>Ga0137403_10009279_pt1 | contig 10943 bp, 9 predicted proteins | sample CZOMad2_1_16fung_FD_122057 | JGI IMG/M metagenome (GOLD analysis project Ga0137403, IMG submission 122057) | Vadose zone soil fungal communities from Angelo Coast Range Reserve, California, USA - CZOMad2_1_16fungal (Hybrid Assembly) | ecosystem: Environmental > Terrestrial > Soil > Vadose zone...
TGCAGGCAAGCCCGGCGTGAATGTAGCGCAGACTTTCCAGTCTGCGGGTTCACGGGACTTTCCAGTCCCGTGTTCCGAACCCCCCGTCCCATCATTCAATCTGCGTTTATCTGTGAACATCCGCTATTTCCCCGACTTTATTCCCCTGCCGTTCATTCCCCTGCCTGCCGTCTTTAAAATCTGCGCCCATCTGCGAAATCTGCGGTCAAAAAAAGTATCATTTTCGACCCTTTTTCGCATTTTTTTGAAGTAAAACTCACTGTCACTACAACCACTTCCACCTAAAACATTACCGTAAGTTTTTCCGCTAAAAAGATCTGTGCTTCAATCGCCTGTGATGAAGCGTTATGCAAACGCAGAACGGAAGCCCTGGGAGCGCCGGCGTCCCGCCGGCGAGCCCCCGCATTTATCCGCATCCACTCGCCTCGCCGCAGTCCGACGAAGGCGGGTCTGCCGTTAAAGGAGCCCTCATGAAAACACGTATCGGAAAAATCGCCCAACTGCCCAAAACCATCCGCGAAGAACTCAATCGCCGCCTCGAAGACGGCCAACAAGGCCCGGAACTGCTTCCGTGGTTGAATGAATTGCCGGTCACCAAAAATTTGTTAAACAAACAATTCGGCGGCAAACCCATCAGCAAATTCAACCTCTCCGATTGGCGTCACGGCGGCTACCAGGATTGGTTGCGCCTGCAGGCGCGCGAAGAACGCATCCAGCGCGTCGCCGAGCAAGGCGATGCCCTCCAACACCGCGAAGGCAAAGTGGATTTGTACGAATGCTTTTCCCGCATGGTCATCGCCGACCTCGCCTTGGATTTGGAATTATTGAGCGACCTCCCGGACAAGAACGAGCGATGGAAACGACTGCGCGAATTGTCTCAGGAATTGACCCGCTTGCAAAACGGCTACAATCGCAGCCGCCGCACCGAATTGGCCTGGGAAAAGTGGAACCGAAACAACCGCTTGCAAGACGAAGCGAGCGATACCGGCCAAACAGAGGAAGAACCGCAAAACACCAACGCAGAAGAGAATATCCAGCCGCGCGCCGTGGCCGCTCCCATCCGGCTCCGGGAGTCCAAGTACCGCACCATCTATTTTACGAGCTGCCGTTGCATCTGCCGCAAATGTCATCCGGCGGACAGCGAATACCCTTATTGGCAAGCCGAGCGCGACCGCGCCGAATCGCGGATGACCACGCGCGCCTGGATCGAGCGGGAACACGAAGACGTCCATGTCTATGAATGGCACTGCGATTGCACCTGCAACGGCTGCGACATCCGCCACGCCGATTGGGCCAACCAAACCGGCGCAGTTGTGCCTAGTCGAACCGAGTCGAGGCGAACAATTCACCGAATTATCTACTCCACCAAATGCCACTGCAGCAGTATCTGCGTAAAATGCCACCCGCCCGACGGAGAATACCCCGCGGCGCAAGCCGCTGCCGACACCGTCGCCTTGCGCGCACACGGAGGTCGCTTCATCCGGCAGGATAAATCAGTCTCCATCAGCCTCCGGGGTTCGCTTTGCCAATGCATTTGCAATCAATGCGCAAGCGAAGGAAGAATCCAATTCTCGATGGTCCAAAGTCCAACGCCTGGGACGGCCAAAATAAGCATTGCACAAAATCAAATCCATTCCCCTGCCGAACATTCCCCTGCCATCCCCCCGCCACTCGAAAATATTACCAACGGCTAGAGCGCTTGAAAAAATACTATAGCCATGCTTGAACTAATAATCTCATTGCCCGATTTGCTCAGACGTGACTTTCCCGAGCGCTGGATTAAGTCACCGATCAATGAAACTCCCCAACCATGCCAAAGTTTCACCCTATCCCGGGGGGTGAGGGCGAGCGTAAACTTGATTGAATGCTTACGGATTTAACCCATTTGACTTATTTAACCATTTAACCAACGGAGCCTCTTGCACCCTCCCGGTTGTGTGCTAAACTCCGGCCAATAGTTTAACCATTACAAGTTGAGAACAGTTTGAAAAAAAGTCGTTTGTCTCATAGTCAGAGGCGGCCCGCGGCAGCCGGTTCCAGAAGGTCCGTAAGCGCTTGGGTCGCGAACACTTTGCCCGCACGCACGGCGCGCGGCCTCGTCGCCCAATCACGCCGAAAGATTCTCACGCCCAATTTCACCCCCACGCCCGAACTCTGGAATCCCAACGGCATCACCGCCTCCTGGCTCGGCCACTCCACGGTGCTCATCAATTTTTACGGCGTTAACATCCTGACTGATCCGTTGCTGGTGAATCATGCGGGCGCGGACGTGCTCGTCGGCACCATCGGCCCCAAGCGCCTCGTGGCTCCCGCGCTCACGGCGAGACAGTTGCCCCGCGTGGATCTCGTGCTGCTCTCGCACGCGCACATGGATCATTTAAACTCCGCCACGCTCCGCCATTTTTCAAAAACCACCCGCGCAGTCACCGCCAAATCCACGGCCGATCTCCTCAGATGCACGAACTTTCAAAGGCCCTCGGAACTGACGTGGGGCGAAAAAGCCCGGATCAACACCGCGCACGGCGAAGTAGAAGTCGAAGCCTTTGAAGTCAAACATTGGGGCGCGCGCTGGCGGCATGATTCGTATCGCGGTTACAACGGTTACATCCTGTCGCGCGAAGGAAAAAAAATCATTTTCGGCGGCGACACCGCCTGGAGCGAATCATTCCGGTCATTGCGTAGCAAAGGCCCGTTCGAATTGGCCATCATGCCCATCGGCGCGTATCAGCCCTGGATTCAATCCCATTGCACACCCGAACAGGCCGTGCAGATGGCCAACGACGCCGGTGCGAATTATTTTCTCCCCGTTCATTTCAAGACCTTCACCTTCGGTCGCGAAGGCGTGAACGAACCCATGGAGCGTCTCCGCGCCGCCATTGCGCCGGAACGCATCGGCTGGCACGACATCGGCCAAACGTTTTCAATGTCGTGAAACGTGATGCGTGCCCTGGTTACTTCACGTTTCACATCTCACCTCACCGACTCATACTTCCGTTCACTCAAGTCGCTGAAAAGCGACAGAAACCACAACTTGATCCAAAGCCACACGATGGGCCACACACCGCGGCGCTCGTAACGCCGCATGGAAGTGGTGGCGGCGGTGGTTCCGATATATTTGTAACCGCCAAAGCGTTTGAGCCGCCGAATCAATTCGCTGTTCTCGCGCAACTCCAGCCGTTCATCGAAACCGCCCACGCTGTCGAAATGTTTCCTCCAGCAAATGATCACGCCCGAACTGCCGTTGCGCACCACGAAGCGATGGATGAAATTCTTGAGCCCATAAATCAGCCGGTAGGCGAACCGTCCCGAATCCGGCTGCCCTTTCAGCGTGCCGCCGGCATCGCGCTTGGTGAATTGCTGCGCAATGATACGCAAGGCATGCGGTTCGAGGAGCGTGTCGGCATCGAGAAAGATCAACAAATCCCCAGTGGCCATGCGCGCCCCAAGATTGCGCGACACACCCAGCCCTTTCTCGCGGAGAGTGATCAGCCGGGTGCATTTTTCGTGCGCGACGTCCGCGGTGCGATCCGTGCAACCGTTGGCCACCACCACGATTTCGCATTCCGGATAATCCTGGCGATTGAGCGCGTCCAGTGTCGCCCCCAGGTAATCCTCCTCATTATGCGCGGGCACGACGATGGAAATTGTGGGAGATTTCCGCGAAGCACGTGTGAGTGTCTTAAAGTGTCGCTCTTCGATCGGTTTCAATTCCATTCGCGCCAACCCGCTGCGCGCAAGCACTTCGTTATGTTCCATCCCTCAATCTGGCGAACGGGGGATATTTTGCCATCGGGGGAAAACCCTAATTCTTTTATGGTGTTTCAACTGCCTCGCAGAGCGCCTCCACAAAAGGAGCGGAATTACAAATGTTTCACCCCATTGTAATAGCAGTGGCGCTGAGAGAAGTTAGAGTAGCCGCGTCAGAAATCGCCAGGAGGTGGAGGTGGGTTACAAAAAAATCGCAGGCTAACGCCTGTCAATTAAGGAGTGTTTTTATCCACAGTGGCCGGTTGATTCGTGCTCGCATCCGGCACAGCGTTTGTCTGACCGGCGAGGCCCAGTTTTGTGCGAAGTATGGCCTGCAATTCGTTGGGCAAACCATTCGTAGGATTCAACAAACGATCTCGTACATCCATATCAATATTCTTGAAGGGACGCAGGCCGATTGCGATAATCCGTTCCGCGGGAATCTTGCTCTGGTAATTCTGCCAGGCCTGCCGGGCGAGCAATCTAAGACCCTCGGCGTGTTCATCCAGGTCGATCACCATGTTCATGTAGGAAGTCTGCAACAATCCCTCCAGCACCGTATTCATGCGATCAGGCGAGGTATCATTGATATCCTCCTGTATAGTAGCGATCACGTATTTATCCAGCGTCACATTGCGCGGATAGGAATTCAAGTCTCCATCAATGATGGTTTTATCCGGATATTTGTCGCCAAGATATTTAAACCAGTAAGCCGCATCCTTGGTGCGATTGTAAACGTAGAGCGAATAGATGGCCTGCCGTAGAAAATTCCGATGCGCTTTGAGGATCCCGTCCTTCTGGTTTGGGTCGGCCTCCTCCGCGTACATTTTCATATAGACCTCGTTGACCTTGGGAATGATGTCGAGATTGGGGCCGAATTGCAGTTCCTCAGAAAACCGATTGTCCTCGATGCGCCCGCGCTGCCACGCCAGTTGCATGCACTGGTAAATCACCCGCCGCAGCATGATCAAATCATCGGTCGGCGAAACCTTGGTGGGATTTTCCGTCGCGCGCTGCAAGCCCTGCGCCGCCCAATAAATCGCGTGCGCCTCCGGCAATCGCCATTCCAGCGGACCGTACTCGTCATCCAGCTTTTTCATGAACTCCGGATCCATCTTGTATTTTTCACGCAACAAAACGGCGCGGTTCGTTTCGTCCAGCGTCTTCGGATGGATCAACGCCTCGAAATTCGGCGCTTTTCCCGCGAAAACGGCTTCCATTTGCTTCTTCCATTCGACCTTGTAATACATGCTCGCGTCGTCAAGGTTGGCGCCCATCTTGTGCTGGAAAAACCACGCGAGTTCCCGGTGAATCAACACGTCGTCCGGATTGTAACGCAAGCCTTCATCGCGCAATAACTCGATGCCGTTTTGCACCCAGCGCCAGCGATCGGGATAGTCCTTGAACTTGACCGAAATGTTATAGGCCATGTTCCACGCTTCATGGGCCCAGACCTGGGAAAAATGCGGCTCGAGCTTGGTGATCCAATCCGACAATTGCGCCATCTCGAAAAATTTGTCGTCCTCCTGCAACTGATTGGCGCGGGTCCAGAGCAGGTTGGAAATCAGGCCGCGAAATCCTCCCAACGCGACGGTCGTGAAGGCCAAAACCGGCGGCGCATTCGTCAACCCCTCCACGTGCGTAAGCCCCAGCGTGTCGCGGTCGTGATTCAACGATTTCTGCATGACACCGGCGCCGGCAATCAGCATCGCGGCCAGAATCAAAAGGATAATTTTTTTCAAACGCCCGCTCATGATTGGCTCTGCGCCGTGGCCAGTTCACGGCGATTGAAAACGAAAATGCCGAAGACCGCGAAGACTCCCCCCAACAACAAAACAATTTGCACAAATGCCAGCCCAAGCTGACCCCAGGTGATGCTGCGCCCGCTGCTGAGCGAGTCGATCGGCGAAAAATCCCGGGCGAAGTTGATTATTTTCAGAGCCACCCGGAAGACCGGCACAATCACGAAGTCCAAAATTGTAATGGCCGGTTTGCTGGTGGCCCCGGAAGATCCATCAATCGTGCCTTCGGAAACAACATTTGCCAGCGTGCCGGAGGAAAACGCCACGATTAAAATCGTGAGCGACAAAAGGGCCGCCACCGGAAAGGCCAAAAAGCTGGCCGACGCCAAACCGACCGCGGCCAGCAATGCCATCCAGCAAAAAATAATGGCCAGTCCGCGAGCAAAGTTCATGGCAAAGCCGCCGTCGCGATACAGCACTTCCATGCCGTCCTCGAGCGGAAACAGCAGCGCGGTGTCGTTCGCGTTGGCGAAGGTTACGACCAGGATTCCGTTTTCCGTCAAGAGACCAGGCTCAATTTCAAATTCGTGATACGTATCGGGCGCCATGCTCATCGGTTTGTCGTTGCGCCAGAATTTTGTCTTGGGCGGGGCGCCAATCTGCCAGTAGGCGTCAAAGGTCCCCGAAGAGCTCTTCTGGGCCGCATTGAATTTGACGCGCAATTGGAGCGGCTCGTTGCGCAGAGCGTTCGCTCTCGCCCCCAATTTGATTTGCCATGTCTTGGTGTAACCGGGCGGCGCCAGGGTGAGACCGGCCTTGACCTGCTCGGTAATCTGCTTCTGCACTTCGGATAAATCAGCGTCGGCAATATGTGTTTGCTTCTTGCGTTCCTCTAAAATCTGGTGCGCCTCCTTTTCGATCTCACTTTGAAAGTTTTCGGGTTTGGCCGAACCGCGCGCCACCAGCACTTCGTCGCGCAATATTTTCTGCTCATCGGCCGGCAACTTGGTCGCCCGCCATTGCAGCAACCCGTAAACGCACGCGCCGGACAAGACCAGCAGCACCGCGTTCAACGAAATAATGCCAAGCCATTTCCCGATCCAGATTTGCCAGCGCGCGATGGGTTTCGTGGCGACCACCTGCATTTGGCACTCTTCAATATCGCGCGCGAGGGTGCCGCACGAAAGCCACAGCGTGGAAATGCCCAGCAACGCCGTGATGGCGCTCAGGGTGTAGGTCAGCAAAATCTGCGTGAACCCGCGCGCCGTGCCGTCGTCCTTGATCAAGATTGGCAAGCCCACAACCGCCAGCAGCAACAACACGGAAAGTGCCAGAAAAAGCCGGAGTCGCAGCGCGGCTTTCCAGGTCAATCCGGCTATAGCGAACAATTGTTGCATTACGTCATGGGGTAAAAACAGCGGTACCGCCGCTCACGACTATTTCTGTCCTCCAAGCAACGACGACAGCTTTTCATCCGCCTTGGATAAATCCGCGGGCTTCGCGGCAGCGGACGCGGGATTGGCAGGAGCGGGAGTGGGTTCGGAGGCTTTGGTCAGCCCTGCGAGTTTTTTCTCGTCGGTGACGGCGGCGGCTTGCGTCGCAGGCGCGGCTGCGATCGATTTGATGTCCGGCAAGGCAAGCTTTTCCAAAATTTTGTCCGTCGCAGGTTTTTCGGCCATGCCACCACGCAAGTATTCGGCCACCCGGGCGCCCGATTGCGCGCCGCTCGTTTCCTGCGCCGCGCGCGCTTTTTGCACAACGTCGAGGAAATAGCTTTCGAGATTCTGCGTCGGATTATCCACGCGCACTTTGTCCGTGGCGACGTCGCGGCGAATCACCTCGAGCACGCGTTCGAGCGTTTCACGCGGCAAAACGGGCGTGGTGATGCGCAGCGTGTCCGGGCGCGCCAGCAGATCCTTGAGCGTGCCCATCGCCTGGATTTTTCCACCGTAATAAATCACCACCCGGTCGCAAACGTCTTCCACGTCCGACAACAAATGGCTGCTCAAAATCACGGTCTTGCCGCGCCGCGCCAGCGCCACGATCAAATCCTTCACTTCGCGGCAACCGATGGGATCGAGGCCCGCGGTCGGTTCGTCCAGAATCACCAGGTCCGGATCATTAATGAGCGCCTGGGCCAACCCGATGCGGCGCTGCATGCCTTTGGAAAATTCTCCGACCGAGCGCATGCGGGTTTGGTTCAGGCCAACCATCTCGAGTAATTGTTCGGCGCGATTGTCCCGGACACTCTTGCTCAACTCAAACAGATTGCCAAAAAAGTCGAGAGTCTCGCGGGAATTCAAATAGCGATAGAGATAGGATTCCTCGGGCAAATAGCCAATCCGTGATTTGGTCTGCACATGCCGCGGCGAATGGCCGAAGACTTCGATGTGCCCCTTGGTGGAATTGAGCAGGCCAAGGAGTAATTTCACGGTCGTGGATTTGCCGGAACCATTCGGCCCCAGCAGGCCGAACACTTCGCCGCGCCGAACGTCAAAATCCACATTGTCCACCGCGCGCGCCTTTGGCCGGCCCCAAAAGTCCTTGAAAACTTTGGTGAGGCCGCGGACGGAAACGACGATTTCTTCGGATTTGGGATTTACGATTTCCGATTTACGATCTGGTTCGGTGAGAGTCATTTTTTAGGTGCCGATTCCACCAACCGGCGAAGCGTTTCTGCCAACCCGGCCTTATCCAACTTCTTGTTAGCTATTTCGATCATGGCTCTATAAACCGACCCATCGTCCTCGGGAAAAGCCACGTTGTTCTTCCGCAAAAACATAATCGCCGAGGATGCCGCATTTCGTTTATTTCCATCAATAAAAGCTTGTGACTCCGAGATGTGGAAAGCATAAGCCGCCGCAACAGCAAATAGATCTCCGCGCCCGTACCAAAAAGCGTTCTGGGCGGATCCAGAAGCCGATTCAACCAATCCCTGACCACCAACACCTGCCGAACCGCCAAAACGCGCCAATGATTCATCATGCAAATACAATATTTCGGCAATACTCAGGAATTTCGGTTCTTCCACAATCATTGAGCGAGCTTGCGAAAAAGCTCGGCGTTCGTAGTGAAAACCTCGTTTGCCATGCGTTTGAACTCATCACTGACTCCCTCGGTTGTCTCCAATTCATGGACATAAGCAACAATTTTCTGTTGCTCCTCGCGCGGGAGCTGTTTGATTTGCTCAATAACTTCGTTTGCGCTCATGATGCAAATTTACCAACTTTCTACCTGGCAATCAAGCTGTGTGCGGCGAGACAACCAGCATGGTCCCATCCCGCTTTTTACGCCATTTTCGGCGTCAGTTTCGGGGACGGCTTTGAGGGCCGCGCCGGGGTTTCTGATTCCGGATGGTAATGCTCCAGTTCTTCACCTTTGCGCACCAGGCGCGCGCTGTTGAAGATCACAATCAATGAGCCAACGTTGTGCAGAACTGCCGCGGTAATCGGGCCAATTTCTCCAAAGGCGGCGAGCGTCAAACCCACGATGATGAAGCAAATGCCGAACATGAAGTTCTGGTTGATGACCGCGCGCGTGCTGCGCGAGAGCTTCACCAGGAACGGCAACCGGCGCAGGTCATTATTCATCAGCGCAATGGTCGCGCTGTGAATGGCCACTTCACTGCCCGCTGCGCCCATGGCGATGCCGATATCGCCCGCGGCAAGCGCGGGTGCGTCGTTCACGCCGTCGCCAATCACCGCCACTTTGTAACCCTTGAGTTTAATCGCGCGGACAAATTCAACCTTGTTTTGCGGCAGACAATCACCGACGGCTTCCTCGCAACCAATCTCCGCCGCCACGCGCGTCGCGACCGCCTGGCGGTCGCCGGAAATCATCGCGATGCGGCGCACACCGTTTGCCTTCAATTCAGCCAGTGATTCCTTCGCTTCCGCGCGGGTTTTATCCTGCATGCCGACCCAGCCGACACACTTGCCGTTGCGCGCGATGAAAATCAAACTCCAGCCTTCCGTTTCGATCAGGTCAACCGATTTTTCAAAACTCGAATCAACGCCGTTGTCCTTCAGCCATTGCGCGCGGCCAACCAAAATATCCGCGCCATTGACCTGCGCCTTGATGCCGCGACCGGCCGTTTCCGTAAAATCCCTGGGCTCAACCAGCGGCACGCCGGCTTCATCCGCCAATTGCGCCAGCGCTTTGGCAGTTGGATGGTTGCTGTATTTTTCAGCCGAGGCCGCGAGCAACAAAAGTTCAGCGGGCTTGGTTTCGCCCAACGGCGCCAGACGGCTCACCGCCAGCTGGCCCGTCGTCAGCGTCCCGGTTTTGTCGAAGACGAACGCGTTAATTTTCGCGGCGAGCTCAATGTCCGCCACGTTTTTAATTAAAATACCCAGTCGAGCCGCCGCCGAAAGCGCCGCCACCATCGCGGTCGGTGTCGCAAGGATGAACGCGCACGGGCACGACACGACGAAAACCGCAATCACACGGTTCAAATCGCGGGTGAATGCCCACACCAGCGCGCCGATGACCAGCACGAGCGGCGTGTAGAAGCCCATGTACTGATCCACGATTTTCATAATGGGCAACTTGGTTTTCTCCGCCGCCAGAATCAGCTCGCGCACGCGGCCAAGGGTGGTGTCGGTCCCTGCCCGGCTCACTTTAATCTCCAAAACACCCGTGAGATTCTGCGTGCCCGCAAAAACCTCATCGCCGGGCTTCTTGTCCGCCGGCAATGATTCGCCGGTAATCGTCGCCTGATTGAACGAGCCCTGGCCGGTCACAATCACACCGTCGGCTGCCACATTGTCGCCCGGGCGAATGCGAATTACATCGCCGATAGCCAGCTCGCTGGCCGCAACTTCCTCTTCGCTTCCGTCTTTCTTGAGACGGCGCGCTTTGGTGGGCGTGAGCTTGATGAGTGATTCAATGGCGTCCCGCGCGCGGACGGCGGTATTGGTTTCGATGACTTCGCCCAGGAGCATGAAAAACGCAACCACCCCGGCGGTCTTGTAGTCCGCCGAAGCAAAGGCAGCCAGCACGGCGATGGCCACGAGTTCATTGATGCTGAGGCGCCCCACCCGCAGGTCCTTGATCGCCACAATCACAATCGGAGTGCCCAGAATAATCGAGCCAATCATCGCGCTGCCCAGCGCCACGGTTGTGCCCTGCTCAAACAACCAATCCACAACGAATGCGTTGATGACAAACACCACGCCAACGAGGATTTGCCACAGGCGCACATTTGAATGCTCATGGTCGTGGCCGCAGCCCTCGTCGTGTTCATGATGATGGTGATGATCATGATCGTGATCATGCTCCCGGTTTAAAAGTGACGTGACTTGCATAGCTAAAAAATTCGAAATCCGAAATCCGAAATCCGAACGAGGCAAATGCTGCGATCCGGGCAGTTCATCCGCACTTCGGATTTCGGCCTTCGGATTTCGGATTTATTTTTCATTCTCACTGGTTCGTATTCGACGTTGATGGTTTCGT
>Ga0137403_10009280_pt1 | contig 10941 bp, 7 predicted proteins | sample CZOMad2_1_16fung_FD_122057 | JGI IMG/M metagenome (GOLD analysis project Ga0137403, IMG submission 122057) | Vadose zone soil fungal communities from Angelo Coast Range Reserve, California, USA - CZOMad2_1_16fungal (Hybrid Assembly) | ecosystem: Environmental > Terrestrial > Soil > Vadose zone...
AAGCCCGGGTTCGCGATCATCAGCCAGAACATGATCGAGGCCAAAGGGTTCAACGCGCACGATGGTACAGCCATCTCGCTGGCGCGATTGGGCGGCCTGAAGACAGGCATGGTCACGAAGCGCATTTCAGAGACAGTAGCGTTACGGGCGCGCGACCTGAAGATTGATTATCTCCACCAGGGCGCACAGAACAAGTCAGATATTCTGGACAAGATCCTGGCTGAGAGCGGTTTTCACGAAGAACAGATCGCTTACGTGGGAGACGACGTGATTGATCTGCCGATTATGCGGCGCTGCGGGCTGGGGATTGCCGTGGCAAATGCGCGTCCACAGGTAAAGGCGATGGCGCATTATGAAACTGTTTCTATTGGCGGCCACGGCGCGGCGCGGGATGCGGTGGAATACATACTTGAAGCGCAGGGAACACTGGAGAAAGTCATTGACGCGTATATTCATGCGAGGACGGCGATTGGGTAGCAGCAAGCATTTGATTGTTGGTCGCGAAAAGCCTGTGAGCGACGGGTGCTGGATTTATGACAAGCCCTAGATGGAACTATTTCTCATATTTTGTCTTTAAAGTCTTGCTAGCCATTTCGATTGCTGCAGTGGCGATTCGCTCCCGCGCCCAAGTGGGCGGAGAGCCTGTTGTAATCGGGAAGAAGTTCCAACTTCATTCCAAGATCCTCAATGAGACGCGTTCTCTGCTGATCGCGACGCCAGCGGGCTATGACCAGGAAACGGACCTGTATCCAGTCCTCTATGTCCTCGACGGAGACGAGAATTTTGTCCAGGCAGTGGGAATTGTCCGGTCTTTGGCAGAAAGCGAGCGTATTCCCCCAATGTTGGTCGTGGCAATTGGGAATACAGAACGCACGCGAGATCTTACTCCCCGCACTGAGGTAGAACTTGAGATTCGTTTTTTCCCGAGGAATGGGGGCGCGGATACATTTCTGCAATTCATAAGCGGCGAGCTTATTCCATATGTCGACCAGCATTACCGGACTCGCCCATACAAGGTGCTGGTTGGCCACTCGGTGGGCGGACTCTTCGCTGTTTACGCTCTGACATCCAACCCAAAACTCTTCAACGCTTACATCGCCATTGACGCGACGCTGTCATGGAACAATCAGGCAGTATTATCAAGAGTGGAAACGTTATTCAAAAACACTCGAGAACTGATGTCTGATTTGTACATAACGGCGACAGACGAAAGCTCGACGGCCCTGGGTGCCGTCTATAGATTGTGCGGAATACTGGACGAAAGAGCACCGCGAGGATTCCGCTGGACTTTCAAACAGATGCCGGGAGAAACCCACACCTCAATTGCCCATCAAAGCATTTATTCAGGGCTTGATACGATTTTTGATGGCTGGCATCTGGCAAATCCATTGAAGCTGTACGACGAAGGCGGCCTCGCGTCCATACACCGGCACTTTGCGGAAGGCGGCAGGAGGTATGGGTACGATCGAAAGACGCCGGCTTTTACCGTCTCGCTGGTTGTTGCAGCGTTGATGGCGCAAGACCGTTTGGAAGAGGCTGCCACGGTTCTTCAACATGATCCAAAGACTTATCCACCACCCTGGAACCAACTTGATGCGTTAGCACGAGCGTATGCGCATCAAGGCGACAATAAGCAGGCCGTCCATTATTACGAGCTCTCGCTCAAAGCGAATCCGAACAATGAGTGGGCGAGAAAAAAGCTGGGCGAATTGGGAGTGGATGTGGATAGCCGGTTTCCGCGGCAGCCACGATAAAAACATTTTCTTGTCTCGTGAGAACACCCTGAAACTGCATGGCAATGGAGACATTCTCGGGATCCTTCGACTTGCCCTCGGTCGCTCCGCTTCTTCGGGCGGCGCTCAGGATGACAGATTTTTATTTCCTTGGTAATCCGAAAAACTGTCGCTAGGCAGAACGGAAAGTTGAGGGCGAGGCCGACTTGCGCGCCGAGCCCACTGCAACAAGCGCGGAAGAATTTTGCGAGCAAACGGTTATTTCCAGCGGTTGGGGAGCGAAGCGACAAAAAGAAATGACCCACCGGTTTCCCTGCCAAGACGCTTGCGCGTCGAACCGGTGGATCAGTTTTTGTACGTTAGCTGCCAGGTACTGCAGCTACTTACATTAGAAGCAGCATCTCGGAAAAGGTTGCCGGTAGGGCGAGAAATTGCGGCTTACGACTAGCGCATTTGAAGCGATGGAAGTGCAGATTTTCTGACGAGTTAGGTTAGCCATGCGGTCGGGGCCGATTCTTTGGCCCTTTTGCACCAGCGGAGCCGATCCCTCACATTCTCTGGCTCACCGAGGCTAGCCATCGAAGTTCGGGATGGCACGTCGTGGGAGATGAACTGTATCGTGCGAGATGAGATCGTTTGTTGATCTACACAAATCGATTTGGAGCGCAGCCGGTGAAGCGAACCACAACCTCAATCTTACGGCCGTCAGTTGTTGCCTGAAGGCGGCGGCTTGAGGGAGCGTACGAAGGCGACGAACTCCGGTTTTTTGCGCAGGCCGGCAAACTCATTGTCGCGGAGGGCGTCTTTAATGGGGTAGCCTTCCTCATTCGCCTTGCTCAGGTAGAAGCGGCAATGTTCCTGGTCGCCATGCTGGCCGTACATCTGCGCCATCACATAGTGGAAGTGGCCGAGATCATTCGATCCCACAAGTCGAATGGAGATGGCGGAGGCAGAGGACTGGCGCTGGAAAATATCAGGGTCAATCTGGATTGCGCGCTGGTATTCCCGCGAGGCGCGTTCGAAATCTTTTTGCGAAAAGTAAGCGCCGCCCAGGTTGCTGTGAAAGCTGGCGCTCTCATCATTGAGCTTGATGGCCTTCTTGTATTCCCTGATAGCCGCGCCGTATTTTCTGAGGTTGTAATAGAGCGCGCCCAGATTGTTATAGGCCTCAGCATAATCTTTATTGCCTTTAATGGCGCGCTGGAATTCTTTTCTAGCTTCTGAATCGCGACGCAACTGCAAAAGACACATGCCAATTTTGTTGTGCAGAACGGCGCTCTCGGACGTCTTCATGGCCGCCCGGTAATAGTCAATGGAATCGAGATAGGCCTTTTGCGCGCGGAACTGGTCACCCCGCTGTTCCAGTTCAACAGGGTCGGCATTTTCCGAGGGAGGTGGTACGCGCACCTGGGAAGTGGAATCTGTGCTGGAAGGTTCCTGGGCGCATGAAGGCAGCGCAAGTGCCAAAAGCCCGGTAATCATTAGCAAGCGACTTAAGCGACCCATAAGGGCCTCCTTAGTGCGGCCTGTCGTTGCCCGGACTGGGGGTGGCCGCAGGCTTGATTTGCTTATTATCGTCCTTATTGTCGTCTTTGCCACCACCAAAAATCTTGCCCCAAAAGCCCTTTTTCTTCTTGTCCTGGTCCTGAGCCTGGGCCTGGGACGAATTCTGCGGTGAAGCGGCGGGCTGCCCTTGACTCGGGGCAGGGCCCCCGCTACCTACATTAGACGCCGCAGGGGTAGGAGTCGGCTTGGGTTCAATGCCAAAAATTCTCTGAAAAACGTTGCCGTGTGCAGTCTGCTCACAGGTCTGCGTGGGCTGGGTCCCGTCGATAAAGGCGGTAGTGTAGTCGTCCGGGCAGGACGGGGTTGCTATCTGGTTCGTGGCCTTATCCAGGGTCAATTCGACCACTCCCTGGGGCGGAGCGAACGGTTTTGTATCTGAGTAGTTCGGCAGATCGACCGCGCGCTTCATGAACTCGGTCCAAATAGGCAGGGCGATGGCCGAACCGCTCAGGTGAATGTCACTGTAGTCGTCATACCCCACCCATACGATGCACAGGAGATTTGAGGTAAAACCGGCAAACCAGCCGTCATGCGAGGTGCCGGTTTTGCCGGCCGCCGGGGCGGTAAACTTGCGCGCTCGGACACCAGACGGGCCGGCTGCGGTGCCATTGTTGATGACGCCCTGGAGCATGTCTGTAATGACATAAGCTACGCGCGGATCCAGAACCGGGGTCTTCTGCGGCTGAAAATTGTCGACAATGTCGCCATTGGCGTCACGCACGGAGCGGACCAGAGTGGGCGTGATTCGCTGGCCGTCATTGGTGAAAATAGTATAAGCGGAAGCCATATCCATGGGGGTGGCGTCATACGATCCCAGGGCCATGGCAGGCGTGGCGCGGACGGAAGACATCCCGGCAATCTTGGCCAGGTTTGCAACTTTGTCATATCCGACCATCTCGGCGACTTTGACGGTCGCGTTGTTGAGCGAGTGGGCCAGAGCAAACTGCGCGGTCACCTGTCCGTGGTATTCCTCTTTGTAATTGCGCGGCGTGTAAACGTCGTCGCCATTGATGAAGGCCGTGGGAGAGTCGTCCACCATACTGGCTGGGGTGAAAATGGGCTGCTCATTGGTGACAGCGTTGTTGATGGCCGCGGCATAGACAAAAGGCTTGAAAATCGAGCCTGTTGGGCGCTTGGCGACAGCGTGATTCAACTGGCTGAAACCATAGTTGCGTCCACCGACCAGCGCGAGCACTTCGCCAGTATGGGGATCGAGGGCGACCAGCGCGACCTGCGGGGTCGGGCCCGGCATTACCTTGGTCTCAAACTTGTTTTTGCCGACCTTGACCTTTTTGGTGCGTAGCTTTTTGACCTGTGCATCAACTTCCTTCAGTCCGAGATCGACCGCCTGAGCCGCCACCTGCTGCAAAGAAGGATCAAGCGTGGTGTAAATGCGATAGCCGTCTGCGTTCAAGTCTTCTTCGCCGTATTTGGTGACCAACTGATCCTTAATAAGATCAACGAAATAAGGCGCGTCACTGGCTTCCACATTTTGTGGCGCCAGCTTGAGCGGTGTCGCTTTTGCGACGTCAGCCTGGGCACGCGTGATGTTGCCGGTTTCAACCATGGCTTCCAGCACGAGGTTTCTGCGGTCCTGCGCGCGCTCTGGATGCCGGTAGGGAGAGAGATAACTTGGGCGCTGCACCAGACCGGCAAGCATTGCGGCTTCCGGCAGGCTCAGGTCTTTCAGATCTTTGCCGAAATACGCCTGAGCAGCCTCACCGAACCCGGTGATGGTGAAAGAGCCGCGCTGTCCCATGTCGACCTGGTTGGCGTAGAGCTCAAAAATCTGCTTTTTGGAGAAACGCTGCTCCAATTCGATGGAGATCAGGATTTCCGTTATCTTGCGGGTGAACTTTTTCTCCGGTGAGAGGAAGAAGCCGCGCGCCACCTGCATGGTGATCGTCGATCCGCCCTGGCGATTTCCGCCCTGGCGAAGGTCAATCCAGCCAGCCTGCAGCAGTCGCCAATAGTTCACGCCATTGTGATGAAAAAATCGGCGGTCTTCAATGGAGGTAACCGCGTCCACCATGACCTTGGGAATGTCGTCATACTTGACGAGACGGCGCTTGGAGCGCAGTTGGCCGTCGAACAGGCCGGTAACAAGCTGGGGCTCAAGCTCGTAAGCGGTGAGATCGCCGGCGTCGCCAAGAGAGGCAATCTTCTCCACGCGGCCATCTTTGACGCGGACAACGGCGCCCTCAGCGTTGTAATACGATTCTTCGCCCGGCTTGATCTCGATGGCGTCTTTCATCACTTTGTAGACGCCAAACTTTGACTTGCCCTGCTCGCCGACCTCGGTATAGCCGGCATGGCGCAGGTAGTTGGAGATCTCACGCGGGTCAGCCTTCTGGCCAATGCGGACATCGCGCGGCTGGGCGTAGATCTTGGCGGTGTTGGCGAAGATAGGGCCGCCCATGCGCTTTTCGACGATCTTCTGGTACTTGATGTAGTAGTACGAAAACACGCCGAACAGCACGAGGGAAAGAATGAGGAAAGCAGCGAGTCCGGCCCGGAAAAACGGGTTTCTCAGGCTGCCACGGAAGCCTTTGACGCGAGGAATTTTTATTTTAATGGCCATGTTCCAAGTAGGCGGAGAGCGCCCCTAGTTATTTCTCTCAGACTCATGGCGGGCCAGAGCGTTACCCCCTGCGCTGGTGCTGAGAAGTTTGTGTCCTTCTCTATTATAGCTGGTTTTAAATCCGTTTATTTATCGAGTTGGCCGTAAAATCCAGGTCCACCGGATGCACGACCATATCCACGTGAATTCTGTATTTCACGGTAATCCCGAGTCCGTCGTGGGTCCGGGTAATCGCCACCTGGTCTTCCTTTATCTTGATGTCCTCGTAATCGGCCTTGGTGACGACCATCTTCTTGATGTCATCGTCAGTCGCGGTGGTGTATGTATTTTTTCGCGCAATGTCATCGAGTGCGTCCTGGAACTGATAATTGTTCCAGTACGGCGGAATCATGTTCCAGGCGACATAGAAGCCTCCCAACACCACCGCAAGTCCGATCAAGCCTTTTAGTTTTCCCATATGACCAGCCGCAAATCTCCTTCAGGACCGCACCAACTGCGTGAAAGCTGTTTCGATGTCGGGGATGTTAGCATCCTCGGATTTGCGTGTCGAGCGGGAAACCACCTCGACCTTCCCTTCCGTAACCTTCTTACCAACATTTATTCTGTAAGGTATTCCCACTAGATCAGCGTCTTTGAACTTCACCCCCGCCCGTTCATCGCGATCATCCAGCAGAACGCTGTATCCCGCGCTCTCCAGCTTCTGCGCAATCTCCTCCGACGCCCCCATAATCGCGGCATCCTTCACATTCGTCGGCGTCACGACCACCTCAAACGGCGCTATCTGCGGCGGCAGCCAGAAGCCGTCGGCATCATTGTTCTGCTCAATCGCCGCCGTCAAAATCCGCTCCACCCCGATGCCATAGCTGCCCATAATCGGCATGACTTCTTTGCCGTCTTTATCCAGCACCGTCGCGCCCATCGACTTCGCATATTTGTATCCCAGTTTGAAGATGTGCCCAATCTCCATCGCCTTCCCGACCACCAACACCCCGCCGCACTTCGGACACCCCTCGCCCGCCGCTACATTCCGCAGGTCAACCCACTCTGTCGGATGGAAATCCCGCAGCGGCGTCACGTTCTTCAGGTGATAATTTTCTTTGTTCGCGCCCGTCACCAGGTTTTTCCGACCCTTCAGCGCCGTATCCGCAAACATCAGCGGCAGCGCATCCAGGATAATCGCCTGCGTCACGCTGCCCAGTTGTTGCGCGCCCGCGGCCAGTGCCGGGACCTTCACCGGTCCCAGGTATCCCGCGGGCGACATGAACACCCGCTGAATTTCTTCTTCATGCATCGGCCTGAACTCTTTGCCATCCAGCGCCGTCACCAGCTTGGCTTCGTTCAATGAATGATCGCCGCGCAGCAGCACAATCACCGGCCGCGTCTTCACCTGCCCCGGATTCTTCTTGTCTGGCTCAACCTGCATCAGCGCCAGCGTCTTGATCTTCTGCGTCGGCGACACTCCCAGAAACTTCGCCACCTCTTCAATCGTCTTCATGCCCGGCGTGTGTACTTCTTCCGGCGCGCCATCGCCCGGCAGGTCCTGCGCGGGCGCAAGCTGTGAAGTTGCTTTCTCCAGGTTCGCGGCATAGCCGCATTTTTCGCAGCTCGCAACCATGTCTTCGCCCGCATCGGCCATCACCATGAACTCATGTGACGCCGACCCGCCCATCGCTCCCGAGTGCGCCTCCACCACCGCATACTTCAGCCCGCACCGATCAAAGATTTTGCGATAGACCTCATAGTGCTTCTGATAGCTCGCATCCAGCCCTGCCTGATCGATATCGAATGAATACGAGTCTTTCATCGTGAACTGCCGCACCCGTATCAGTCCCGACTTCGGTCTTGGCTCATCTCTGAACTTGTTCTGTATCTGGTACCAGATCTGCGGCAGCTGTTTGTAACTGCGCAGCTCTTTGCGCGCGATATCGGTCATGATCTCTTCATGCGTCATGCCCAGGCACAGGTCGGCGCCTTTGCGGTCTTTCAGGCGAAACATGTTGTCGCCCATCACCTGCCAGCGCCCACTCTGCTCCCACAATTCGCGGGGATGGATCGCCGGCAACAGAAACTCCTGGCCAATCGTGTTCATCTCCTCGCGGATCACATCGATAATCTTCAATATTGACCGCTGCCCCATGAACAGGTAGGAGTAAATGCCGGCGCCCAGCTGCCGTATATACCCCGAGCGGACCAGAAACTTGTGGCTGGCGACCTCGGCGTCCGCCGGGGCCTCACGTAGCGTGGGAATAAAAAGTTGTGACCAACGATTCATGGGTTCTGTGGACCTCAATCTGTGATGAAGAGAATCATCATTGTAACAAGGAGGAGAGAGTACCGGACCTAAGCCTCTCTCAACTGCTGCGATGTTTGAGATGGTTTCGTCCCCACGCGCAAATTGTTTCCAGGACGGGCAGCAGGGTCAGCCCATACTTTGAGATCGAGTAGTGGACACATGGCGGAACAGTTGTTTTCTGCCGTCTTACCAGAATTCCATCGCGTACAAGATCCTGAAGATGACGGATCAACATTCTCTCCGTGATCCCGGGTATGCTGCGACGCAATTCGCCTGTCCGCATTGCCCCCTCAGAGAGCCGCCACAGAATCGTTCCTTTCCATCGCCCGTCCACAACCGACAGCATCGCGTCAATCGGGCACTGGGAGATTTCCTTCTTGGATACTGGCATGCCACCACCCCCACAGCGGGCAGTACTGACAACTTTGTCAGTACTGATATTTGCATAGATTCTACATCACTTCGCATCTAATTTTGCAGGAGTCGAAAAATGATCTTAGCCCTGACTATTATTACAACTCTCTGTATTGGACTGTTGATAGGCACTGAGTTTTCTGTTTCTGTCTTCATCAACCCCATTCTGCGCAGGCTTGATGTTCTCGCCCAGGCCCATGCGATTCGTTTATTTGCTCGAAGACTGGGCGCCGCCATGCCTTTCTGGTACACAGCTAGTTTGTTGCTACTCATCGGCGAAGCCATTGCTATCGCCATGAGTCTGGCGATGTGCTGCTCATCACCGCCAGCACGATTTGGGCTGCAGTGATCATTCACACCGTCCTCGTGCTTGTCCCCATCAACAACCGAATGACTCAATTGGGTTCCGATGCTTTTCCCCAAGAAGCCCAGCGAGAACACGACAAGTGGGATCGTCTCCACCGTTTCCGTGTTGCCGCACTCGTAGCCGCGATGGTCTGCCATCTTGTGGCGGTCAGCATATAGGGACCGCGTTCACGTCGAACGCTCGCCGGCGGCCGCGCTCTAGTCCCGCCTTGCCGGGTAAGCAAAGAAAAGATTCCTTCCTAGCGCCGCAGGCCCGGGGTCCCCGGCACACGCCTCTTTCGCGTGACGGGGTGGAGATCCGCGCGCAGCGAAGCGAAGCGCGCAGAAAGCATTGACGGACACAGTCTTTAAATTTGCCTCCCACCTCTTCCCCTCGGTGTTCCGTAGCCTGCCCTGAGCGACCCTGAGCTTGCGAAAGGGGAGTCGAACGGGTGTCCTCTGTGGTTAAAGGTTTTGGTTTTCAATTTCGGCGATTTTTGGCAGTGTTGGCAATCTTGGCAATTCTTCTTGATCCGCGTTCATCCGCGTAAATCCGCGGTATGGTTTCGCATTTCCAATCTTGCCAATACTGTCTTCAGTTCCACCACCTCCAGCGGACACTCCGGCCAATTGTGTTTCCAGCACACAAGCAGGTCGCACTCGCTGGCCAGATGCATGTGTTTCAGGAAGTTTCGGCTCTCATGCTCAAATTCAATTTTCACCAGTTGGCACCTGTCTTCGTCTATCATCCTCAGGGCCTCGCAATCCGGATACTCCGTTTGTATCCGCAGGACTAAAAAGCCCAACCGCTCCGCCATCGCGCCAAACAGAAACACCACTCCCATCTCATTCACCGGCGCGCAAATCAGCGGATAGGGCCTCATCACCCGGCCATACATCGGACGGTCCCTCAAAATGATCGGGCCTCTTATAGGATTTCCATCGGCTGGCCCTGGCCCCGGCCCTGCTGCCGTTTGGAGCCAGGCGGCCCTTTCTAACCACACGGGCTCTTCACTCCGGCCTCGCGCTTCAATCATCGCCAGCACGTCTTTCCAATCCTCGGTCCTGCCTTTTTCTTCCGCATATTGTTTCAACCCCCTTGGTACCCGAGACCACGTCCCAAAACGTGACATCAACGGCGCCTGGCTATAGCGGCTGAGTTCTTCGTACTCAAAAAGTGTTGGCAGTTTGTTCAGCTTGCGTACCACGCCGGCCCAGTCCCGGAACAGGTCTTCCATTTCCACTTTTCTCCCGCCGCCTTTTCTTTCCAGATTGCACTCCCGTAACGCTCGCGTGTACGTCCCAAATTGCCCTCGTACCACGCGCCTGCTGATGCCGGCCAGCTTCGCCAGCTCGTTGTGTGTGGGCACTCTGCCCAACTTCGCTGCGCACTCCTGTATGCCTGCTGTAATCTGCTGTTTCGTCATCTCGATCTCCAGTAAGCCGCCGGTCCGCTTGCGCCCTCCGGCATGCTCACGATTCAGAATTTATGTGGCCCAAATATTTGTTCATTGCCCAAGTCTGATCCCTGTTTCCAGCGAAAACGCACTACACCACACGACATGCCATCCCGACAGGTCCGTCCGCGAGCAAGCGTTCTCTTCAGCTTGTGAGCAGGACCCGAGGGACCTGCTCCGCTGCAGCTCCGGGACCGACCAAGCCAAAGGCCAAAGGCTAAAAGCCAAAAGCCGACCCCAGACACACGTCTCCCTGCTATTCAATTGTTTGATTTTTGGGTGTTGCGACGATTATTGGAAATCGCCGCTCCAGGTCCGAACTACCTCGTCCTGGAGCATGCAATCCTGGAACCTAACGATGGCCCCATGGAAGCATAAGTTGCAGGCCTTTTTGGGTTTCCCCGATTCGCCAACAGACCAACAATGCCTGTTTGCAAAGGTTTCCGGCGGCGCCGCTCCCGACAGATACCCAGTGCGAAATATAAACGAATCCCATTTCCCAGTCAACAAAAAAGTGAGAGAGAAACGACGCGAAATAGTACATCTTGACAA
>Ga0137403_10009282_pt1 | contig 10940 bp, 9 predicted proteins | sample CZOMad2_1_16fung_FD_122057 | JGI IMG/M metagenome (GOLD analysis project Ga0137403, IMG submission 122057) | Vadose zone soil fungal communities from Angelo Coast Range Reserve, California, USA - CZOMad2_1_16fungal (Hybrid Assembly) | ecosystem: Environmental > Terrestrial > Soil > Vadose zone...
CGCAGGTAGAAGGTGAGCGACGGGTCGTGGATGCCGAAGGCGACCACCGGAGCGGCGCCGGCGCCGGCGATCAGGCGGGCGGCCTCGCGATCGCTGTGCAGCGCCGCGACCGCGGGGGCCACCCCGCGCACTCCGAGCGGGTAGAGGGTGAGGACGGCCCCGAGCACGGCGGCCGGCACCAGGTCCACGCGCTCCCGGCGGAGCGCGAGCAGGAGACCGACGGCCCAGCCGAGGGCCGCCGCGGCGAGGAGGACGCGCACCGAGAGGGCGAGGTGGCCGCGCGCGGCGAAGAGCGCCGCGCCCGCCCCGGCCAGGAGAGCCAGCGCGGCGAGCGCGCCGCCCAGTCGGAGCGTCGTGCGCTCCTCCACCGCGCGCCCGCTCGCCAGCTCCGTTCCGACGAGGAGCGCCAGCGGCGCGAGCGCGGAGAGCGCATAGGGGGCGAGCTTGCCGCGCGCCAGCGTCAGCACCGCGGGCACGAACACCGCCCACAGAAGAAGCGGCCGCCGCGCTGGATCGCGCGCCGCGCGCCGGAGCGGGCCCGGCGCGAAGAGCGTCCACGGGAGCAGCAGCGCCGGCAGCCAGAGGAGGTAGTAATGGATGGGCCCGGCGTGCGGGCTCTTCGACCCCAGGCGGCGCATGTGGGTGGCGGCGAAGGCGGAGAGGTAGCTCGCGTCGAGGAGACCCACCGGCACGTAGAGGAGCGCCCCGAGCGCCACGACGGCGAGCGTGCCGCGCACCAGGCCCAGCTCCGCGACCCGCGGGCGCGGTCGCTGTACGAGCGCCGCGAGCGCGAGCGGCCCGGCGACGAGCAGCACCGCGAGCGGCCCCTTCACGAGGAGCCCGAGCCCTGCGGCGACGTACGGCACGAGCGGCGCGCGCCGGGGCGCCGGTCGCTCGAGCCAGGAGAGGCCGCCGAGCACGCCGACGGTCACGCAGGCCGTGAGCGTCATGTCGAGGTTCCCGTAGCGCGCGAGGCCGAACCACCCCGCGCTCGTCGCCGCCACCAGGCCCGCGCCGAGCCCCGCCGGGACCCCCCAGCGCGGCAGCGCGTAGGCGTACAGCGAGAGGACCGCGACCAGCGCCGCGAGCGCGCTCACCGCGCGCGCCGCCGCCTCGCCGACGCCGAGGGCGCCGTAGGCGAGGGCGACCAGCCAGTAGTAGCCCGCGGGCTTCTCGCGGTAGGGCTCGAGGTCGAGCGTGGGCAGGAAGAGGCGGCGGAGGCCGTGCCCGGCCGCCATCTCGCGTGCGACCTCGGCGTGCCGCGCCTCGTCGGGGTCGAGGAGCGGGTAACGGCCGAGGTCCTGGAAGAAGAGAGCGCCGGCGACCAGCGCCAGCAGGGCCGCGCCGCCCACGGCGCGCGTCGTCGGCCCCATCGCCTATGGACCCGCAGGCGCGGCCGATAGTATGTGCGGGCGATGCGGCGCCGGGCGATATGGACGGCCCTCGCGCTGAGCGCGCTCGTCGGAGTGCTGGCGGGCGCCGGGGCCAGCGAGGCCTACCGCCCGCGCGCGCCGCCGTGAGCGCGCGCTCAGGAGCCGGACCGCGAGCCGCCCGCGGCTCGCGCCTCGCTGTCCTCCCACCGGATGCGACGGTAGTCGAAGTTCGACGCCTCGACCGGGTTGAACTTGATGACCTCGAAGTAGGGCGAGAGGTCGAAGTCGCGCGGCGTGATGATGGACGGCAGCTGGCGCCGGAAGACGGCCGGGTACGGCGGCGGCGTGCGTCGGAGGAGGCGGTCGACCAGGCGCCGCGGCGGGGGCGCCGCGGCCGACGGCGTGGTCGCGGGCAGGATCGGGAAGCCGACGTTCTGGAAGGCGCGCCCGATGATGCTCGAGCAGATGACCTGCGTCGTGAGGCCGCTCCCGAACTGGAGCGCGCGGCGGCGGAAACGGCGCGGGATCAGGCTCACCGGGAAGAAGTAGCGTGCCAGGTCGAGGATGTGCTTCACGTCGTAGCGGAGCCCGATCTGCGCGATCACCTCGTCGAGGATGCGCTGGAGATCCTCGCGCTGGAGCCCGACCGGGCGGCAGATGCGAAGGTTGAAGCTGGCATACTTGGAGAGCGGCGAGGCGAGCACGCCTTCGAGCAGCGCTTCGATCATCATGTGCTCGGCGTCGCGCCCGTGCCGGGCGCCGAGCGCCTCGCGCTCGGCGGGGAAGCGGCGCAGGAGCTCGTCGCCGACGTAGAGGACCGAGTGCGACCAGGTGCTCTGCGTCAGGTACTTGATGACCTGGCTCACGCGCTGGTCGCCGTCGACCAGGATCACGTCGCCGGGGCGAATGACGCCGAGCAGAGCGTCGAAGTCGTTGGGCAGGAGGAGGGTATAGTTGCCGCGCGGCTTGGTCAGCGCGCGGGCAGCCAGGTTGAAGAACTTGTTGCGGAGCCAGCCCATCGATGGCGTCCATTGTAACCGGTCGGCGCCCGGGTCCGAAGCCTCCGCTGCCGGCGGGCGCTCTCCCCTTTCGCCGCCGCCTGCTCTCCTGGTACGCCCGCCACCGCCGCCGCCTGCCCTGGCGGGGGGTGCGAGACCCCTATGCGGTGCTGGTCTCGGAGATCATGCTCCAGCAGACCCAGGTGGCGCGGGTGCTCGAGTTCTACCCGCGCTTCCTCGCCCGCTACCCCACGCTCGAGGACTTGGCCGCCGCGCCCGCTGACGCGGTGCGCGAGAGCTGGGACGGGCTCGGGTACTATGCCCGGGCGCGGAACCTGCACGCGGCGGCGCGTGCGGTGGTGAAAAAGCTGGGCGGGCGGCTGCCGCGCCGGGCGGAGGAGCTGCGCGCGCTCCCCGGCATCGGCCGCTACACGGCGGGCGCAGTCGCGAGCCTCGCCTTCGGCGCCGACGTGCCCGCCGTCGACACCAACGCGGCGCGCGTCCTGGCGCGTGTGTTCGGGCTGCGTCGGCGGCCGAAGAGTGCGCGCCGGGAGCGGCGGGTGTGGGCGCTGGCCGCGGCGCTCGTGCCGCGCGGGCGGTCGGGGGACTGGAACCAGGCGCTGATGGACCTGGGGGCGAGGTACTGCGTGGCGCGCAGGCCCCGATGCCGCGACTGTCCGGTGCGCGGCAGCTGCGCGACGGGCAGAGCTAGGGTCGACCGAAAGGGCCTGCTATCTCCCACATCAGAGAAGGCCACTCGCCGCCGTGGAGGGAAGTGACATGAAGTCGAGCTTCGCACTGATTGGACTGGCTGGCCTCTGCACCCCCTGGACGGTGCTCGCGGCCGGCCGCTCCGAGCCCGAGGAAAGCTGGATCGTCACGGCTCTGGTGAACTGGGTTCCGATGCTGATCCTCGTCGGGGTGTGGGTCTACTACATGCGGCACGGGCTGTTGGGGTTCCAGACGCCGCGTCAGAGGGAGCACATGGAGCGGGTCGAGACCCTGCTCGACCGCATAGCGAAGGCTCTGGAAGGAAAGCACGGGCCCGGCCGCTGAAGCGGCGCCTACGTGCGCACGCGCTCTTTGTGTGCGTCTACAGCACGCCCGCGTGGCAGAGATGCTCCGCCGTCAGCACCGCCCCCTGCGCCGCGCCCATTCGCGTGTTGTGCGACAGCGCCACGTACTTGAGACCGTTCCGGAGCGCCGGCTCGGCGCGGAGCCGCCCCACGCTGGTCGCCATCCCACCCTCCGCGTCGCGGTCGAGGCGCGGCTGCGGGCGGAACGGGTCGTCGTGGACGAGGATCGGATGCGCCGGGGCGCTCGGTAGCCCGAGCCCGGCGTAGTCGCCGCGGAAGGCGCGCATCGCCTCGGCCGCGGCCGCGGGATCGCACGGGCGCTCGGTCTCCACCATCACCGAGAGCGTGTGCCCCTCGAGCACGCCGACCCGCGTGCAGGTGGCGCCCACCGGGGCGGGGTGCGGCTCGATGCCGCCCTCGCCGAGGCGGCCGAGGATCTTCCGCGTCTCGGCGGCGACCTTCTCCTCCTCCTTGGGGATGAACGGGATCACGTTGTCGACGATGTCGAGCGCGACCACGCCGGGCGAGCGCCCCGCGCCCGAGATGCCCTGCAGCGAGGTCATGAGGACGCGCGCGATGCCGAAGCGGTCGAGGAGGGGCTTGAGCGAGATCGCGAGCCCGACCGTCGTGCAGTTGGGGAGCGGGAGCACGAACCCCTTCCAGCCGCGGCGGCGGCGTTGCTCCGCGAGGAGCGGGAGGTGCGCGGCCACGTTCACGCCCGGGAGCGCAATCGGCGTGTCGGTCTCGTAGCGGAACGCGGCCGCCGTGCTGATGACGGGGACGGCGCGCGCGTACGCCGGCTCGAGCTCGCGCGCGGCGTCGCTCTCGACGGCGGCGAAGACGAGGTCGAGGCCGTCGGGGTCGAGGTGCGCCGCGTCCACCACCGGGAGCGCGAGCAACTCCGGCGCCGGCTCCGTCCCCGCCACCCACCAGCGGCGTGCGCCGCTCGCCTCGCGGATCGCCTCGCCGTAGGGGCGGCCGGCCGAGCGCGCCGAGGCGGCGAGCACCGCCACCTCGAACCAGGGATGGCCGGCGAGCGAGGCCAGGAACTGCTGCCCGGCGACGCCGGTGGCGCCGACGACCGCGACCCGCCGCTTGCGCATGCGCGGCCGAGTATCCGGGCGCCCCCTTCGGGAGTCAAACCGAGTCTGCCGACGAGCGTGGAGCGGCAGCTAGTGTGCGCCCGTGAGCCAGGCGCGCGCCGGCTCGAAGACGTCCTGCGCCGCGCGGCGGCCGACCAGCACGTCGAGGTGGCCATAGCCGGGAAGGTCGTGCACGACGGCGGTCGGGCCGCCGTAGGCCTCGGCCGACTCGTGCACGCGCTTCACCCACTCGGGGCCGAGGCCCGTGCTCGCGAAGGCGAGGACGGGCAGCCTGCGGCTCGGGCGTGGCGGGGCATCGGCGTCGAGGGCCGCGCGCGGCCACCAGCGATCGTAGCTGGCGAGCAGGGTGGCGAGGAGGCGCACGTCGGAGACGCCGTCGCGCGTGTTCGCGAGGCCGCCGTGACCGCCGAAGCTCTGCGCCGTGTAGATGAAGTCCGCGAGGGCGGCGCCGGCGTCGGGGTATCCGGGCACGGACGACGGGCGGTGCGGATCGGCGATCACGTCGGCCAGGAGCTGCTTCCGCTCCGCGAACGGGAGGCGGCTACCGCCGACGTCGATCGCCGGGCCGCCGCCGGCGGGGGCGCGACCTCCGCCCGCCGCGCCGTCGAGGATGAGGAGGCCCGCCAGCGCCTGGCCCTCGCGCGACGCGAGGCGGTACGCGAGCGCGGCGCCCTGGCTGAAGCCCGCCACGTGGAGCGGCGCCGGCTCCTGGCCGCGCACGAAGCCCGCTGCCCACGCCACGTCGTCCGCGAAGAGGTCCGCCGTCCAGCGCGAGAGGGTCTCGAGATCTGCCGCCGAGGCGTCGGCGGGGACGACGTGCGTGCGGTAATCGAGGCCCCAGGTGCGCACGCCCGCCGCGGCCAGGTAGACGCGCAGGTCGTGGCGCGGCTCGGAGATGGGCAGCTCGCCGCTCATGTGCATGCCCGGAAGGTAGAGGACGACCGGCCCGGTCGCGTTCTCGCAGAGCGCGAGGCGATGGAGGCCCAGGCGGTCGAAGGGGCCGCCCGGCGGCCGCGCGCAGGTCCACACGTCCTCGCAGAGCGCCGCGCCGTAGGCCTGCCGCTCCGCCTGCACGTGCGTGCAGCTGGCCGCGCCGCCCTCCGGGCGCGGCCCGCGGCACGCGAGCGAGCCTGCGAGCAGCACCAGCGCTGCAGCGTGCGCGGCTCTCATTCCGCGCGCAGGAATTCGATGAACTTCTCCGCCGCCGGGGAGAAGTGCTTGCCCTGCCGGTGGATGATCCCGAGCGGCCGGAGGAACACCTCGTCCGAGAAGTGCACGACCGCGAGCGTCTTCGACTTGACCTCGAGCCGCACCGCGGGCTCGGGCAGGATGGCGAGCCCGGTGCCGATCTCGACCACGCGCTTGATGGTCTCCACGTTGTCGAGCTCCATCACATAGCGCACCTCGACGCCATAGCGCCGGAGGATCCGGTCGGTCTCCCGGCGCGTCGGGATGTCGCGCTCGTAGCCGACGAGCGGCTCGCCGGCGAGCTTGCGGATCGAGACCCGGCGATGGCGGGCGAGCGGATGGTGGGGCGGGCAGACGAGCGCCAGGCGGTCGTTCCGGAAGGGCAGCACGGTGATGCCGGGGCGCCGCCCCGGGTACGCCACCACGCCGATGTCGACGTTGCCCTTCAAGATGTCCTCGTAGATGCGGCCCGAGCGGCTGTAGGCGAGGTGGAGGTGGACCTGCGGGTAGGCCTTCAGGTAGCGCTTGATCTGCGTCGACAGCTCGTAGAGGCCGATCGAGTGGACGGTCGCCACCCGCACCGTGCCCGCGATCACGTTGGCGAGCGCCTGGAGACGGGCCTCCATGTCCTGGTAGCGCTGGACGATCTCCTTGCTCACTTGGTAAAGGATCTCGCCCGCGGGGGTGAGCTGCACGTTGCCGCGCGTCCGCTCGAGGAGGCGGCGACCGTAGCGGTCCTCGAGGGTGCGGATCTGCTGGCTGACCGCCGACTGGGTCACGAAGTTCTGGGAAGCGGCCGTGGAGAAGCTCCGCGTCTCGACCACGTCGCAGAAGACCTTGAGGGTCTCGAGGTGCACGCTAATGCATCGATCGATGGAACGTGAGATCAACTTATATGGCCGCGCCCGCGGCCTTGCAACCCCGCGGGCGGCGAGGGGGTCCCGATGACCGCAGGCGAGGTCGACTACTACGGGCTGGACGAGCTCCTCGGCGAGGAGGAGCGCATGACGCGGGCGAGCGTGCGGAGCTTCGTGGAGCGCGAGGTGCTCCCCGTGATCGAGCGCTGTCATTCCGAGGAGCAGTTCCCGCGTCCGCTCATCGCGCGCATGGGCGAGCTCGGCTTCTTCGGCGCGAACCTGAAGGGCTACGGCTGCGCCGGGCTCTCCAACGGCGCCTACGGGCTCATCATGCAGGAGCTCGAGGCGGGGGACTCGGGGCTGCGCTCGATGGCCTCGGTGCAGGGCTCGCTCGCCATGTTCGCCATCTGGCGCTGGGGGAGCGAGGAGCAGAAAGAGCGCTGGCTTCCCGCGATGGCGAGCGGGCGCGCCATCGGGTGTTTCGGCTTGACCGAGCCCGACCACGGCTCGGACCCGGGCGGCATGGAGACGCGCGCGCGGCGTGACGGGAGCGGGTACGTGCTCTCGGGGGTGAAGCGCTGGATCACCAACGGCTCGATCGCCGACGTGTCGGTGGTGTGGGCGAAGGACGGCGAAACCATCCGCGGCTTCCTGGTCGAGCGCGGCACGCCCGGCTTCTCGGCGCACGACATCAAGGGGAAGTTCTCGCTGCGCGCCTCGATCACCTCGGAGCTGGTGCTGGAGGACGTGCGCGTGCCGGCGGCGGCGCTGCTGCCGGGCGCCGAGGGCCTCGGCGGCCCGTTCTCGTGTCTCAACCAGGCGCGCTACGGCATCGTGTGGGGCGCGCTCGGCGCGGCGCGCACCTGCTACCTGACCGCGCTCCGCTATGCCCAGGAGCGGAAGCAGTTCGACCGCCCGATCGCCGGCTACCAGCTGGTGCAGCAGAAGCTCGTCCACATGCTCTCCGAGATCACCAAGGGCCAGCTCCTCGCCTGGCGCCTCGGGAGGCTGAAGGACGCGGGCACCATGCGGCCCGAGCAGGTCTCGCTGGCGAAGCGCAACAACGTCAGCGTCGCGCTCGACATCGCGCGCCTGGCGCGCGACATCCTGGGGGCGAACGGCATCGTCAACGAGTACCCGGTCATCCGCCACATGATGAACCTGGAGACGGTCAATACCTACGAGGGGACGTACGACATGCACACCCTCATCGTGGGGCGGGACATCACGGGGCTGGACGCGATCCGGTAGCGTGACGTAAGGACGCCGACATGGAGCTCAAGGGCAAGGTCGCCCTCGTCACCGGCGCCGCGCGCGGCCTCGGGCGGGCGATCGCGGTTGCGCTGGCCGATGCGGGCTGCGACGTCGCCGTGTCGGATATCGGCCGCGCCACCGACGGCGCCACCCCGTACGCCCTTGCCTCCGGCGACGACCTCGCCGCGACCGCGCATGCCATCGAGCAGCGCGGCCGGCGGAGCGCGGCCGTCCCTGCTGACGTCACCTCCTCGGGAGACGTGGCGCGGCTCATGGAGACCGTCGCGCAGCGTCTCGGCGGCCTCGACATCCTGATCGCCAACGCGGGCATCATCGCCGCCGCGCCCGTCGCCGCCATGGACGAGGCGCAGTGGGACCGCATCTTCGCCGTCAACGTGAAGGGCGTCTTCCTCTGCGCGCGCGCCGCCATCCCCCTCCTCGCGCAGCGCGGCGCCGGGCGGATCGTGAACGTCGCCTCGGTGGCAGGGAAGACGGGCCACGGCGGGCTCGCCGCCTACTGCGCCTCCAAGGCCGCGGTCATCTCGCTCACGCAGGCGCTCGCCGAGGAGCTCGGGCCGATGAACATCGCCGTCAACGCGCTCTGCCCGGGCTACATCAAGACGGCGATGTGGACCGAGGTGCTGAACCCGATCCTGGCGCAGATGTTCGGCGTGCCCGCCGACCGCGTCTTCGAGGAGTTCGTGCAGCGCTCCACGTACCTCAAGCGCGAGCAGACGCCCGAGGAGATCGCCGACGCGGCCGTCTACCTCTGCCGCGCCGAGAACGTGACCGGCATCACGCTGACCGTCGCGGGCGGCGGCGAGGTGCACTGAGGTCGTGCGCGCGCTCGGCTGGCTCGCGGTCGCGCTGGCGGGCGCCTATGCGCTCGGCGTGCTCGCCGTCTTCCGCGGCGAGACGGTCAATGCGGTCTGGTTCGTGGTCGCGGCGGTCGCCGTCTACGCGATCGCCTACCGCTTCTACGGCGCGTTTCTCGCCGCCCGGCTCTTCGCGCTCGACGCCCGCCGGCAGACGCCCGCGCTCCGCATCAACGACGGGCGCGACTTCGTGCCGACCAACCGCTGGGTGGTCTTCGGGCACCACTTCGCGGCCATCGCCGGCCCCGGGCCGCTGATCGGCCCGACGCTCGCGGCGCAGTTCGGCTACCTGCCCGGCACGCTCTGGATCCTCGCCGGCGTGGTCCTGGGGGGCGCGGTGCAGGACTTCTGCATCCTGTGCGGGAGCCTCCGCCGCGACGGCCGCTCGCTCGGCCAGATGGCGAAGGACGAGATCGGCCCCCTCGGCGGCTTCGCCGCGCTGCTCGGCGTCTTCTTCATCATGGTGATCCTGATCGCCGTGCTGGCGCTCGTGGTGGTGAACGCCCTCAGGCAGAGCCCGTGGGGCACCTTCACGGTCGGCATGACGATCCCGATCGCCATGCTCATGGGCTGGTACATGAAGGGCATCCGCCCCCACGACGTGAAGGGCGCGACGGCGATCGGCCTCGTCCTGCTCGCCGCGGCGCTGGTCGGCGGGCGCTGGGTGGATCAGCACCCCGTCCTCGGGCCGGCCCTCACGCTGACGGGACCGACGCTGGCGTGGGCCATCATCCTCTATGGCTTCGCCGCCTCGACGCTGCCCGTCTGGCTCCTCCTGGCGCCGCGCGACTACCTCTCGACCTTCGTGAAGCTCGGGACGGTGGCCCTGCTCGCGCTGGGGATCATCATCATGCGGCCCGAGATCCAGCTCCCGGCGATCACACGCTTCGTCGACGGCACCGGTCCCATCTTCGCCGGCAAGGTCTTCCCCTTCTGCTTCATCACGATCGCGTGCGGCGCCATCTCGGGCTTCCATTCCCTCATCTCCTCGGGCACGACGCCGAAGCTGCTCAGCGAGGAGACCGACGCGCCCATGATCGGCTACGGCGGCATGCTGCTCGAGTCGTTCGTCGCCATCATGGCGATGATCGCCGCGGCGGCGCTCCAGCCGGGCGTCTACTTCGCGATCAACAGCCCGGCGGGCGTGGTGGGCGCGGACCCGGCGGCGGCCACGGCCACCATCTCGAGCTGGGGCTTCGCGGTCACGCCCGCCGAGATGGCGGCGCTCGCCGAGGGCATCGGCGAGCGCACGCTCTTCGCGCGCACCGGCGGGGCGCCGAGCCTCGCCGTCGGCATGGCGCACATCTTCGCCTCGACGCTGGGGGGCGCGGCGCTGGCACTCTGGTATCACTTCGCGATCATGTTCGAGGCGCTCTTCATCCTGACCACGCTCGACGCGGGCACGCGCGTCGGGCGCTTCATGCTCCAGGACCTGCTCGGGCACGTGTGGGCCCCGCTCGGGCGGACGAGCTGGTACCCGAGCGTGCTCCTGACCAGCGCGCTGGTCGTGGCCTCGTGGGGCTACTTCCTCTACCAGGGCGTGGTCGATCCGCTGGGCGGCATCAACATCCTCTGGCCGCTCTTCGGCATCTCGAACCAGCTGCTCGCGGCGATCGCGCTCGCGGTCGCGACCACGATCATCATCCGCGGCGGGCGGGCGCGCTACGCCTGGACGACGCTCGTGCCGCTCGCGTGGCTGCTCGCCGTCACCATGACGGCGGGCTGGCAGAAGATCTTCGCCGCCGACCCGGCGATCGGCTTCCTGGCGCAGGCCGGACAGCTTGCCGAGCGGCTGGCAGCGGGGCAGGTCCCGGCCGCCCGGCTCGGCGAGGTGCGCGCGCAGATCTTCAACCTCCGGCTCGACGCGGGCGTGACGGCGCTCTTCATGGCCCTGGTCGCCCTGATCGTCGTCGAGTCGCTACGGGTCTGGTACCGCGAGCTGCGCGGACCGGCGCCGGCGGGGGCGCTCGGGGTGGTCACGGAGGCGTGATGCCGCTCGCTGCCGTCAGGCTCGCCGAGATCGAGCGCATCTTCGAGATCCTCGACCGGCTCGGCATCTCCCGCGAGGCGGTCGTCATCCCGCTCCGCCCCGTGCACCCCGGCGGCGTGCGCGTCCTCCCCAGCGGCAAGCTCGAGATCCAGGTCGAGTCCGAGACCCCCCTCGGGGAGTGGCTCCCCGAGCTCGAGCGGATGATCGTGAAGGCGCTCGAGCAACC
>Ga0137403_10009283_pt1 | contig 10940 bp, 9 predicted proteins | sample CZOMad2_1_16fung_FD_122057 | JGI IMG/M metagenome (GOLD analysis project Ga0137403, IMG submission 122057) | Vadose zone soil fungal communities from Angelo Coast Range Reserve, California, USA - CZOMad2_1_16fungal (Hybrid Assembly) | ecosystem: Environmental > Terrestrial > Soil > Vadose zone...
ACGCTGCTCGGCGGGACCCGCCGCGGTTCTTTGCTGCGCGTGGGATTGGTCGTCGTCCTCTTCGCCGGGGTGCTCTGGCTCCTTCCCACCCGGCGGGCTGGGGAAGATGGCGGCCATCATCGCGACCATGTGGTCGCCCTCGATGCCTTCGAGAAGGCCGGCGTCACCGAGTTCAAGGAAGGTCAGCGCGGGCCTGGCTTCCGGCTCCAGAGGTTTCCCGGCCCCGGCTATGCCTCGATCGAGGACTTCAACCACAATCTCCTGGTCGTGAACTTCTGGGCGACGTGGTGCACGCCGTGCACCGTCGAGATGCCGACGCTGGAGAAGCTGTGGCACGACTACCGGGCGCGCGGCCTGGTCGTCCTCGGCGTATCGGTGGACCGCCGCGCGCCCCACGCGCTTCTCGAGCCGTACATCACGCACCATCGGCTCACGTTCCCGATCCTGGTCGACCCCGACCTCAAGACGGCCGGGGCGTGGCGCGTGACGGGTCTGCCCGCGACGTTCATCGTCAAGCCCGGCGGCGAGGTGGCCGGTATGGCGGCGGGCGCCCGCGAGTGGAACAGCGCCGAGATGCGGGCGCTGCTGGAGACGCTCCTGCCGATGGCCCACTGAGCCTGCTTTCGGGGCATCCGTCCGCGCCCGCTCGTGTCGCCAGGAGCAAGGATCTATGGCAGCAGGTCCGCCACGGCGACGCGAGCGTGAGGAGCTTTGTGTGGGCGGCGACGCGCGGACAGGCTGCGAGGTAGGCTCCGGAGGGAGGCCCCCGACCCTCTCGAAATAGCGGCGGCGTTGGTCATGCGAGCGCACCGGGCGCTTGAATCGCGGTGGGGGCTGGGGGTAAGCTAGCGCATCCTTCTGGCGTCGAACGCGGGGAAGCCAACCAGCCCTGGAAGCGTGAGGGACAGATCATGCGAAAGCAAGCGAGCGTGGAGACCACCGCCGAGGCCTATCTCGAGCTGCTGGCCGCGCGCGGCGTGGAGTACCTCTTCGCCAATGCGGGGACGGATTTCGCCCCGATCATCGAGGCCTATGCCCGGCGCGGCGCCCAGGGCCAGGCGCGCCCGCGGCCGATGACGGTGCCGCACGAGGTGGTGGCGGTGGGCATGGCCCACGGCTACGCCATGGTCACGGGACGGCCGCAGGCGGTGATGGTGCACGTGATCGTGGGCACCGCCAACGCGCTCGGCGGCATCATGAACGCCGCGCGCTCGAACGTGCCCCTGCTCTTCACCGCCGGGCGGAACCCCATCACCGAGGCCGGCGCCGTCGGCAGCCGCGACCGTCCGATCCACTGGGCCCAGGAGTCCTTCGACCAGGCAGGCATCGTCCGGGAGTTCGTGAAATGGGACTACGAGCTCCGGAGCATGAGCCACCTCGAGACCGTGGTGGACCGGGCGCTCGCCATCACCCAGGCCGAGCCCCAGGGTCCCGTGTACCTCACGCTGCCGCGCGAGGTCCTGGCCGAGCGGCTGGAGGCCTTCGAGTACTCCGATCCGGCCCGCGCGCCGAGGCCGGGCCCGCTCGCCCCCGACGCCGAGACGGTCGCCGAGGCGGCGCGGCTCCTGGCATCCGCGCGACACCCGATCGTGATCACCAAGGCGCTCGGCCGCGATCCCGAGGCGGTTGGGGCGCTGGTCACGCTCGCCGAGGCGCTGGCGCTGCCCGTCTTCGAGCACTCCCACACCCATCTGAACTTCCCTCAGGATCATCCACTGCACGGAGGCTTCGACTCCACGCCCGCGCTCGGCGAGGCCGACCTCATCCTCGTGGCGGAGTCCGACGCGCCCTGGTACCCGCACCTGAAGGCGCCGCGGCCCGAGGCGAAGATCATCCAGATCGGCGTGGACCCCCTCTTCTCCCGCTACCCGATCCGCGGCTTCCACGGCGACGTGGCCCTGGCCGGCACCCCGCGCCTCACCTTGAAGGCGCTGGCCAGGGCCGCGGCACCCCTGGCAGACCGCGGCGTGGTCGCGGAGCGGCGGCGGCGGTGGGAGAGCGAGCACTCCCGCCAGCGCGAGGCGCGGGCCTCCCGCGCGCGCGCCGTGGCAGCCGACACACCGATCGACATGGCCTGGCTGTCTCGGTGCATCGGCGACCTCGTGGATGACCGCACCATCCTCGTCAACGAGTACGACTTCGACGCGAGCCAGGCCGCGTTCACGCGGCCGGGCAGCTACTTCGCCGCCTCCCCGGCCGGGGGCCTGGGCTGGGGACTCGGAGCGGCGCTCGGCGCCAAGCTCGCCGCCCCCGACAAGACCGTGATCTGCTGCGTCGGCGACGGCGCCTATATCTTCGGTTCGCCCACCGCCGCCCACTTCGTTGCCCGCGCCTACGGCGTCCCCGTCCTCTTCGTCGTCTTCAACAACCGCATGTGGAACGCGGTGAAGAAGGCCGTCCAGACCCATGCCAGCGACGGCTGGGCGGTGAAGACCGGCATCATGCCGCTGACCGAGCTCGATCCCGCGCCCGACTACGAGCTGGTGTGCCGGGCCTCGGGCGGCCACGCCGAGCGGGTGGAGGATCCGGCCCAGCTTCCGGCGGCGCTCGAGCGCGCGCTGCGGGTGGTCCGGGAAGAGAAGCGCCAGGCCCTGCTCAACGTGATCTGCAAGAAGCCCTAGAGCGATGATAAGGGCCCATCTGCGGCGTTGGCGCCCTCGGCTGCACGCTCAACGTACAGGAAGTACGCCTCGCGTGCAGCCTTCGGGCGCCGCCTTGCAGCTGGACCCTTCTCATCGCTCTAGCCAGAGCGTTTCTCCGACAGGCTCCTAGCCATGGAGCAACCCGGCGGCCCCGCGGATCGAGGAGTCCGGCGCGTCGCCGGCCGTCTGCTCGGCGGCCTGATCGTCGCCGGCGCCGCCGTCGCCGTCGCCGTCACGCTGCTGCAGTGGCAGACTCGACCGCAGACGGACGACGCGACGGTCCGCGCCAACTTCGTGGGCATCGCACCCCAGGTGAGCGGTCACATCGTCGAGCTGCCGATCCGGGACAACCAGCAGGTACACGTCGGCGACCTGCTCTTCGTCGTCGACCCGCGGCCATACCAGATCGCGCTCGCCCGCACTCGGGCCGCCCTCGCGCTGACGCGCAAAGAGGTCGCGGGCCTGCGGAGCGGCGTCTCCACCGCCGACGCCGGCATCGCCCGCGCGGCTGCGCAGCTCAACGCCTCGGCGGCGGACGTCGTGCGGCGGGAGACGGATCCGGTCGCCGCCGACGCCGAGATCGCTCGCCTGGAGGCGCAGCGGGTCGCCTCCGAAGCGGCGCTCCATCGTGCCAAAGCGGAGCTACGGAACGCCGAGGACCATCTCGCGCGTCTCGAGCCGCTGCTGCCTCAGAAGTTCGTGACCGAGGACCGCGTGGACGAGGCCCGCACGCGGCGGGTCTCGGCGGCCATGGCCGCCGAGCAGGCGCGCACCTCCGTGCTGGCCGCCGACGCCGCGCTCGACGAAGCTCGCGCGAAAAGGCGGGCGGCCGTCGCAACGCTGGGGGCGACGCGGGCTCAGCACGTCGCGGCCGAGGCGGCACTGCAGCAGTCCAAGAGCGAACGCGCCCGGGCCGAGGACGCGGTCGGCCAGGTGGCGGACATGAACGCCCGCATCGCCGCGGCGGAGGCCGCGGTGCACGCAGCCGAGCTGGACCTCGAGTACACCCGCGTGCGGGCGCCGTTCGCCGGCCGGGTGGTGAATCTCAACATTTCGATCGGCGCCTTTGCCCGGAGCGGGGTGGACGTGTTCACCCTCGTCGACACCGGCACCTGGTACGTGATGGCGAACTTCCGGGAGACCCAGCTGCGCCATATTCCCGCGGGGGCGCCCGTCGATCTTTACCTGCAATCGCAGCCCGGACGGCATTTCCGCGGCACGGTCGTCGGGCTCGGCTGGGCGGTGCTGCCCGAGAACGGAACCAGCGTCAACGGACTGCCCCGCGTCGAGCGCTCGCTCGATTGGATCCGGCTGGCCGCGCGCTTCCCGGTGCGCATCAAGGTCGAGGAGCCGGACGGATCCTTCCGCATCGGCGCCTCGGCGGTCGCGACCGTGCATGGCTCCCTCCGAAGCGTGAGCCGGTGACCGCGACGGCATTCGCCGGCTTCCTCCGCCGGGAGCTCGCGCCCACGCCCGGGCGTGGCAGCGCGACCTTCCGACTGACGCTGGCCTGCGTCATTGCCACCATCCCGATTCTGACGCATCAAATCCCGCACGCGCTCGTGGTGATGATCGTGATATATCTCGTCACCCAGGAAGACACCGCCGCGACTCTGCTGGGCTCCGTCCTCGGCGTGGCCGGCGTTACGATCGGCCTGGGCGCCGCGCTGCTGGCCTGGATGGTCGCTCTCGATATCGCCTGGCTACGCATCGCGTGCTTCGCGGCCTTCCTCTTCGTTGGATTGTTTCTCAAGCGAGTGCTGGTGATCGGCGCGCTCGGGTCCGCGATAGGCCTACCCGCGGCCCTTGCCATGATCCTTCCGGACGTGGGGCCGCTGCCGCCGGAGAGTCTTGTCGAGTTCGTGCTCTGGCTCTGGTTGTGTGTGACCCTCGGGCTCACCGTCAACCTCGGTGTGCTGCTCCTGCTTGCGCCAGGGGACCCGCTGACGCTGCTGCAGCGTGAGATCGACACGAGGCTGCGCGTCGTCGAGGACGCCGTTCGCGGTCTGGGTGGCGCGGGCGACCACACGCCGGCGCCGCCTGCGATGTCGCTCGATTCGCTCGCCACCGCCGGCATGTCGCGGCCCCTCGCACTGCTCAAGACCGCGTCGCTCACGAACGCACAGGCCCGGCAACGGCACGAGGCACTCGCGGCGGCCATCACGCTCGTCGACCGACTGGTGACCGACGCGGGCGCGCTCCGGCTCCTCGTGTCGTCGACGCCGAGCGCGGCGACGCGGGAGTCGCTCCTGCGCGTGGCGGACGCCTGTGCCCGCGCGCGGCAGGCGCTCGCCGAACACCGGTTGACCCCGACGGCGGAGGGGGCGGCTCGCCCAAGGTCCGTCGATCTCGGCGAGGCCGGGCCGCCGCCGCTGGCCGATATGGAGCGCACGCTCGAGCAGCTCTCGCTCGCGGCCCGCGTCGGCCCCCCCAGCCCGACGACGAAAGAGGCGGGGCCGCGTTTCCTGCTCCCCGACGCCACCACGAATCCCGACTACGTGCGGTTCGCCGTCAAAGGCGCGCTGGCGGCGCTGATCTGCTACGTCCTTTTCGTCGGCTTCGACTATCCCGGGATCTACACCTCCGTGGTCACTTGCTTCGTCGTGTCGCTGTCGACCATCGGGTCGAGCAACCAGAAGGGACTCCTGCGCTTCGGGGGCGCGGCGGTCGGCGGCGTGATGGGCCTGGCCGCCCTCGTGTATGCGTTTCCGAACATCGACGGCCTCGGAGGGTTCTGGCTCGTCTTCGCGAGCGGCACCGCGGTGGCCGCGTGGATCAACTTCGGCTCGCCCCGGATCTCCTACGGCGGGTATCAGACCGGGCTCGCCTTCTACAAAGCGACGCTCCAGAGCCTCGGGCCCGCGGTGAGCGCCACCGTCGTTCGTGACCGGCTCATCGGGATCGCCTTCGGCCTGATCGTGTTCGGGCTCCTGGAGCACGTTCTCTGGCCGGTTCGGGCCGCGGATCGCATGCACGCGCGGCTGGCCGACGTGTTTCGCTCGCTGGCCACCTTCGCCCGCGTGGCCTCACGACCGCGGCCGGAGGGGGGCGCCGTGGATGCGCGGCGTGAATTGATCTCGCAGCAGATAGCGGACGTGCAGGGGTTTGTCGAGTCGTCGAAGTTCGAGCCGGGTGCGGGCGCGGCCGATGCGCAGGCCGTCGAGCGGCTTACCGCCGATGCCCAGACGGTATTCCTTGTGCTCCTGGCGATCGCCCGCGAGGCCGAGTCAGCCGCCATGCGCCCGGACGCCGTGCGGGCAGCAGCGATTCGGGTCGACGAGGACGTAGCGACGATTCTCGATCGGCTTGCGGAGCGCCTCCGACCGGGCGGAGTGGGGCCCGCGACCGATGCCGATGCCGGGCTGGCCGCGCTGGAGAGGTCGATCGCTGCCCAGGTCGACGCATTCGGAGAGGATGCGACACATGTGGGCGCGCTTGATCTGTACCGCGAGCTCGCCGCCGCAGTGAATCGGGTCGCCTCGAGCGACATGGTGGGCCACGGCGCACCGATCTCGGTACCTACCGAAGCGGAGGATCGGCAATGACGGGGGGCGAGCACTTGTGGGCAGTCGGGTACGACGACATGGGGCGGGCCAATTAGGTCCGCGACGAAATCATCCGCCTGGGGTGGGTCGAGCACCACCTCCTCCTCAATGACTTGGCGGTGGTCGTGCGGCACCTCGACGGATCCTTCACCGTCGACCGAGAACGGTTCCCGGCCGCGCCCAACCTCCTTGGCTGCTCCGCGGTGGGCTTCCTTGCGGGCTTGGAGCCATATTCCTGCTGGACAGCGAGGGGGAAATGGACATGATCCTGCACGGGATCCGCGGCCTCGGGGGGACGGTGTTGAAGACCAACGTGGATGTGGAGCGGGCACGGCTGATCCAATCCACCCTGGCCGCGCCTTCGGCACAGACGAACAAAGTGGACTGCGAGTAAGTGGCGCCGCGCTGAAGTCGTGTCCCGCTCACGCTCGCGAAGCGAGGTCGGCCCTGCGCGACAGAGGTGCGAGCACATGACCACACGGACCCTGCACAGCGACCTAGTTATGACGCGTGGCGCGGCGTTCGGAATCGCCTGCGTGATGGTCGTCGGCCTCACCGTTCACAACGCGCACCTCGCGCGCTGAGCCCCGCGAGCCCGTGGCGATACCTGACCTCCTCGTCCAGTACGGCCTGGCGGTGCTCTTCACCTGGGCGTTTGCCGTGCAGGCGGGCCTGCCCGCCCCGGCCGTCCCGCTGTTGCTCGGCGCCGGCGCCCTGTCCGGCTCGGGCCAGATGAACCTCGCACTCGCCGTTGGTGTGGCGATGGCCGCCACCCTCGGCGCCGACGTGCTCTGGTACATGCTGGGCCGGTCCCAGGGAACTCGAGTGCTCGGGACCTTGTGCCGGTTTTCCCTGGACCCGGACTCCCTCGTCCGGGACGCCAAGGAGCGCTTCCTCGTGCATCGCGCGCGGTATCTGATCTTGGCCAAGTTTCTCCCTGGTGTGAACCCGCTCGCCGACGACGCCCGCCGGGTCTTCGCCCGCATCGGCGGGGACGCCGAAGCACTGGTTCGGCAGGTGGAGCAGAGCCTGCAGGGGGAGCACCGGCCGCGCCCGGCGGACTTGATCGTGCGGGGCACGCATCGGCTCGCCCCGATCGTCTGGATCGGAATAGGGCTGGCGGCCTTCCAGCAGTTCGTCGGCATCAACATCATCTTCTATTACGGGGAGGTGCTGTGGAAGGCGGCCGGGGCCACGGAGCAGTGGGCCCTACGTATCAATCTTCTCACCGGTTTGGTCAACATTCTCGCCACCATCCCGGCCATCGCGCTCATCGATCACGCGGGCCGCAAGCCGTTGCTGCTCGCGGGCTCGGCCGGCATGGCGGTGACCTTGGGCGCCATGGCGGTCGTTTTCGCCACCGCCGGAGTCGGAGCCAGCGGAAGGCCGCTGCTCAGTTCCACGGCGGCGGTGACGGGCCTGGCGGCGGCCAACCTGTACATCATCGCGTTCGCGATCTCATGGGGCCCGGTGATGTGGGTGCTGCTCGGTGAGATGTTCCCCAACCGGATGCGCGGCGCGGCTCTGGCGGTTTCCGGCGCCACCAACTGCGTATGCAACTTCGCCGTCACCGTCACCTTTCTGCCCTTGTCACATGCGGCCGGTCTCGCCGGGGCATACGCGCTCTACGCCGTAGCCGCCGCGCTCTCCCTGCCCTTTGTGTGGGCGGCGGTGCGCGAGACGCGAGGCAAGACGTTGGAGCAGATGTAGGAGGTGAAGCGGAGGGGCTTGCCCACCTGGCCGCTTCTGCTGTCGATTCGGCAATTCGTGATTGACGCGTCGCTCTTCCGGCCGGAGGAGGGTGAGCAAGCCCAGACAAGTGGCGCTTCACGTCGGCCTCGTCTCATCGTTTTTCGCGCCCCTTCGTAAGAAATTCGCGGCCGGCCGCCCCCATTGTCAATGGAACCAACCACTTAGAGATTGGCCGGCGCCTTGCTCTCTCCAGCGAGCGAGGGAGCAGGCGATTGACCTACCGAATCCATCGCGTGGCAACACCCGACACGGTCGTGTTCGCTTTGAGCGGCGAGATGGACATCGAGCATGCGACCCGGCTGCAGGAGTTCCTCGCGAACGAAGCGGACGGTCGCGTCACCCTCGATCTGAAGGACGTCAGCCTCGTCGACCGGGCGGCGGTGCGCTTTCTCGCGGAGGCTGAAGCCGCGGGCATTCAAATCGTCAACTGCCCCGAGTACGTGCACAGCTGGATCGCTGCGGAGCGGGATTGGCAGCAGAAAGACGAGGACGGAACGAGAGACGATGTCTGACCTCGATCGAGCGATCCATGCCTAGCTCTCAGGACGCGATCCTCGTGCTCAACGCCGGCTCGTCGAGCATCAAGCTCTCCGCGTTCGCGGAGCGCGCCGGCGACCTCGCGCTCCAGGTACGGGGACAGGTCGAGGGCCTCCCCGGGGCGGCGCGCTTCGTGGCGCACGATCCGTCCGGGTCCGTGGTGGCCGAGGAGTCCTGGCCGGGCCGGACACTCGATCACGCGGGCGCCATCGAGTATCTGCGAGACTTCCTCAAGCACCAGCTCGCGAGCGACCGGCTTGTCGGCGTCGGCCATCGGGTCGTCCACGGAGGTCTGGACTACACGGCTCCCGTGAGGGTCGACGCCGAGACGCTCAAGGCGCTCGAGCGCCTCATCCCACTCGCGCCCCTCCACCAGCCGCACAACTTGTCACCGCTCGCGCTGCTGCTCGAGCACGCGCCCGAGCTCCCGCAGGTCGCCTGCTTCGACACCTCGTTCCACCGGACGAATCCGGCCGTCGCGCAGCGATTCGCGCTGCCGGCCGCGTTCCACGACGCCGGCGTACGGCGTTACGGCTTCCACGGCTTGTCCTACGAGTACGTGGCCTCCGCGCTTCCGCGGCTCGATGAGAGGGCGGCTTCGGCAAAGATGATCGTGCTGCACCTCGGCAACGGGTCGAGCATGTGCGCGATGGAGGCCGGGCGGAGCATAGCGTCGACGATGGGCTTCACCGCGGCCGATGGGCTGCCGATGGGCACGCGCTGCGGCGCGCTTGACCCCGGTGTGATTCTGTATCTGATGGACGAACACAAGATGGACGCGCGCGCCATCGAGCGACTGATCTACAACGAGTCGGGACTCCTCGGACTATCGGGCATTTCCAGCGACATGCGAACGCTACTGGCGAGCGCCGATCCATCCGCGAGGCTCGCGATCGACGTCTATGTGTACCGCATCCGGCGCGAGCTCGGCTCGCTCGCCGCCGCCCTCGGCGGTCTGGACGCCATCGTGTTCACCGGCGGAATCGGCGAGAACGCGCCGGCGATCCGCGAGCGGGTGTGCCGTGACGCCGCCTGGCTCGGGATCGAGCTCGACGCGGCCGCCAACGCGCGGGGCGGACCCCGCATCAGCGTCCCCCCTAGCCGTGTCCGCGCGTGGGTGGTGCCGGCCAATGAGGAGCTCATGATCGCGCGCCACACCCAAGACGTTCTGGGACGAAAGTGAGAGAACCCATGGGCAGCGACCCGATGTCGGTCGTCTCCGCTCTCCTCGAGGCCGGGAACGTGGACACCGTCTATCGCGACGTGTATCTCGATCGCGCCCGGACGCTCCTGAGCCCGACGCTGTCGCTCGAGGAGTTCCATAGCATCGAGGGGGAGCGCGCCGAACTCGCGGAGCTACCGCTCTCGATCGGGCGCGCGCTGGGGAAAGGGAACTGGGTCCAGGTCAAAGAGCTGAGCCGGCGCGCGGAAACGCTCAAGCAGGCGGTGGCGGGCAAGGGCAAGCTTCTCGAGACCGCTCGCGCAGTCTACGCCGTCTCGGACGTCCGGCTCGATCCTTTTTCTCCTGGTCTGGGACCGTTCACCCGAGTCACCGCGAAAGACCTGTCCGCGGTCCGGACCCAGGCCGGCGAGCAGCTGAGCGCACTCGAGCAGGTGGATCTTCCATGGAAGGATTTCTACGCCGGGCGACGGGCAGCGTTGCAGACCCGCGTCCGGGTCACCTCCGGGCCGGCGGACGCCACCGCCGCCGGCATCGCAATTGCTCGAGACCTTGAGACTCAAGGGTCGCCGCGGTCTGCCGCGCATCGCCATCGAGGAGGCGTTGCTCGCGCATGGGACCCGTGTGCTCGAGAAGGAACTCGGCCTCGACCCGCGAGTCTTCCGTCTCGTCTGCATCCCTTCGGATGTCCATCTTCGGCTCGGCGAAAAGGAAGGCTGGGGCGACGGCCGCTCTGGACTCACTTCGATGGTTACCTGGTCAAAACCGACGGGCGGCTACAGGCGCTCGCCGGTGGAGACGCGAGGTACGGCGGAGTGTACGATCTCGTCGGGGTCAGCCGCGACTACGACTCCGACCGCTTGGTGGCGCGCTTCGCGGTAGTGCAGCGCGAACGCATGGTCGCATGGTGAGCATGATCGTAACGAGGACAACGCAGGAGAGCTCATGACACAGGTGATGACTCAGGCGGGGTCGAGGGCGGCAGACGGCAGCGATGTCGTGATGGATGAGCGGTTGTCGAAGGAAGAGCTTCAGAACATCGATGCCTACTGGCGGGCGTGCACGTACCTGGCCGCCGGCATGATCTACTTGCGCAGCAATCCCCTGCTCCGGGAGCCGTTGAAGCCGGACCAGATCAAGAAGCGTCTCCTCGGTCACTGGGGTACGAGCCCCGGCCTCAGCTTCATGTACGTCCACCTCAATCGCCTGATCAACAAGTACGACCTCGACGCGATCTTCCTCGCCGGCCCCGGCCACGGCGCGCCGGGTGTGCTGGCGCCGACC
>Ga0137403_10009284_pt1 | contig 10940 bp, 10 predicted proteins | sample CZOMad2_1_16fung_FD_122057 | JGI IMG/M metagenome (GOLD analysis project Ga0137403, IMG submission 122057) | Vadose zone soil fungal communities from Angelo Coast Range Reserve, California, USA - CZOMad2_1_16fungal (Hybrid Assembly) | ecosystem: Environmental > Terrestrial > Soil > Vadose zone...
GTACTCCGTCGAGGCCTTCGCCCCCGACCTCGACAACCTCGGCAACCCGTCGGCGAGAGCCTTTTTCCCGACCGGGGCGCGCAACGACCAGCGGAACGGCGGCGCGTGGTCCCTCGACGGCCGGCTCGCGAAGCGATTCCGGATCGGACGGATCCAGGTCGGCGCGGAGATCGCGGTCCGCAACCTCATGAACCAGGAGGCGACGGCGATCGCGGCCTACGTGCCGTCCAACGTCGGCGGCGCGCAGCTCGTCGGAACGGGCGCCTCCCCCCGCCGACCCGGCCGGAGCTGGCAGCTCGGGGCGGGCGTCTACTTCTGACGGCGTGTATTATGCGGGGTCGCGGCGGACCGCGGAGATGGGAGACGGGCGGCGCCGCGGGGAGGTGAATGCTTGAGACCGGGAACGGGTTTCCTCGCCATCGCGGCGGCGGCGGCGCTGGCGTGCCAGCCGGCGGCGCGGGCGGCGGACGACAAGAACGTCGCGGCCGAGATCGGCGGACAGAAGGTCACGACCCAGGAGATGGACGACTATCTCCGCAAGACGAACGCCAAGGCGTTCCAGGATTTCTACGACGCGCGGCACAACGCGCTCCAATCGCTCATCAACGATCGGCTCCTCACGGCCGAGGCGACGACGCGCGGGACCACGCTCGAGAAGCTGAAAGCCGACCTCGCGGCGGGCGTGGCGCCGACGACCGACGCCGACATCGAGGCGTTCTACAACCAGAACAAGAACCGCATGGGGAACGCGACGCTCGACCAGGTGAAGGGGCAGATCAAGGACTTCCTCGCCGCCCAGAAGACGCAGAAGGCGACGATGGACCTCCTCGACAAGCTCAAGGCGAAGACCCCGGTGCGCATCCTGCTCGATCCGCCCCGGGTCCAGATCGCCATCAACGACAGCGATCCCTCCGTCGGCCCGAAGGACGCGGCGATCCAGCTGATCGAGTACTCCGACTTCCAGTGACCGTACTGCTCGAGGGTCGGTCCGACCCTCACGAAGCTCCAGGAGCAGTACAAGGGCAAGATCCGCTTGGCCTACAGGAACTTCCCCCTCAGCATCCACAACAACGCGCAGAACGCCGCCGAGGCGGCCGAGTGCGCCCGCGTGCAGGGAAAGTTCTGGGAGTACCACGACAAGCTCTTCGCCAACCAGACGAACCTCGGCAAGGACAAGCTGAAGGAATACGCGAAGGATGTCGGCCTCGACGCCGAGAAGTTCGGATCGTGCCTCGAGACGGGCGCGTCGAAGCCGGCGGTGGCGAAGTCGGTCGCGGGAGGGAACGGCTACGGGGTGTCCGGGACGCCCGCCTTCTTCATCAACGGGCGGTTCGTCAACGGCGCCGCGGCGCTGGAATCGTTCACGACCATCATCGACGAGGAGCTGGCGCGCGGGAAGTGACCTGCGCGCCGGAGCGGGGCGATCGTGGCCCATGACTCCGGATTGGATCTGAAGCCCGGGTCGAGGTTGGGAGAGTTCGAGATCGTCTCCCTCCTCGGCCCGGGAGGCAATGGGGCCGTCTACCGGGCGCGCGACATGACGCTCGGGCGGGAGGTCGCACTCGAGACATCCACCCCCGTCTTCCCGGCCTTCGAGTTCACGGGCGCCACCTGGGATCTGGCTCGTCTCCTATCCCGAGGGGCGGATAAGGGTGCTCACGACCGATCAGAGCGCCTACGAGAGCGTCAGCGTCTCGAAGGATGGGAAGAGCCTCGCGGCGATCCGCCGATCGAGGACGGCCAACCTCTGGGCGGCAGGCGAGCCCTCACGGCTGGTCGACGACGCCTCCACGGCGGCTCCCGCCAGCTTCTCTCCCGACGGCCGATGGATCCTCTATTTCTCGTTCAGGAAAGTGGGCGAGTTCTTCCGCGACATGAGCTTCATCCTCCCGGCCTCGGGAGGTTCCTCGGTCGCCACGAGACCGGCGCCCCCGGGCGCCGGCAGCATCCAGTGGGGGCCGGACGACAGGTCGCTCGCGTTCGTGCGCGCGGTCGACGGCGTCGAGAATCTCTATCGCCAGCCGATCGCGGGGGGCGACCCCGTGCCGATCACCCGCTTCAAGGAGGGGCGCGTCGCCGGCTACGACTGGTCGGACGACGGCTCGAGGCTTTGGCTTCACCGGAGCGTCGGTTCCGTCCCGAGCGTCTGGGTTACGCCGCCGGGAGGGGGCGAGCCGGCCCCCATCACCGACTTCAAGACCGGCGTCTTCTTCGGTGAGGCCTGGTCCGCCGCCACGCACGAGGTCGTCTTCACGTACGGCGAGGCGATCGAGGACGTCGTCCTCATCCGCGACTTCCGATAGGCGATCGCGGAGGCGGCTCCGTCAGGGCGTGACGGTGATCTGGATCGCCGGTGAGAACTTCTTGCGGTTGACGTCGCTCTTCGGCAGGTTCTTGTCCACGCCGAAGACCTCGATGAAGAGGATGGGGTTGTTCGGGTCGGCGATCAGCGCCTTCGAGCAGGCGCTCTGCCACTTCGTCGGCGTCAGCATGTACGAGGGCGACTTCAGGAGCTTCGTGCCGCTCGTGACGAGGGCCCCCTTGAGGAACCCGGGGACGGGGGAGAGGAGCACGCGGAAGACGTCGTATCCGGCCGCGTCCCAGCTGATCCTGGGTCCCTGGAGGATGGGGGGATGGCAGCTCAGCGTCGCGCTCGCCCTCGGCGACGTGACGGTGAAGGTCGGGGCGAAGCGCTGGGCGACGATTCCCCCCAGCGAGCCGTCCTGCGCGTAGCTGCTCCACGTCACCACGAAATCGCCCGTGCCCCGGAGCGCGACCGTCGGCTGGGCTTGATAGTTCGTGGTGAACGCGTTGACCTGGAACTCGCTCCCCGCCGGGAGTCCCGCCGCGTCGAAGCGCTGGGCGAAGACGCCCGGGCCGGAGCCGTCCTGCGCGTAGCTCTGCCACGCGACGACGAAGGCGCCGGCGGGGTTCATGCCGATGACCTGGCGCCCCTGGTAGCCGGTCGTGAAGGTGTTCACCTGGAACTCGGTTCCCAGTCGCGCTCCCAGGCTGTCGAACCGCTGCGCGAAAATGCCGCCTCCCGATCCGTCCTGCGAGTAGCTCTCCCACGTGACCACGAAGCGGCTGTTGGCGTCGATCGCCACCTTCCCGAAGATCTGACTGCCCGTCGTGTAGGTGTTGATCTGGAAGTCCGTTCCCGCGGCGACGCCGGCGCTGTCGAACCGCCGGGCGAAGATCCCGTTCCCCGATCCGTCCGGTCCGTAGCTGTCCCAGGCGACCACGAAACTCCCGCCGGAAGCCATGGCGACCGACGCGCGGGTCTGGTAGTTGGTCGTGTAGGCATTGACCTGGAACTCTCCGCCGGCGGGAGCCCCCGCGCTGTCGAAGCGCTGGCCGAAGATGCCCGTGGAGGAGCCGTCCTGGTTGTAGCTGGCCCACGCGACGACGAAGGCGCCCGAGGAGCCCATCGCGACGCTCGGATAGAACTGGTAGCCCGTGGTGTAGGTGTTCACGACGAACTCGCCGCCGAGGGGGGAGCCTGAGCTGCCGAACCGCCGTGCGAAGATGCCCAGGCTCGAGCCGTCCTGTGGATAGCTCTGCCACGCCACGACGAAATCACCCGCCGCGTCGATCGCGACGGTCGGGGCTCGCTGGCCGAATGTCGTGTAGGTGTTGACCTGGAACTCGCTCCCGAGCTTCGCGCCCGCGCTGTCGAAGCGCTGACCGAAGACGCCGCCGTACGATCCGTCCTGGTAGTAGCTCTCCCAGACGACGACGAAGCGGCCGAGGGAGTCGACGCCGACGGACGGGGCGAACTGAAAGCTCGTGGTGTAGGTGTTGACCACGAACTCCGGGCCGGACTTGGCGGCGCCGGCCCAGGCGGCGCGCGGAGCCAGGAGGGCGGCGGCGAAGAGGGAGATCGCGAGCAGCTTTTGTCTCAAGAGAGCCTTTCCAAGATCACGGCGTCACGGTCACCTGGATCGACGGCGTGAACTTCTTTCTGTTGAGGTCGCTTTTCGGGAGATTCTTGTCGACGCCGAAGACCTCGATGAAGAGGATGGGGTTGTTCGGGTCCGCGGTGAGCGCCTTCGAGCAGGCGCTCTGCCACTTCGTGGTGGGCACCAGATAGGTCGAGCTCTTGAGGAGCTTCGTGCCGCTCGTGACGACGGCCCCCTTGAGGAAGCCCGGGACGGGGGACATGAGCACCCGGAAGACGTCGTACCCCGCGGTATCCCACGCGAAGGTCGGCCCGACCAGGATGGGCGGATGGCAGCTCAGCGTCGAGCTCGCCTTCGGCGCGGTCAGCGTGAAAGTGGGCGCGAATCGCTGCGCGAAGACGCCGGATACTGAGCCGTCCTGTTGGTAGCTCGTCCATGCGATGACGAAGTCTCCCGAGCTTCGGAGAGCCACGGCGGGTATGTACTGGCTGTTCGTCGTGTAGGTGTTCACCTGGAACTCGCCACCCGCCGCGGCCCCGGTCGGGTCGTACCGCTGGCCGAAGACCCCGCTTCCCGAGGTGTCCTGAGGGTAGCTCTGCCAGGCGACGACGAAGGCGCCGGCCGGGCTCATGCCGATCGTCGGGCGCGACTGGTAGCTCGTCGTGAAGGTGTTCACCTGGAACTCGGCGCTGAGCGGCGAGCCCGCGCTGTCGAACCGGCGCGCGAAGACGCCGCTCGACGAGCCGTCCTCGTGGCCATAATCCGTCCAGGCCACCGCGAAGCGGCTGTTGGCGTCGATCGCGACCCTGGCGAAGAGCTGGCTGGACGAAGTGTACGTGTTGACCTGGAACTCGCCTCCGCCCGGAGTCCCCGCGCTGTCGAACCGGCGGGCGAAGACCCCGAGGCCCGAGCCGTCCTGACCGTAACTGTCCCAGGTCACGACGAAGTTTCCCGCCGGGGCGACGGCGACCGCCGCGCGGGTCTGGTACCCGGTCGTGTAGGTGTTGACCTGGAACTCACCCCCGGTCGCGATTCCCGAGCTGCTGAAACGCTGTCCGAAGATGCCGCCGCCGTCGCCGTCCTGGAAATAGCTGGTCCAGACGACGACGAAGGCGCCCGAGCCGTTCATTGCGACGGACGGATAGAACTGGAAGTTCGTCGTGTAGGTGTTGACCTGGAACTCCCCTCCGAGGGAGGCGCCGGAGCTGTTGAAGCGCCGCGCGAAGATACCCGTGCTCGAGCCGTCCTGGGGATAGCTCTGCCAGACCACGACGAAATTCCCCGCCGCGTCGACTCCGACGGAGCCGCTCCTCTGTCCGCTCGTCGTGTAGGTGTTGACCTGGAATTCGCTCCCGAGTTTCGCGCCGGCGCTGTCGAAGCGCTGGGCGAAGACTCCGCCGTACGAGCCATCCTCGTAATAGCCCTGCCAGACCACGACGAAGCGGCCCGTGGCGTCGACGCCCACGGACGGTGCGAACTGCGAGTTCGTCGTGTAGGTGTTCACCGCGAATTCCGAGCCCGCCTTCGCGGCGCCGGCCAGCGCGGGAGGCGAGGCGCCCATGGCGAGGATGATTGCGGGGATTCCGATGAGCGTGCGTCTCAAAGAGATGTCTCCTGGTCGAGCGCGAGAAGGAGAGTATCGTCCCGTGCCGCACCCGGTCAAACGCTCCGTTCCGTGGTTCGGGATCGGCGACATTTTCTCGGGCGCGCTAGTCTGGAGGACCGCCAAGCCGCATGAGGAGAGAATCCCGATGATCAGGACTTGCTGGACCGTCGTCCTTGTCGCGGCCGCGATGGTCGCCGTCGCGTGTTCCGGCCGGCAGGCCTCGAAGGAGGCCTCCCAGGGGACCCGATGTCGAACGCCCAGCGCTGGGCCTCGCAGTTCTCGATGCCGGACGGAGGCTCCGCCGGGACGAACATGAAGACCTCCGAGATCGAGGTCGCCGGATTCAAGGTGACGCTCGTCGAGGTGGGGGGGACGTACAACGGCGGCATGACAACGGGGTCGGCGCCCAGCCGGCCGCAACCCGGATACCGCCTCCTCGGCGCCATCGCCGCGGGCCCCGATGCGAACTGGTACTTCAAGTTCACGGGCCCCGAAGCCACGGTTCAGGCGCAGCGCGGCGCCTTCGAGTCGATGGTGAAGTCGCTCAAGCACGGAGCGTGAGCGCGCGGCCGGGGGGCCGTCAGCTCTCCGCGAACGGCCGATCGATCGCCGGGCTCGGCTCGGTGAAGAACTTCGCGCCGCTCTCGGTGATGTGGATGCAGTCCTCGAGGCGCATCCCGAACTCGCCGTAGATCGCGATCATCGGCTCGTCGCTGAAGCACATCCCCGGCTCGAGCGGCGTCCTGTTCCCCCGCACGAAGTTCGTCCACTCGTGGCCGTCGAGGCCGATGCCGTGCCCCGTGCGGTGGGGGAGCCCAGGCACCTTGTAGTCGGGGCCGAAGCCGGCGTCGGTGAGGACCTTCCGCGCCGCGGCGTCCACGTTCTCGGCCGGGACGCCAGGCCGTGCCGTGCGGAAGGCGGCGGCCTGCGCTTCCTTCTCGAGGTTCCAGACGTCTCTCTGCCTCTGGCTCGCCCTGCCGAAGACGGTCGTGCGCGTGATGTCGGACTTGTACCCCTCCACGGCGCACCCGTCGTCGATCTGGACGACGTCCCCTTCCTTGAGCTTTTGCGGCTGGATGCTCCCGTGAGGGAAGGCCGTGAAGACGCCGAAGCTCACCGAGGCGTCCCCCTGGAAGCCGAGGGCCTCGTACGCCGCGTTGATGTTCCTTCCCAGCTCGTCGTGCGTCATCCCCTCTCTCAGCGTCCTCAGGGCCGCCCTGTACGCCGCGATCGTGATGTCGTTCGCGCGCTGCATCAGCGCGATCTCCGCCGCCGACTTGATCATGCGGCAGCCGGCGGTGACCGCCGTGGCGTCCGCGTAGTCGAGCGCTTCGGCTTCCCGCCGGATGCCGTTCATGACGAAGAAGCGGCAGCGCTCCTCGACGCCGACCACGCCGGTCGTGACGGCGCGGTCCTTCAATATTCCGGCGACGACGCGGTACGGGCTCTCGTCCTCCTGCCAGACGCGGACCTCGCTCCCCGGGGCGAGGAGCTCCCGTGCTCTCGCCTCCTCGAACGCCGGGCAGACGTAAGCGAGCTCGCCGTTCGCCGGGAGGACGGCCACGAAGGGACGCTCGCTCGGCCACCATCCCTTGAACCCGGTGAAGTAGTACAGGCTCGTGCCGGGCTCGAAGATCAGGGCGGAGAGGTGGTGCTCGGCCATGAGGCGCTTCGCCTTATCGCGGCGGGCGGCGCGTTCGGCATCGGTGATCGGGACGATCCCGTCCTTCATCGGCTTGAGGGCCTTGATGGCATCGGGGACGGCGGCGACATCGGTCTTGTCGGCGGCGAGCGTCCGGCCCGCGGCCGAGGCGGCGGCTCCCGCGGCGGCGGACCAGGTCAGGAATCGGCGGCGGTGGATGCGCGGGCTCAGGGGGTCACCTCCACTCGGATGAACGGACTGACTCTTTCCCGCGACACGTCGAACTTCGGATACGCCAGATCGGCGCCGCGGACTCTCGCGAACAGATGCGGCGAGACGGGATCGGCGGCGATGGCCTTCTTGCACGCCGCCTTCCACTTCTTTGTGGGAAGGGCGTACGAACTTCCCTTGAGCACGACCGCTCCGCTCGTCACGACCGTTCCGCTCACGAAGCTCGGATCCGTCGAGAGTTCCACTCGGAAGCGATCGAATCGATCGGGGCTCCACGCGATCGTCGGGCGCACTCCCCGAGGGTCGTGACAATCGACGGAGGCTCCTGGCGCGGGACCCTGGATGACGAAAGGTGGAGCGAACGCCTGGCCGAAAATTCCGCCCGAGGCGAGTCCATGATCCTCATCCCGCCACACCACGACGAAGTGTCCCGCGGCGTCGATCCCCACGGACGAGTATCCCTGGACCCCGACGGTGTAGGTGTTGACCCGAAAATCCGGATCCGGTGCGACGCCGGTGCGTTCGACGCGTCGCCCGAACACGCCAGAGCCGTCACCGTCTCTCCCGGTATTCGTCCAGGAGACGACGAAATCGCCGACGTCGTTCGAGGCGATGCTCGGCCCTCGCTGGTTTCCGAAGGTCGGCGAGTCAACCTGAACATCCAGTCCTCGAGTCGTCCCGTCGATGCCGAATCGGTGCACGAACACTTCCCAGATCGGCTGCAATCGGTTCGTCACCCACGCGACGGCGAACCCTCTGGACGCATCGGCGACGATCGATGATTCGAACAAATGGGACACGGACGACGAATCGCCCACGGTGAACTCGGGCTCGGGCATGACTCCGTCGGGATCGAGCCAGCGTCCGGCGAGCCTGGGGTGGTATTCCTCCCACGCGATGACAAAATCGCCCGCCGATCGGACGGCGACGCTGGGTGCCAACCCGAATCCCACGGAGATGTCGTCCCCGATCGGGGTTCCGGAGCTGTCGAAACGGCGAGCGGCGATTTCATCGTTGATGATGTCAGGCCTCGATCGCCACGCCACGACGAATCCATCCACGCCGTCAGTCGCGACGCTGGGCGTGTACTGGGCGCCGGTCGTGAAGGCATTGACGACAAACTCGTCACCTTCCGCCTCACCGGAACTGTCGAATCGTCGTCCAGCGACGCCGAATCCGTTTCCGTCCACGCCCCCACTTCCCCAGACGACGACAAATCCTCCGGAGGACAAGGCCGCGATCCTCGCACCGAATTGGTATCCGGTGGTGAACGAGTTGACCTGAAACTCCGGTCCGGAGGGAACTCCGTTGCTATCGAAGTACCTGCCGAATATGCCCGTCGTCGATCCGTCTCCGCCGGCTTCCCAGACGACCATGAACGCGCCCCCCCGGGCCATCGCGATCTGCGGAAATCGCGCCGGTGTGGACGTGTCGGTGCTGACCTGGAATTCGCCCGCGATGGGAATCGGCGAGCCCGGCGCCTCCGAGGTGGCAGATGGAATCCCGACGACAAGAGCGAACGCGAGCGTGGCCCGCCGCATGGATGCTCCTCTGGCAAGAGCCCTGAATGTACCGCACCAGCGGGCGTTCTTGCGTCGCTTTGTGTGAACGATTCCGTCGCGGGCGCGTGCCGTGGCTACCCCGCCCGGGTCCCGTTCGGCACGGGGCGCTCGGGGACGGCGAGCACCGGCGTGACGCCGTCGGAGTAGCCGATGTCGAAGAGCATCCCCTCGGAGAGCTCCCCGCGGATCGTCTTTGGCTCGAGGTTGAGGACGAAGAGCGCTTGCTTCCCTTCAATCTCGCGGGGGTCGGCGCGCTCCGTCCGGAGCCCCGCGAGGATCTTCCGGCGGTGGTCACCGAAATCGACGGTGAGCCTCACGAGCCACGCCGCCCTCGGGATCGTCTCGACCGAGACGATCGTTCCCACGCGGATGTCGAGCGCTTCGAGAGCGTCGAGGGACACCGTGGGCTTGATGGGCGCGGGGGTCATGGCGTCGTCCCCGACGGCTGCGCCGGCCGTCCGTTCCCGTTGTCCATGTCGGAGAAGATCATCCACCGGCCGGTCGCGTCCCGGCGCAGCGTGAGGGTGAACTTGCCGGTGTCGGCGTCCCCCTTGGCCCGGGAAAAGCCGCCGACGATGTAGCCGAGCGGCCCTTCCGTCTCGAAGGCGAGCGCGCGAAGCGAGAGCGGTCCGCCGGCCGAGGCGTAGTGCTTGAGGATTTCCGCGCGGCCCCTCACGGGAGGCGAGCCGCTCGAGAGGACGAAGCCGTCCTCGGCGAAGAGATCCGCGAGCGCCGCCGCGTCGTGCCCCCGCCACGCGCGCTCGTAGTCGGTGAGGACGCGCGCGAGGGGAGGAGGGAGCGTGACGGACTGCGGAACCAGCCCCGCGAGCCACAGGGCGACCAACACGACGGATCGAAGTCTCACGATTTTCCTCCCGGTCTAGAAGAAATCCTGGAAACTCTTGGTGGCGAGAACGAGCGCGAGCTGGCAGAGGACCGCGATCCACAGGACGGCGCGGCCCCGCTCCTTCCCGAGCGCCGCGATCTCCTCCCCCGCGGGCACGCACAGGAACGGGAGCATGAACATCCAGAGGCGCCCCGACTCCGCCGCCGTCCGGCCGAGAACCGCCATCGCGATCAGCGTCGCCGCCGTCGCGAGGACGAAGGCGTCACCGGCACGGAGGCGGCGCCGGCCCGCGCGCCCGAGCGCCCGGATCGCCCGGACGGCGAAGAGGAGGATCAGCGGCAGCCCCGACCAGAGGGCGAACTCGGCGACGTTGAGAAGGGCGTAGTGCCGGATGGTCAGGGGGGTCCAATCGACGTGCTTCCACGCGACATGGGCTTCGATGACCCCCGCGTAGCGCCTCGCGATGTCGTAGTCGAGGGAGAGCCGGAAGGCGATGTCGGTGAGGGCGAACGCGGCGAGAAAAATCGCGACGACGCGGGCCCGGGCCCTGAGGCCGCCGGCGGCCGTCCCGGGCGACGGAACGAGGAGGGCGAGGAGCGGGATCAGGAGGACGAGGGGCAAGAGCGAGAACGTCACGAAGAGCCCGAGGTAGAGCGTCACGCCGGCGAGGGCCGCGGACCACCCCGCGCGCCGGCGCGCGGCGTGGAGGAAGAGCAGGGCGGGGCACGCCGCGAGAAGAGGGTAGAGGCACTGATCGAGGTGCAGCGTGACCAGGGTCACGTTCGGAGCGGTGGCGAAGAGGATCGCCGCCCAGGCCCCCGCCCTCCGGCAGCCGAGCTGAACCCCCATCGGCGGCATGACGAGGCAGACCAGGTAGGTCATGAGGGGCCAGGTCAGGCTCGCGAAGATCGTGAGGCGCGTGAAGCGGCCGATCCCGGTGGCGACGAGGTCGAGAATCGCCGAGGCCCGCAGCGTCAGCAGGTAGACGAGGAGCTGGCCGGGAGGCTTCGTCGAGCACAGGCCGCTCAATCGGTGCCCGGCGATCAGGGACTCGTAGTGGCGCGCGACCTCGAGATAGTCGTCCGTCCTCAGCGCCTCCCGCGCGAAGCCCGCGTGCCCCGTGCTCACCATGCGATCCTGGAGCCCGTCG
>Ga0137403_10009286_pt1 | contig 10939 bp, 4 predicted proteins | sample CZOMad2_1_16fung_FD_122057 | JGI IMG/M metagenome (GOLD analysis project Ga0137403, IMG submission 122057) | Vadose zone soil fungal communities from Angelo Coast Range Reserve, California, USA - CZOMad2_1_16fungal (Hybrid Assembly) | ecosystem: Environmental > Terrestrial > Soil > Vadose zone...
CTGTGCTGGGGGCGCAAGGCCCTTGAGTGTCTTCACATGCTCTTTGCGTTCGGCCGTCTGCCATCCATCAAGGATGCGGTGGCCGTGATCGAGATCGCCCCAGCGATTGATGATGTCCTCCGGACAGATAACGTATTCGCCGTCCGCTGCATAGATCGGAACTTTGCCCCCAGACGCACGCTTGATCGGCGCCTTGGCAGTGCGCTTCTTCGCGCTCTCTGGAAACATTTCGTTCAGCCGTTTGAAGCCGGCCAACGTATTGCCTTCGCCCATCGAACTGCAATGATCAGATGTGAGCACATACGCTCCATCAGGAACTTCCATGGGAACCTCGTCGGCGCGCCCGTCCGTGTCCCCCATGATTGGCCCGACGTGGACTTTGCCACCCTTGGCGCGCTTGATGCGCCGAGCCACTTCCATTGCCGCGTCCACACTACCCCCTGCCGCGCGCTCGCGCGTGGAATCCATCATCGGTACAACACCTCCTAGCATGCCAGCACCGGCGCCGCCGGACAAAATCAGATCGCGCGCCTGCTCCGGCGAGATCCGCAGCCGCTTCGCCGCCACCATGATCTGCTTCGCCAACAGCTCCAGCTTGGGCGCGCCGAGCGCACTGTCAACGCCGGTCTGCGGTCCTAGCGCGGTCCACAACCGTGCCTGCGCCGGTACGCTCTCAAGGCCTGACGGGCCGGCAACTTCATGCTGCCACCATGGCTGGAGCGTCTGATATTCCGGGGTCGAAAACGACCCCTGTACATCGGTCGGTCCTTTCCGAGTGTCGGACAGGCCAACGCCGCGACTGAAATGAGCATCACCCACCGGCCCGGTGGTTTGAAAACCAGTTTCAGGAACTCCCGAAGCATGTGCATAGAGCGGTACCTTTGGCGCATCACTCTGGATCGCGCCGGTGTCGAAAAACTTCTGCATCGGGCCCGACTGCGCGGTCCGGTGATACGGGTGGCCGCCGATGTAGCGCATGTCCGGCGGGAAATGCGCGGTGCGCGAGCGAAACCCTTCCGGCACGCCGGCAAAATTCTGGAAGTCGCCGAAGCGCCCCTGATTCTGCAGCCAGTGCGCCGCGGTGCCGCGCTGGATCTCTGTCATGACGTCCGAGCCCGGCGACGCCATCGCGGTCGACGTGTTGAACATCTTGTAGCGCTTGGCGGCCTCCTCCGGACCGAACATCTCGGCCATGCGCTTGTAGACCGGGTCCATCAGATACCATGCGTCCGCGGTGCGCAGGCCCTCATGCTTGCCGGCCTCGCCGAGGATGTCCTGCAGCCGCTGCGTGTTCTGCGGCGTCTGGATGTTCTGCGCCGCCAGCGATCCCTTCGGATTCTTCGCCAGACGCAGGTTCGGTTTTTCATTGCCGACACGTCCCTGCGCCATCTCACGCAGATCGCCGCGGGTCACGCCGAACAGTTGCTTCATCGCCGGATCTTCCGGACCGACGCGCTCGGCGGCCTCCTGCGCGATGATGCGCGGATCGCGGTAGATGCCCGGGTACATCATGCGGTGCGGCGCAGCCACTGTCTGCACCGCCGGGTTCGGCGGATTCTCGACACCCTTGTTGATGATCAGCGTGCCGCTGGGAGTATATTCCGGCTCAGCATACGGCTTCGGCTTGACCTTGCGTGCCACCGTCATGGCCGCGCCGCTGTCGTCAGCCATGCGACGCACCGGACCCGAACCGAGCAGCGCCTCGCCGGCCTTCGCTGGAGCACCAGTCCAGCCAGCGCCCATCTGGCCCAGCGCGGCACTGACGACCGGAGCAGGATCGTAACCCTCGCCGCGGCGCATACTCTCCGAACTCTCGAAAGACCCTTTGGCCGTCTCACCGAGGTTCTGATACAGCGCGCGCGCGACCTTGTACGGCACCGGCTCGTCGAGTTCAGCCTCCTCGGCTGGCGACATTACGCCGAACGCAGCGCCGCCGCCGGCAAGACGTTTTGCGATCCGACCGCCCCGCGCGCGCCGCTCTTCGCCATCGGCGCCGAGCACACCAGCAGCCGGAATACCTGCAATACCGTACTTGCGCAGAATGCGGAGCATGTTGTCGTCGAAGGTAACGTAGTTGTGGGTGCCGGCGCCGACACCACGCGAGCCCTGATCGAGATACTTGATGCCGGGAATGCCAGCGGCCTTCATGCGCTGGGTCGACTTAACAAAACCTTCGGACTGGTTCATCGCCGGAAGGCCAGCCCGCTTGTAAATATCCGGGCCGCGAACCTCCTCGATAGGACGGTCACCTGAGAATGGCCTAGTCTGCAATCTGGCCACCTCGCGCGGGGTGCCTTTGGCGATGATCCGCTTGCGCGCCTCCCGCGCTGCTTTGAATTGATCTTCAATGAGAGGGCGAGCGAAGTCCTGCACCAGCGGTGACTGCTGACCAAGGTTAGCATCCCAATTGAGGAAGTGCTCCGGGTTCGCGTCGATAGCCACCTGATACATGGTGCCGGGGTTGCGCTGCGGGTCGCGAAGATAGGCGATCTTCGCCTCCCGATCCCTGATCATGTTAGCCGTGGCAAGATCGGTGCGACCATTGGCCTGCTCGTATTTCAGATTCCGGATCTGCTTGTCGATATCGGCGATTGCCCGATCGGCATCGCCGCCGAACGAATGCAGATGCTGCCCGAGCCAAGACCCCTGCTCGCTGTCAAGACCGTACTTCTCGATCAGAGGATCGCGGCGGATCGCCAATTGATGGCGATACCACTCGCTCACCGGTGAATGCCCGGCGAAATACAAGCCGTGGCCGTACGCTTGATTGCCCTCGCCTGCCCCCATGTGCTCGCTGCTGAAGCGATCGAAGCTGTGTGGCGAGCCGTGATAGGCGATGATCGGCTCAGGCGAGCCACGGTCCCGCATCGTCCACTCCGGCATCAGCCCGACCTTCTGGTCGGCATATGTGGTGTCGGCGGCGGAAGCCTTGCGGTTTGCCTCGCCATGGGGACCATAGTTCACCCATGAGTTCTGGCCGCGGGTCTCGGTCGTCATCGCCGGCCGCGCCAAATCCGAATACATCTGCGCGTGCGTCCGCCATGCGTTGTCCTCGCCGGGCGCGCGGAATCCGTGCCCCTCCTTGAGATGCCCGAAGTAATCGTGCACTACGCGGAACATGTCGTTCGCGAGCATCTCGTGGTCGCCGATCTTCTCGCCGGTGGGGCGCAGCATCGGGTTGTCGGTGATCTTGTTCACCGTGCCGAAGCCGCCCTCGGTCGGAAAGAACCACAGATGATTATTTTCCGCGACGTCGACCGCCGCTATACGCGGATTCTGTGCATACGGGTCCGGCATTCCCGGGGGGATCGGCTCGATCTTCAGCCCGGTCTTCTTGATCGCGTCATACTGCTTCGCGGTCTCGTCGATCAGCGCATTGTAGGACGCCTTGGTCGCCGGATCGTTCGGTGTGTGCGGCATCTCCTCATAGGCGCGCGCAATCGCCGCGGAATGCTCCGGGTCGAGCGGGTGATAGCGCGTCGGCGGCGTGTATGGCCGATCCGGATGGACGTCCCGCATGTAGTTTTCGGCGACGTCGTGGATCTTTCCGATCGGACCCGGGACGAAATGGCTCTCGCCGATCTTCAGCGGGCCCGGAATGCCCTCTAAGGGCACTCTTTCTCCGGCCCACCGCGCTGCCGTTGCCTGTGCTTCAGGTAGGCTTCCTGCTCCAGTCGGCCTTCCTCCTCCGGGTCCCACGTCTCCGGGGCCGGCGGTTGGGGCTGCTTCTGCGGGTACGGGTTCTGCTGGTCGCGGTTCACGGGTAGCTCCTGCAAGGTTCTTTTCACGTTCCAATATTTCATCGACAGCGGCGAGACTAGCGGCACGCTTGTCCGCGGCGCCGGCACCAAAAATGACGCTCTTGCCCTCGTTCTTAGGATCGAACGGCGCAAAGGTTGAACGCAAATTGGCATTGTTGAAGTCGACGCGGACCCCGTTGCCCGGCTCCCAGCCGTCATACCCCTCACGCTTCAGCGTGTCGAACCAGTTGCTCTGCGATCTTTTATAGTTCGATGCAGTGCGCAATTCATTAGGCATCGGCCCCTTATACGGATTCTCCAGCGGCTTGGCATAGAGCGGGAGCACCCGAGAAGCGTCGTTTACCTTCTCCAGATTATATCCGCCACCCGGCGCGAGCCGAAAATCCATAGAATCGTTGTTGGCCGCATACATCGACGCCTCGGCCGGATCGGTAGCCGTCCACGTCCCATGTCGCGAATCATTAAACTTCTTGAAGTCCACGTCCTTCGACGTCCCATGATAGCGCGGAGTTCCAACATCGAACCCTTGTTCGGTGGCGCGCGCTGCTGCGGCCTCCGGAGACACGTCAAGGGCCGCTTGAGCGCCCCGCCGTAGTACGGGACCGGCCCCGGTCACAACCTCACCGGCGGCCCGCGCTGGGGCGCTGAGGGCCGTTCCACCCATGGTGTTGAGACCTGTTTCCAACGAGGCGCCGACCATAGGTTCCACCGGCTGGCTGCCGCCCCATCGACCTTCCTCCGGCGGCAAGTCCGTATAGTCCTCGCGCCGCAATCCGGGCATCGGATTGGACTTGGCCGCCTCGATCGCCTCATGCGGCAGATCCCACAGCATGCGCTTGGGAACCTGCACCATAGGATCGAGGATGTTCTCGCGGCCGATGTTCTCCGGCATGGCCTCGCCGACGCCGCTGTAGTCGAAGATACCGCCACCTCCGGCACGCTTGGCGCGGCGCGCGGTGTCGAGGGCGATGGCTATAGCTTGACGATCCGCCCGCTTCTTGCCGAATTTACCCTCGGTATGGGCATAGGTGTCTCCCGTGTGCAACTCACGGATGTTGGAACTGATGATGGAGCGGGAATATCCCTTGCGGAGTGGCATCAGAACGCCGCCACCGCTACGCGGCGCCACAGGTTCGTGCTGATGCAAAGATACAGGAATCCAGCATCAGCCGCGACCTGTCCGGCGGTACCGTTGGAGGCGGACGTCGCCGGCACCGGGACCAAATTGAGAGATTTTTGGGCCAGCAGCGCCTGATAGATCAGGCCGAGATACACAACGCCCTGACCTTGGGTCGAGTTGATTGTATCGAGGTCTGCAGCGGCCATCAGCGTCGTCCCTGCGGAGAATACCGATACCTCACATATCCCAATCTCGCGAAACTACCAAGATCATTGCCCGAGAACGTCATGCTGACCAGCCCGCCGCGCATGCGGGTGGTGATGTACTGGGTGGTCTGGTCGAAGGTGAACGGACCATGGATCACCGGCGTATCGCCCGGGAAATTGACGACGCTGAATGTGACTTGGATCTGCGCGGTCTGCGCCTGTCCGAACTCACCAAATTTAAAATCAGGCCGCACCTGATCAACGACGACATACTCCTCGCCCTCTGCCAGCCGGAAGTATCCGGTCGTGAATGACCATGGCATCGGCTGGCCCGCGGCATCGTTGGTGCGTTCCTGCTGATAGATCACACCGCCCGGATTCGCCGACAGCGGAGAGCCGAATACGTTCTGGTCGCTCCATGCCGAGCGTGGCATCGTGCCGGCCGGACCGAGATCCCACGGCTTGCTCGGCTCGACGATGTTGAACTTGACGTAGGAATCGTTCTCACCGTTGACGCTCGTCTTCGACGGATAGAGGAACCCAATCTCATTGAAGGCCGTGTTCGGCATTGCGCGCACGTTCTGAACGAAGTCCAGATTGAGATTCTGATACACCGCATCCCATACCGGGCATTCCATCACCTCCACGCCATTGCCGGCATAGCGATAGATGTTCGAAGTCCCCATCCAATAGACGCCGCCGCGCAACTGCTGAATTGCGTGCAGGCTGCAAGCGCCGGCTCCGGCGCCGATCTTGTTGAAGCCATAGACGTTCGGGAATCCGATAAAATTCATGACCCACAGATCGAGGTCGGTCCAGATTAGGTTCTGGTTCGAAACCGCCAAGCCGGCGACAATGCGCGACCCGATCGGAATGCGGAAGTTCCGCGCCAGATTGGTATCAGTCGGAGTCCAGTCGAAGAAGTTACCGCTGTCGGACCACTGCACCAGCATCGGGTCCTGCAGCACGCCGATCTGCTCAGTGATGGTAGATCCGAAGGCCACCAGAATCTGAGCCGACGTTGATACGAAAATACCGGTATTGAACGGTGGACCTGAAGAGATCAACTGCGCGTTCAGGAAGCCGCCGGTAGGGTCCCAAAAATAGATGCCGCCATCCTCTGGGCATGAAAGCAGAATCTGACCCCAATTGTCTTGGGTCCAGTCTACAGCCGCGATAGGCGATCCGGTCATCACGCCCGATGCTACGCCGGTGCCATATCCACCAGTCCCGTATCCTCCGAGACCAAACCCAGCGCCACCGGCGGGCGGCCCTAGCGCGATGTAATAAAGGAGTTGAGCTTGACCGGCGTTCATCGAGAAACTGCCATTGGCAGTTGCCTGCGTATTGCTCTGGATGACGAAATCATCCACGCCGGTAACCGATGCTACGTTGTAAAGCCCATCAACGGTGACACCGTTCCCGGTCGTTGGAATCGGGAACACAATGGTGTTCGTCGGGGCCGCCATCGTAAGGCCATGAGCCGCGAGATGAATCGATACGTTCGCGCTGTTGAGAACAGTCGTGAACGAAGGAACGGCGCCGGCCGGCCCTACAGCAGTCGTGGCATTTGCAGCCGCACGAATTTTGTATTTGTTGGCACCCGTTATCACCTCGATTGGGTACAGCCCAGACAGAACAAGGCCACCAACCGAAACTGGAGTATCGAAGAACACCGAATCAAACGTCGTCACCGGAAGCGTTAAATTCGGGTCAGTAATTTCAACGAGAGGCGATCCTATCGTTGTGGTGAAAGCGGGCGCAAAATTCGACAGAAACGTCTGCGGCGTTATGTCCTGAATCGATCTTGTCGCCGGAGTGTCACCACTGAGAGCTACGAGCTGCACTGTGGTCGCGACAGCCAACCTATCAACCTGATTGAGATCCTCCCATGCATGAAGATCGCGCGGCACGCCGGCTACCGCCAGCGGATAGAACAATTCAAAGCCGCCATATTTCTGCGCCAGCCCATCACGCCAGCGGATAAACTGTCCCGCAGAATACCCAGCCTCATTGAGGACAGGGGTGCGTTCCACGTTGATTCCGGGAATAAGTTTTACTGCGCCAAAAGGCATCTTCCGCCTTTCAGGTTTTCACGACCCAGATGCCAGCCACCTGAGACGGCTGCACATTATTGACCGCGGTTCGGGCCACGTTTCCGTTGAGGTTAAACGCTGCCGTAATGCCAGTGACACTGCTTCCTGTAGTGCCACCTGAAGCGAGTTGCCCTCCATTATCAGAAAACCCGCGGGGAGCCCCGATAGAAAGTGGACCAGTATAGCTATGCGTGTGCCCCGGATCAGTGATCGTGACATTGACGGTGGTATTGGGCAAATTGGCTCTGGTCAGCGTAACTGTCTGCTGATCCAGCGACGCTGACATCGTCTGGCCATTGATACCGCAACCAGCAACTGTAATGCGCGTGCCGGTCTTGTCGTAGGCGAGAGGCACGCGTCCGCTAAGATCCTGCACCCCAAACGTGGTTATGCCATTGCCGCCGAAGTTGCCACCGTACTGATTGAACAGCGCCGGAAAATCGACAGCATTGTAGATCGTGCCGTCGCACCACAGGAAAGGCTTGACCGTGCTCTGCTGAACCCATCCCGGCATCGCGCTTAATGCGCCCCAGAACTCCAACTTCCCGGCTTGGCCAGCGTTGATGAGACGAACGTTCGCACCGTCATTGTAGACTTCCACGCAGGCTCCCTGCGCGACCCCGAGCACCTCGGTCGCCGTTATGCCTTGTAATGTCAGCGTGAAGCTGATGCCGGTGCAGCGATTGTCGATGACATACACACCCGGGATCGGCAGCGTGACTCTGACGTCACCCGTCATCACGCCGGTGAAGCGCAGCACCCGGTTCTGAGACTGCGTCGGACCCGGCGTAGGCGTAGGAACGAAACCAGCCGGCGACGTCAACAGAACATTCACATTGGTGAGACCAATGGTCTGCACACCGCAGAACAACCCATCGATCGCCACCATGTTCGGATTGACGTCTAGCGTGCCCCATGTGTCGACGTCTGCGCCGGTGAGCGGGACAATGATGCCGGCGTTGACTGTTACTGGATTGACCACGGGCTATGTCCTCGGCGGGGCTGCAAGCGGATCTGGTGTCTTCGACGTCCAAGCTTCCGATGCGAACTTCTTCCTGAACTCCTCTACCTTAGCAGAATTGAGAAGCGTAGCGACATGCGTTTCCCACGTCACGGCTTGCTGCGGATTATCTCCCATCGAGGAGAAGTTCATCTGGTAGCCTGCCGCCATCACGAGCGCCGCGGCGAGGAAGACATCCGGCAGATACAAGGTCAAAGGCGTCGTCTGATTCGTAAACGAAAGCGGCGTCGGACGTATCCATCCTATTACCTCGACGGTGTAGGCCGCATCCGGCCACGCGCCGACAACCCACTGCTGATCGGTAATCGGAGCCATCGACCCCGGCACACCAGCGCCAGCGACGCTCGGCCAGACAGCATCTAGAAATTCCTTCGACGCCGGTAGCATCGGATTGCGCGTGCCAAGGTCTGGATTGGTTTGCCCCGCTGGGGTGATCGCGTTCATCTGCTCGACGCCGATGAAGCGACCATTGTTCGACGGCAATGTGAAGTTGCGATTGTTGGCCACAAGTGGCGCGGTGTCGCGCGTCCTCGTCGAAAGCAGATCCAACTCGCGATATAGCCGCTGCTCAGCGTCGTCTATGATATTGGGCAATGCGGTGACGTAGCCCACATCGGTGGGCGCGACCACAATCATGTTAGCCAGATCAGTGACGAAGCTATTGTAGGTCAGGCCCACCATTAGTTGGCTACCGCTTTAATGACTGCGAAATTGAAAACTGGAGCTTCATTCGTGGTGCCTGCGACAGCATAGTCCGTGATCTGGAAGCTGCCAGCGGCTACGTTAGTGACGAAAATTTCGTACTTGTCCGTACCAGATTTTTGACTGACTACGATGACATCGGTCGCAGCAACAACCGAATTGGTGACGGTAAAACTCTGCGCGGTCGCTTGAGAGATCGCGGTATTGACTTGCGCAAACAGCGTGATGGAACCAGATACCTTGTTAAGTGTAACGCCAGTTGTGCGGCTTGTGATCTGCGTGACAGCGCCACCAGCACCGGCTGAGTATCCAACACCTCTTGTCGGAGACAACGAGAGCAAACCACCGCGACCAACCAGATCGGCAGTGCCACCATCCCAAGTCGCGATCAACCCGACTGCACCACCAGAAAAACCAAATAGGGTTGCGACGCCTGTACCTGTTCGAGGCCCCATAGTCCACGACACACCGCTCGCGCTGCTATCATTCCATACGAGTGACGACGTAGTGGCCCCCGGAATAACCAAATTCATGGTACCAGTGAAGATGGTCTGTAGATCCGGCAGAAGTCGCAGAACGCTACTAGGCGTAGGCCCAGTTCTAAAGTTTATCTCGCCAACAGCATTGTTCTGATCGAAGAATATACCACCAGATCCGGTCCAACCCATGATGGCAAAAGCGCCCGCCGCCGTGCTGTTCGCAGCAACGCGGAACGTACCGGCGTTAGTAACTGCGAAATTGCTCGTTACAGCAGCACTCGCACCAGCGTCGGTGTTGGTACCCGTAAAGCCAGAAAGAGCAGCGTTGGAGTTGTTGGTAACAGATACGCCCGTCGTAGACGAAACAGAGGTGAACGAACCTGCCAGCGGCGTCACCGCTCCGATGACGACGTTGTTGATCTGATTACCGCCGCCTGAAACCGTGCCGCTAAGGGTCGTCGCTCCGAGGGTCTTGCCCGTCAGAGTTTGCGTGAGGCTATCGCCCACAATATTGTAGGTTCCAGCCGGAAGGGTGGCGATGCCAGATCCAAGAGCGCCGGTAGCCGGCTGAATGGTTTCCGTGCCGCTGGTAGCGTTCTGAAAGCCGATCGAACCGACCGTACTGCCGGCAACACCTAAAACTGGCGTTACCGTGATGCCCGGTACACCCGAGCTGGAGGCATTCAGCATGCCACCATTGGCCGTCAACACTTCCCCGATGACGTTTGACGAGCTGGAGAACAACAGCCGGTTGATCGTGGACGTGGCTGGCCATGTGGTCGTCGACCATGCCGGCGTCGCCGTGGCGCCGGACTGGAGCATTTGCCGCGCGGTCGCGGTGCCAGCCAAAATCTGGAGTTGCGTGGTGTTCGACCAGACGATGCCACCGTTATTGGCGGTGAGGCTGGCATTGGTGCCGCCGAAGTTGAGCGCCAACGGCGTGGTGAGAGCCACAACACCAGCCGCACTCACCGTGATCGGCGCGGTACCGGTGATCGCACCGCCGCCAGAGGACGTTACGCAGGTCGGACACGTCAGAGCGCCAGAGGAGGCGCCGAGCACCAGCGGTGAGGTCGCGCTGACGGCGAAGGTTCCCGCGGCCGCCGGCAGGCTGATGGTGACGGTTCCCAGCGCGCCGGCCACCGGCTGCACCGTGACGATGCCGGATGTGGCGTTGCCAAAACCGAGGGAGCCCAGAGTACCGGAAGCTCCGAGGACCGGCGTACTGGTGAAGGCTGGGGCGGCGCCGGCCAGAACCCCACCGGACAATCCGGTGATCGAGGCTTGCCCGGTTACAGCATTAATTGCCAGCGGCGCCGCTGCAGTGCCCACCAGCGTGCCTGCGGAGGTCGGCAGGAAGCTTACAGCCGATCCGGCTGCTGGCTGAGCCTTGAGGATCGCAGTGCCACTGGTAATCCCGGCAATGCCGAGTTGACCGGTAAAAGTGCCGGGAATGCCAAGCACAGGCTGCGGCGTTGGAACAGGCACAGCAGAAACTGCGGTGGGGTTCCCAAGAACTGTGCCGCCATTGATTGGCGAAAGCGCTCCGGATGG
>Ga0137403_10009288_pt1 | contig 10938 bp, 14 predicted proteins | sample CZOMad2_1_16fung_FD_122057 | JGI IMG/M metagenome (GOLD analysis project Ga0137403, IMG submission 122057) | Vadose zone soil fungal communities from Angelo Coast Range Reserve, California, USA - CZOMad2_1_16fungal (Hybrid Assembly) | ecosystem: Environmental > Terrestrial > Soil > Vadose zone...
GCCAGTGATGAATTGACAGCGAGTCATCCCCGGGGATGCTTGACGAGGAAGAGAGGGGCTCCATGGATCTGAGCCGGAGTGACCTCCGTGCAAAGATTCGCAAGTTGATTGCCTCCGGTGTCCTGCCGGGTGAGCCGCCGTCGATCGAGCGGCCCGTGGAAAGGCTTCCGAACAGGAGGATACGGACCCTCATAGGGGATCGTCTACGAGAGCCTTGTACAATTTGCGACGACGAGGGTCCGCAGGTGGCTTACTTCTATATCGGCGGCCGGGTCGTCCGCGTCCATGCGGCCTGTGATGCGCTTTGGAAGTTGGAGTGTATGCCCGGATGAAGATACGCCAAGGGCAAGTGCGGGTATTGCTTTCAGAGATGTCTTTCTAGGGCTGGAGAAGTCACTCGACTACTGCGATTCAGGCGGCCTGAGGCCTTGAGGCCATCGGCAATATGGAGATGGCACGGCAACGAACCAGACGCGTGCAGGCTACTGTCCGGCCGCACCCTTAGCACCTGGGTCTAGCTTTTTAGCTCCTTATTGTGTACGAGAAGTCGCTGTGTACTTGGCCAGTCGTGTGGATCTTTCGGCACGGCCATCAACGACTTGCCATTGAACTGCTTAAAGTATCCGCTCTTTCTGATCTTCTCTGAAACCTTGACTACGTATTTACCGTCACTCCCACAAACGGTTATGAGACCAGTGTCAAACAACATATGTAAATCGGCCCGGAGCAACAAACCGTTCTCAAGTTCTTGCTCCTGTGACTTCTTGAATGGCTTTATATGCGCAGCAATCAGAGCTCCATCCACGTCGTATCCTGAGATGGCGCACCTTCCATAGGCTTGCAGGAGCCTCTTGCGAAAGTTCGCTTGATCTGGCCTATTGAGGACTTCTTGCCATGATTTCTTACCCCATTTACGTAGTTCCTTGGTCGGAGTCGCGCGAGCTAGTTCAGCAGCTCGGAGTATGGCATCCCCGAAGGCGATAAATCGATTCATGTGGGGTAACGCGCGCGCAGACAAGACTTCCTTGAAGTACTTCCCTAGGTAGTAGCGTCCATACCAAGATTCGATTCCCACTTTGTCCAGATTCTCTGTTGAGAGCCAGCTCGGGATGCGTTGCCTGGGAGCGTGCACCATTGAGCGCGATTTGGCTCCGCCGTAGTATTGAACGGGCAGGATTGCTGGGACCGCCTTGACAAAGTCCCGTATTCCTAGCCATGAAGAGAATGCCAGACCAAACCAGAATCGCGTTTTCGAGCGATCTTCTCGCCCGTGGTCACCATATTCTGCGACCCAGAGTTCAAGAGTTGCTGAACATGGGTAGTGGAGGTTCCCAATTTTGATGTAGTATTCCCAATCTCCCTCCATCTGCACGACCCTTGATTCAGCGCCGGCCGGTTCATAAAGATACTCGGCACTTCCTGATATCTTGGATCGTAGGACGTGTGCCGCGCGCAGCAGAAGCTCTATTTTCTCCTTCTTGTTCATGCGAGGCTCCCTCCTCCGGTGATTTGGTCGCTACCGGACAGTTGAGCACTAATCGTAGGCGAAGCCACGTGGGTGGTCGCCTTCAGCTATTAGATCGTGAGAAACTGATGCTGCCGTCGACTCCTGAGGCGACCGGTGTCTGAGGATGGGAAATTATGCCGGGAGGACGAGGACCACGAGTGGGGCGGCCGCCGCCGGAGGGTGTTGATGTTGCCTATCCTCCGACAAGGTCGACTTCGACCGCGCGCACGCCGCTGCACAACTCCGGAAGCCGATAGAGGAGAACGGATATGGAGCCAATGTCTTCCTACGAGGTCTCGACTTACGGCGACCGCGTCGCGGACGTCTACGACCAGATGCCTCGTACACCAAAGAACACTGATGTCGCCGTGGAATTCCTCGCGACATTGGCCGCCCGTGGCCCCATCCTCGAGCTTGGTATCGGAACGGGACGGATCGCGATACCCCTCGCACAAAAGGGGTTCGCAGTTCATGGCATCGATGCATCTCGTAGAATGCTGGAGAAGCTCAGGGCTAAGCCTGGTGGTGATCGCATTCCGGTGGTCGTCGGGGACTTCGCCGACATGACGGTTGATGGAACGTACTCTCTGATTTTCGTGGTCTTCAACACGTTTTTTGGGATTCTCTCGCAGGACGACCAGGTACGTTGCTTCGCCAGCATCGCGAAGCACCTGACGGACGAAGGTTACTTCGTCATGGAAGCCTTCGTCCCGGACCTCTCGAGGTTTGATCGCGGCCAAAGGGTCGAGGCGGTAGCGGTGGATACCGAAGTGGTGGATTTGGAGACAAGCGTTCACGATCGTGTGCTGCAACAAGTTCGTGCCCAACATATACTGATGTCCTCGCAGGGAATCCAACTCTATCCAGTCCAACTGCGTTATGCGTGGCCTTCCGAGTTAGATCTGATGGCCCGCCTCGCAGGGCTCCGTCTGCGGGAACGCTGGAGCAGTTGGGACCGTCAACCATTCATCGCCAGCAGCATGAGCCATGTGTCCGTCTACGAGCGAGTGACATGAACGCGACGCCGATGTCCCGCCTGACGTAGTGTGGGTGACCTGCGGCTGCGGTGTCGAACTGGTCCCGGGGTACGCGGCGCGGTTGTAGGTCTCGCCCTGGCAGCATCCAAGCGAGGACGGCGTAAAGCGGGAAAAGCAGCTCCTGATTGATTTTCTTCCTTCGAGCGCAGGCGGTCCCCTGTACTACACCGGCCGAGATATGAAGACCTCCTGTGCCGTCGGCTCCTGGGGCGGCCAGGGGCTGATGATGGCATCGTATGTCGCGGGGCCCAGGCCCAGGGGCGCGGCGATCGCCGCCGGAGGGGGCTAGAGTTGGCTATCCTCCAAACCCAGTCGGACTATCCTTGACATACCACCGACGCCCAATCAGAATGCGGGCAGATGGACTGAGGAGGCGATCCACCCCCGCCCCCGTGATGGCAGAGTACCCGTCCGGTCTCGCCGGGCCATCCTGGTGAAGAGCGTCTCTGACGTAGGGCAAAACAAGCCGCAGCCGTAGACGTAACACCTCGTAGACAGAGGGCTTCACAGCAACTCTGGGAGGGACCGCATCCATGTCCAGCCCGCCAGGTGGCCAAATCCCGAAGAGATTTTGGATGATCGTGTGTCTCGCCGTTCTCCTCGGCTTGCCTTTCGGGGTTGTCTTACTGGCGGTCGACAGCGTAAGTGCCGGGCCGATGACCACATTCACGGGTAGCACTACAGGCGTATTCTCCAATCCATCCGGAGGAGTCGTAACAGGTGTCGGAACCAATTCGTTTGGCTGGGGCGTCGGTGACCCGAGCCGTCTCCACTTCACCGGTAGTGCGTTCAGTGTTACGACGTCGACCGGTTATCTTCTTGGCAGCGCATCACAGGCCAACCGCCCGTTTGTTGGGTTTGGGACCCTCGATTACCACAACGGCGAGATCTCGCCTGGGACTCAAGCCGACGCCGTCCGCTTGGACACAAGCGTTCGGCTGACATTGCCCGTCGAGGCGGGCCCGGCGCTCATTCCATCGCAGCTGTTCCTGATCAATACTCCAAACACAGACGGAGCGGGTCATCCGCTTCCTCCGAATGAAGCGGCCGACATTGTTTTCCTGCCGCAGACGCTCCCCCCAGTAACCCTGACAACAGTCGGCGGCGCGCCGATCACAGTACTGCCGTCCGGCTTTGGTGATCTATTTGGTGCGGGCTTCATTCAGGCCGATAAGTTCTTCGTGTACGAAGGGGGCTCGGCATCCGCAGACCTTATCGGGCAGATTGCCTCGCCCTGTGAACCCATTGTTCGTGGAGGGGTCAAGGTTGTCGCGAGTGGTACCAGTATGAGCGCAACCTTTACGCCAAACTTTGGCCTCCGGATCGGTGACGCTTCGATGTTGTGTGGCTTTGATCATTTCAATTGGTACCAGATGATTACCCACGATGCGCATCCGCCTTCCGGCAAGAGCAATCCGAACGCAGCGTTGACGGTGCCCTATGTGGATCCGCCGCTGGGCGGCTACGCATATCAGAGTCTCGGTGACGATTTCCTGCCCTTTTACTGGAATGAAAGCACGAACGAGCTCAGCCAGCACACAAAGGCTACCACGGTGGACTTTCTGGACATACCCGCAGACCCCGGATTAAAAACGGGTGGGTTCATCGGATTCACCACGGCATTGGTTGGCGTGCTGCCGGACAATACGTGGGATGCTCTCTATGCGTGGACCTGGACGACCACTTTCAACGGAACCGTCGGAGGGGTCAGTGTGCGGAACAATACGTTCCCCGAGGACCCGGGGAGCGGGAGCGGCGGCGTCACGATCTTGCAAACCGATCTCACGGTTGACGATATTCCCCAGGATCTGCGGGATCTGATGACGAGGGACGGAGCACGCAATGTATCGGTTAGCGTCACGGCAGTGCCGGCCGCTCCGACACTTACCTTATTGCTGATTAGCCTGGTCGCGGTGGCGCTCTGGCGAGCGGCTCACTCGTAAACGGCCGGAACCGCGGGGATCAGGACAAGAGAATAGCCAACACTAGCACTCTCCGGCGGCGTCCGCCGCGCCCCAGGCCCGGTGCCCGCGACATAAGCTGCCAGCCTTGGACGCTGCCCCCCAAGAGCCGATGCCAGCGAACCCTTCGAAGTTGGGATCGAGGGGAGCCGGGTTCGTATCACTGGGATGGGTATAGCGTCCATGCGTGTTTGCCTGCCAGAGCTCCACCCGCGCCCCCTTCACCGGCTGCCCGCCGACAGTGAGAACCTGCCCCATGGCATAGATCACCTGTCCCGCCGCGCGCCCCGGCTTGCCCGGGATGGTGGTCAGGTCCGTGGCTTTGTCTACCGATCTGAGGACGGGATAGAACGGCCCCAGGATTTCGCCCGCGGGATCCGCTTCAAGGCTTGAGCGAAGACTGAGCTGACCGCGCCAGACATGGCCAGGCCGCCGGTGGCCATTACCATCCCCAACACCTGTCGCCGTGTGACTCCGTAGTGAACGCCCATATCGCGCCCTCCCGCGATTGTGGTGAACTACTTCTCGGAAGCGCCCGCTCCCGCGGCCATCGTCTGTGGTGCAATTGGCTCTAAGCTGACCGTCCGACCCAGTTCGAGGTTCACGAGGTCACCCTCCTTGCTCGCAGATGCTTCCCACGACCGCTCAGGCGTGTCTTCGAGAATGGCGAGGCTGCTGTGATCCCGAGGGATGTGAGCCCGTTCTCCCGAAACGATCAGGGAACCTAGGGCAAGAATCACTATTACCGCTGCGCTGCTTACGAGGATTTGCCACCGTATCGCTGTCATCGGAGTTCCTCCTCGCTCTCTCGAGTACTGGGACTAGTTCTCTCGGCGCAAGGGCGCGGGTAACGTGCTTCGCCAGATTGGACCCTCCACATTGATCACCTTAGGGGCGGATAGGTGAAGCGTGCGTAATGCCAAAGGCCGACTCTGCGAAAAACACATACTTCCGGCGCACCATCGAAGGGTGTAGGGCAACGCACCCGACGAAAGGAAGGAACGACTCGGATACGGAGCAGGGAGCCTCGCATCGAGAGCATGTGGTGCCCTTACTGCTCGAATGTGCTCCTAGCCGATCTGCTGTTGTTGGGCTAGGCTTCCGTCATAGTCTTCAAGCTCTATGGCGCGGGGGTGCCGATGTGGACAAGACCCTCAAGGGCCAGCCCTGTTCACCTACGTCACGATTTGCGTGATCTAAGTTGATCGTTAGCGTCAAGACGGCCAAGGCCCTCGGGCTGACAGTCCCACCGTCGCTGCTGGGGCGGGCGGATGAGCTGGTCCAGTGATGAATCGACGCACATTCCTCGCAGGTACGGGTGCGATGCTCCTTGTCGCGCCGCTCGCCGCCGAGGCCCAGCAGGCAGGGAAGGTTCTGCCGCGCATCGGCTTCCTTGGGAATGCAGACGCGAAGAGTGCGACCGAGCCGCTCGAGGCGTTCCTGCAGGGTCTCCACGAGCTGGGCTGGATCGAGGGCCAGACGATCACGATGGAGTACCGCTGGGCGAACGGCCAGGCTGAGCGCCTGCCCGAGCTGGCGACCGAGCTCGTCCGGGGCAAGAGCGACATCATCATCGTGTCCGGGGGTATCGGGGTCCAGGCGGCTCGGCAGGCGACGAGCCGTGTCCCCATCGTCATCGCTGCCATCCTGGTTGACCCCGTCAGCGCCGGCTTCGTAGCGAGCTTAGCCCAGCCGGGCGGAAACATTACCGGCCTTGCGTCCCAGTACGAGGACGTCGTTACCAAGCAAGTGCAGCTTCTGGCCGAAGCGGTCCCGGGTCTGAGCCGGCTCGTCTTCCTTGGGTACAAGGGGATACGCGCGGGGGCGGGCGTGCAGACCACTGCGGCCACCGCGGCGGGCACGCTTGGCCTCAAGACGCGGCTCTTGGAGGTCAGGGAGGTGGCCGACTTCGAAGGTGCCTTCCGGGCAGCGCGCGAGGGGCGGGCGCAGGCCATCCACGTGCTCCCAAGCCCCTTCTTCAACGCACACCGGCGTGTCCTCATCAACTCGGCTGCGCGCTACGGCCTTCCCGCCATGTACGAGTTCCGAGAATATGTCCAGGACGGCGGCCTCATGTCCTACGGTGCAAGCCTCCCGGACATGTACCGGCGCGCGGCGAGCTACGTCGATCGCATCCTCAAGGGGGCGAAGCCGGGAGACCTTCCGATCGAGCGGCCCACCAAGTTCGAGTTGGTGATCAACCTGAAGACCGCCAAGGCGCTCGGCCTGACCATCCCGCCGTCGGTGTTGGGGCGGGCGGATGAGCTGATTCAGTAAGAGCCCGACTCGGTTTGTGCCCAAGTTGTGCCCAACTCAGGCGCATTTCTGATCATTCCAGCACACTCCAGCGCACGACGCCGTCGGAAGCCTCGTGTTCCACATCAAACAGTTACGCGCACTTACACGACCTGGGGAATAGGACTGAAAATCCTGGTGTCGGCGGTCCAATCCCGTCCCTGCCCACCATGTTTTTTCCTTCAGGCTTCGACGATTTACCTCTCAATGCACGTCCGATCTTTCCACGCCCTAAGCCCGTGACTCGACCTGTACTCGATCTGAGACGCCGAAGTCTTGTCGCGTCCGTGAGGGAGACGACATTCGATGCCGGACCCTGCTCGGAGTCGTGCAGGATCTGGAGTTTCATCGCGCCTTCCTTCAACATGGCCTCGTCCAACGATGGCGTAGCGCCGGTAGATGCTCTCGGTCCGATGCCCAACCATCTTCATGGCGGTGGACCGCGGCACGGCCGCGCGCTCAAGGTTCCGGACGGCGGTGCGCCGGAAATCGTGAGGAATGCGCGTTGGTATCCCGGCCTTCCTACACGCGGTTAACCACGCGCGCCGGAAGGACTTGATCGGCTTCCCTGAACGATGAACAACCAGGGGATGCGTGCGCCCGTCATCTTCTCGGCAGCTGTGGTCCGCTCCCGCTGGTGCTGGAGCACGGCCCGCAGGTCCGGCGTGAGTGCAAACTGGCGGCCCTCGTCATTCTTGGTTTCGCCGGGCTCGAGACGGAGCCACCCGCTGCGGAAATCGACGTGGGGCCACTGGCGGGTCAGGATCTCCGACTTCACGCGCCAGCCCGTGCGCTAGGCGACCTCAAACACAGCCCTGAGATCCTCGGGGAGATGGGCCAGCACGGCATCAAACTCGCTCCGCTCGAAGAAGCCGGTTCGAGCATTGCGCTCCTGCAGCATGGCGATGTAGGGCCGGCGAACGACCTTGCCAGCTTTTTCTCCAAGCCGAAACATCCGCTTGAGCGCCGCCAGCTCCCGGTTGATGGTGGCGTTAGCTGCTTTTAGTTCCTGCCGGTGTCGGACGTAGCCGAGGACACGCTCCGTCGACAGGGCGTGGGCCCGGCTTCCCGCGAAGAAGTCTCTGAGGTGATCGACCGCGTCCTCTACGCGGTCCACTGACTTGCGGCCATTCGCTCGGTATTCGTCTAGTAGGAGGGTTGCCAGATCATCGAAGCGGGTCTGGTCCGCATCCGGCACGTACACGCCGTGGCGGAGGGCAGCCTTCCACTGCTCCAGCTTCTTATTTGCAACAACCCGGGACGCGGTCCGCGCCGACCGCTTCAAGAATTTTCCGCCTAGCCACAGCTTCATGGTCCACGTCCCGCAGGCCTTGAGCTTGCCCGTCTTCTTATCGCGGTACTTCTCACGGAAGAGGGAGCCCGAGCCACGTTCTCTCATAGGCCGACTTTCCTTTGACTACAGGGTAGGGGGGAGGATCATAGTGAGAACTTGGCCATACGTCAAACCGCCGTTCGGTCCAGGTAGCGGGCGAGCCGGCGCTCGCTAAACCGAATGGTTTTACGCGACAGCCGCTTGACGCCGGGTATGTCGTTCGGATGATCCAGCAGCCACCGCTTCGTGACGCCGAAGCGCTCCGCGGCTGCGTCGGGGGTGAGAAGCTGGTCGGGACGTGCTTCTGGAAGAGGGTCCCGTCGCTCGGCCTCTACCACGGCGCTGAAGAAAGCTCCGTCGATTTCGGCGGCGAGATGACTGACCTGACGGCGGAGATCCACAATGACGGCCAACGGCACGCCACCGAGGAGGGACGGGTCTTTTTGCACGTCCCCCAGTGTGGGCACTGTCCCCGCGATGGCGTGATGGTCGCGTATCATCACCTCGAGAGTGCCGCGTGAGCGTCAAGCGGGATAGGGACAAGACGCCAGTTATCTCGTGGGAGGATCTGTCCCCATTCGTGACCGATATCCGGGGGCGGCTGAAGCTGGCAGGGCTTGGGAGCCGCGGGGTAAACGAGTTCAACGTCACGCTTGTCCACGTCCGGCCGGCCCTCGAGGAGCTGGCGCAGCATAGCGGCGACCCGCGGTTCGCACTCTATGTCCTGGCTACGGCGCGGTGGCGTCGTTTGATTCCACATGAGCCCCGAGCACCGGCCTGGCGCAAGGCCTTGGAGGCTCTCGAAGGCGACGAGGCTCTCCACCGTCTGCTTCAGGATCGTGAGGTTCCCCGTGCCCAATTGACCAGGATGACCTCCACTATCGGATGGCCCTCATTTAGGCTGGGCATTGCGCTGACGGCTCGGTACCCGGGGTTTGTCCTTACCGCCTCTGCGATGGCCGCCTCGAGTGTGCGTGTCGCCCTGGCCATAGTCTCCTTCTGGCTCTGGGCCGCGGCCAGATCCCCGCTGTCCGTGATCTTGTCGACCTTTGTGATCGTCCCTACGCTGTAGTCGACGATGACCTCCGAAAAGTTGTCGCCCTTCATTGTGTATACGGAGAGTTGGAACGTGCCGTTGTCGATCTCATACTTGGCCGAGATGGGTGTGCCTTCACTCCCGCTCACGGCCAGTCCACTTTCGAGCGGAAGCCAGGCATTTCGAAGTTCACTAGCCAGGGCTTCTCGCTCAGTGACGGAGCCCTGCTGGGCGAATAACGTAAATGGAATTGAAGCGAATATTGCGTAGACGATCAATGTTCGCGCGATTGCGCCTCTCATATTCTGCGCCTCCCTGGTTCCGTCTCTAGCTTCTGGACTGCCAGTTCAATCATGGTGTCGGATCTCGTCGGCGCCACTGAAGAGTTCCTGACATTCATGTCAGGTGCGTCGGCCTTGGACGGTCGATATACTCCGATGTGCCGTGCGTGTCTTGATCGTCGAGGACGAAAAGAAGGTCGCGAAAGCCCTTCGTGATGGGCTCGAGGCCGAGCACTACGAGGTCCGTGTCGCGGGCACGGGCGAGGAAGGATTTTTCCTCGTGAACCACGAGTCGTTCGATCTTGTGATCCTCGATCTTATGCTGCCGCGCCGCGACGGCCTCGAGGTTCTCACCACGCTCCGCAAGCAGGCTCTCCAGACGCCCGTCTTGATCCTGACCGCCAAGGACACCGTCGACGATCGGGTGCACGGACTCGACAGCGGCGCCGACGACTACCTCGTCAAACCCTTTGCGTTCCCTGAGCTGCTGGCGCGAATCCGTGCCCTCCTGCGCCGCGGCCGCCCGGATCAGGTCCTGAGACTGCAACAGGACGACCTGACGATGGACCTCGTGACTCGCAAGGTCATGCGGGCTGGGCGGGCTCTCGAGCTCACGGTGAAGGAATTCGAGATGCTCGAGTATCTCCTCCGCCATGTCGGTCACGTTGTATCGAGAGAGATGCTGGCCCGCGACGTCTGGCGTGTCACGGCGCGCGCCACCCCGTTGGACAACGTGATCGACGTGACGGTTACCCGGCTGCGCCGGAAGATCGACGACCCATTCGAGACGAAGCTCCTTCATACGGTGCGTGGCGTGGGATTCGTCCTGCGCAGTGAGCGGACTTGAGATTCCTGACCCCGAGCGTCCGCACACGCCTCACGCTATGGCACGCCGGTGTGCTGGCGCTCGTCATATGTATCTTCTCGGCCGGCATCTTCCTTTTCGTGAGAGCGCAACTCTATGGCACGTTGGACCAGCAGATCGCCGCCGACCTCGCCACGATCGAGAAGGTCTATCAGGAAGAGACGGGCGATCTGGGGGAACTCGCTCACCGGATGGGCATCACGCTCTTTCAGGTCGCCGAGGGCGAAACGATCCTGTACCAGACACCCGGCTGGCCGCCGGGTGGGACGACATCGTATCGTCTTGGAACGCTTGGGGACCCTTCCCATCGCATCGCCGCGGCTCGGGACGAGACGGCGCTCCGCCAGACCCTCTGGGCGCTCGGCGTCATCCTGACGATCGGCGTGCCCTGTGCCATTGGCTTGGCGGTCGGGGGTGGTTACTTCCTCGCGGGCCGGATGCTCGCACCTGTGGGCGCCATGGCGGAGACAGCGCGGAAGATTACGGCGGAGTCACTGACCGAGCGTCTCCCCGTAGGGAACCTCCAGGACGAGTTCGGTCAGCTCGCCAGCGTGTTCAACGCGAGCCTCGCGCGCCTCGAGGAAGCGTTCGAGCAGCTTCGGCGATTCACGGCGGACGCCTCC
>Ga0137403_10009289_pt1 | contig 10938 bp, 10 predicted proteins | sample CZOMad2_1_16fung_FD_122057 | JGI IMG/M metagenome (GOLD analysis project Ga0137403, IMG submission 122057) | Vadose zone soil fungal communities from Angelo Coast Range Reserve, California, USA - CZOMad2_1_16fungal (Hybrid Assembly) | ecosystem: Environmental > Terrestrial > Soil > Vadose zone...
CACGCTCCAGGATTTGCTCCATCCAGCGATCGGTCAGCATCGGGATAATCGGCGCAACCATCACACCGCAGGGCACACCGATATCCGCGAGTGTCTTCAGTGCGGCCAGTCGCCGGTGCGGCGCACTGGCACGCGGTTCAAGTTTCGCCGAGAGTTTGTTGTCCAGCGAGGTGATCGAAAGAAAAACATATACAAGATTCTGCTGCGCCAAAGGTTCGAGCAAATCCAGATCGCGCTCGATCAGCGCATTCTTGGTGACAACCGTCACCGGATGCCGATGTTCGAGCATCACTTCCAGGATCTGCCGCGTAATTCGGTAACGTCGCTCGATCGGCTGGTACGGATCTGTATTCGCGCCGAGATTGATTGGACTGACGCGATATCCCGGTTTCGCCAGTTCCGCACGCAATTGCTCGGCGGCATTCGTTTTGGCGAACAGCCTGGTTTCAAAATCCAGTCCCGGTGATAGATTCAGATATGCATGCGAGGGTCGTGCGTAGCAATAGATGCAGCCGTGTTCGCAACCACGATACGGATTAATGCTTTGCGTGAACGGAACATCCGGCGAGTCGTTACGGCTGATGATGGAACGTGCACGTTCCTCGGTAACCTGAGTCTGCGGGTGAGGTGCAGGCTGCGCCTCGTGCATCCAGCCATCATCAATTGCTTGGAGTACCGACGTCTCGAAGCGGCCTTCGGGATTGGAGGCCGCGCCGCGACCTTTGATCCGGGCCGGCGGCTGCGTAGGGTTTTGTTCGACGGGCTTCATCATGGCGATCAGTATGCACCGCGCGCGTCTCGGTGGCTGCGATCACTGCGGATTCTAAAGTATTGATCGCATCCTGGGAGGGGATAGAAACCCGGCATCTTATTGACAAGAAATTCGACCTGATTACGCCATAACGCTCTGGCCATAGTGCCATTTGTCGGTAGACTTTCGCCGTTGCGGCGGTTCCGGCTCGCGCGATTGGCGTACCTGTGGCAGCATGCGCACCGGCTGAAGTTGGAGAATGCCGATGCGCTGGATTTTTTTACTGCTCGCCATGTTTGGTTTCACCCTCGCGTTTTCGGCGAAGACGCCAGGAACCCTCGGGTTCGGATTGACACTGGGATTGCTCTGCCTGTTCGGCTCGCTGTTCGGATTCGTCGCCGCTCGTATCGCGTCTTCGGCGCGGCCAGACGCTGTGCTGCTTACCGATAAAGACATCAGCGCCTTGCGCGCCAGTGTCCGCAAGCCGGGCGCGGCGACACAGAATACGCCTCCGACCCAGTTGGCTTGAGCCAGCGTTACCCACCAGCGATCGCGACATTTGCGCGATCGCACACTTCCACTACAGTGTCAGGCATGCGCATCGATTCCAGAGGTGTCCCATGGCCGCACTGCATCCCGTCCCCGCTGACTTCGCCGCCGGCAGTCGCATCCGCATTGACGAATACGAAAAACTCTACGCCGAATCGGTGCGCGATCCGGAAAGGTTTTGGGGCCGCATCGGCCAGCGTCTGGACTGGATCGCGCCGTATCGCAAAGTCAAGGACACCTCATTCGCCACGCACGATCTACATATCCGCTGGTATGCCGACGGCCAGTTGAATCTCGCCGCCAATTGTCTGGATCGCCACCTTGCCGCACGTGGCGACAAGACTGCAATCTTGTGGGAAGGCGACGATCCGGCCGAATCCAAGGCAATTAGCTACACTGAGCTGCACGCGCAAGTGTGTCGGTGCGCAAACCTGCTCAAGCATCTCGGCGTGAAGAAAGGCGATCGCATCGCGATCTATCTGCCGATGATTCCGGAAACCGCGGTGGCAATGCTCGCCTGCGCCCGGATTGGCGCGATCCACACCGTGGTGTTCGGCGGCTTCTCACCGGATTCGCTCGCCGGACGCATCGCCGATTCGTCGTCGAAGATCGTGATTACTGCCGACGAGGGTTTGCGCGGCGGCAAGAAGGTACCGCTCAAGGTCAATGTCGACGAAGCGCTGACCCGCCCCGGTACGACCAGCGTAGAGACCGTGCTCGTGGTCAAGCGCACCGGCACGCCGATCAATATGCAAGCGCCGCGCGACCGCTGGTGGGATGCGTTGATGGCAGCGCAAAGCGCCGATTGCGCGCCGACGCCAGTCGCTGCCGAGGATCCGCTGTTTATTTTGTATACTTCGGGCTCAACCGGCAAACCCAAGGGCGTGCTCCACACCACCGGCGGCTATGGTGTGTTTGCCAGCTTCACCCATGAGTGCGTGTTCGATCTGCGCGAAGACGACGTCTATTGGTGCACGGCCGATGTCGGCTGGGTCACCGGCCATAGCTATATTGTCTATGGCCCGCTCACGAACGGTGCGACTTCGCTGATGTTCGAGGGAGTGCCGAATTATCCGGATTCCGGGCGTTTCTGGCAGGTCGTCGACAAGCACAAGGTCACCACATTTTACACCGCGCCGACCGCGATCCGCGCGCTGATGCGTGAAGGCGATGTGCCGGTAAAAAAGTGGCAACGCTCGAGTTTGCGCCTGTTGGGCACGGTCGGCGAACCGATCAATCCGGAAGCTTGGGAATGGTATTGGCGTGTCGTCGGCGATGGCCGCTGCCCGATCGTGGATACTTGGTGGCAGACCGAAACCGGCGGGATTCTGATCACACCGTTACCCGGCGCGATCGCGCAGAAACCGGGATCGGCGACCAGGCCGTTCTTCGGTGTGCAGCCGGCAATCGTCAATACGAGCGGCGAGATCCTTGATGGCGAGTGCGAAGGCAACCTCGTCATCACCGACGCCTGGCCGGGCATGATGCGCACCGTGTACGGCGATCATCAACGCTTTGTCGACACCTATTTCAAAACCTATCCGGGAATGTATTTCACCGGCGACGGTGCGCGCCGCGACGCCGAGGGCTACTATTGGATCACCGGCCGCGTCGACGATGTGATCAATGTATCCGGCCATCGCCTCGGTACCGCCGAGGTCGAGAGCGCCTTGGTCGCGCATCCAAAAGTTGCCGAGGCGGCTGTGGTCGGTTATCCACACGATATCAAAGGGCAGGGCATTTACGCCTACGTGACCTTGAAGAGCGGCGTGGGGCCCGACGACGCGTTGCGCAAGGAACTGATCGCGCACGTACGCAAGCAAATCGGCCCGATCGCCACTCCGGACCACTTGCATTGGGCGCCCGGCCTGCCGAAGACGCGCTCGGGCAAGATCATGCGCCGCATTCTGCGAAAAATTGCGGAAAACCAGCCGGATCAGCTCGGCGACATTTCGACCCTGGCTGACCCGTCGGTAGTGCGCCAGCTGGTTGATACGCGGCTGATTCGCTGATGCGACGGGCTTGACCCAGCCCGCACGAACGTCAAGCATGCATTGATGCGTGAAATCTGCCCTGAAGATTTTTTGCCGCGACAGCCACCGCAACCGTTGTCCGACGACGAAATCCATTTATGGTTTTTTCCACAATGGAAAAGTGCTGCAGCCGCAGCCGAATCAACCGAAATGCGCCGGATTCTGGCCGCTTATCTCGGCGTGAATGCAGATAGTCTGCGCATCGTGCGTGCAGAGCACGGCAAACCACGCATCGCCTGTGCGCGCAGGCTGCAATTCAATCTGTCGCACGGCGGCGGCGGCTTGCTGCTGGCCTTAAGTCGTGGCTTGCCGCTGGGCGTGGATCTGGAAGCGTCGCGGCGAAGCCGGCCGGTGCTCGAACTGGCTCACCGTTATTTCAATCAGACTGAGGCAGCGGCGTTGGCGGCGTTACCCGAACCGCTGCGGCAAGCCGCGTTTCTGCGCCTATGGAGCTGCAAGGAGGCGGTACTCAAGGCGCACGGTCGTGGGATCGGCTACGGCCTGGATCGCGTCGTTTTCGATCTGGATGCCACCGGCGAAGTGGTCGGCATGCGGATGGATGCGCCTGACGAATTGTCGACGCCCTGGCAGGTGGTGCGGCTGGCGCCGACCGCGATCCATATCGGCGCGCTGGCCTGGCGCGGCCGGCCATGCGTCGTGCGCAGCTTTGCGCACGCGCAACTGTGACGTACAGCCATTGCCCTGCGCGCGCAATCGGGCTAAGTTGAAAATTTGGCGCAAGGCGACCGGAAGAATGTGGAAACTGCTACGTAATCTCGCCCTGGGGACGATCCTATTGGCGGGCGTGCTCAAGCTTCTGGCCTGGTATGAAGTCGGGCAGGACGCGCAACGCTTCGTCGTTGCGCTCACACCGTACGCGCAAGTGCACTATGACAGCCTCTCGGCCGGGCTCGATGGCACTGTGACTCTGGACGGCGTCACGGCGACGGTCAAGCGCGGTGCCGCTGAGCTCAGGTATAGCGCCGACAGCCTGGTACTGGAATCGCCAAGTGTATTCTGGCTGCTCAAATATACGTTGCTCGGCGACAATGCCCTGCCATCGCGCTTCGGAATTTCCGCACAGGGTCTGAAATTGCCGGCCACGCCATGGTTGGACCCGCAGTGGTTTAATCTGGCGACATTCGTGCCATTCGAAGCCGCCGGCTGCGACGCCAGCGCCTTTACGCCAGCTGATTACAACAAGATGGGCGTGACCGTCGGCCAGACGCGTGAACATCTTGATTATCGCTACGACCCTGACAGCAAGCTGCTCGATCTGACGCTGACGCTGACCGCACCCGCCTTCGCAAACCTGGCCCTGGAAGCGGAGTTGCATCCGTTTGATCCGCAATCGTCCTTGGCACTGGAAAAACTGCATATCGACCAGCTCTCGGCCGATTATGTCGACCATGGCTATCTGCAACGCCGCAACCAGTTTTGTGCGCAGCATGCCAACATCGATTTGAAGCAATTCACCGAGCAGCACGTCGCTGCGGCGCAGGCGCTGTTGGCGCAACACCACATCCAGGCCAGCGGCGACCTGGTGAAACTGTATCGCCGTCTGGTCGAAAACGGCGGCCAGGCGAGCATCCTGAGCCTGCCCAGCAGCAACTTCGTTACTGGCGCCTGGGCCGGCAGCGCGCCCGAAGATCTGTTGCGTCAGCTCAATGTCACCGCGCGGTATGGTGATTCTCCCCCGGTGATGTTCCGCTTGAGTTTTCCGCCACCGACCACAGACGAGCCCGTTTCGCTGGCGGCGGAAACTGCCGCCCCAACTCCGGCTGCGCCCGTTGTGGCCGTCGCTGCGAGTGTCTCTAACGCCGCTTCGACGCCGCCAGCACCGGCTACGACACTACCCCAGACGCCTGTCTCAATATCGGCCGCCACGACCGCGCCGACCAATTCGCCAGCGTATGTAGCGCCTGGCCCCGCATTGCCGGCAGTAATGGAAGGAGCAAGCGCGCCGAAGCCCGTCACCGCGCCGGTGCATGTGTCAGCGTCGAATCTCGGGCTGCACGATCTGGATCGCGCCGAAGCCCAACTGGCACCACCGCCCAAACCCACGGCTTTAGTCCAACCATCATCACCGCCGAAACCGGCCGAACTACCCAAGACCGCGCAATTCCTGCCGAGCGAGCCGCCACCAGCCGCAGGATCGACCTCGGCCCTGGTCTGGAAGCCGACGCTCGAACGTCTGGAGGCTCCCCCGCCCGAACAGCATAATTACGATGTGATCGACTACACGCGTCTTAAGGACGTGCTCGGCCGACGTGTACGCCTGGTCACCGAGGGTGGCAAAAAAGTCGAGGGCTATGTGTTGGCCGTCGATGACGCCGGCGTCACGCTGCGCATCAACGGCAGTGACGTTGGCGGCGATGTGCGCTTCGTCATACCCAAGACGCGCATCCACCAGATCCAGCTGCTGCATCGCGATTCGCCGCCGGCATGACTGCGACGACACGCACCGCATAAACGTCCTTGATCCAATGCAGGCTGCACAAAATCGGGTTTCACAAGAACAGGCCGCACCGGATCGGGGTGTCGGATTTGCGCATGACATCGACGCGATGACGCTCGCGCGTGCGCAGTGCGGCGACATGCAGGCATTCGCGATTGTTTACCAGTGTTTCGGCAGGCCCTGTTTCAACCTCGCGCTGCGCATGCTCGGCGAGCGCCAACTGGCTGAAGATCTGGTGCAAGAGGTGTTCCTGAAAATGATGGATACCATCACTAGTTATCGCGGCGATGCGCCATTCGGAGCGTGGCTGAAACGCCTGGCAGCGAACGCCTGCATCGACCAGTTGCGGCGCCAGCGCCACGGCGGCGAAGAAGACCCCGACGCGCTGTTTGCGCATCTGGCCAGCGATGGCCCCGACGCGGCCAGCCGGGTTGACGCGTGGTCGTTGCTGGCGCGCCTGCCGCCACGCGCGCGCGCCGTGCTGGTGCTGCACGAATTCGAAGGCTATACCCACTCCGAACTCGCCGCACTGTTCGGCCAGAGTGAAAGTTATTCAAAATCCATACTAGCGCGCGCGATCGGTCGTTTGAACGCCCTGGTCGCGTCGTCTTCCTCTACACAGGTTCCGTAATGTCCGAACAAGAACTGAATTTCCACGCCATCGCACAACGCCTCGCGGCGGCCCCGGCAAGCGAGCCGGCACCCGACCTGTGGGCGCGGATCGCACACGCGCATGCGTCATGCCGGCAGCGGCGGCGGCGCCAACGTCTTGTCGGCGGCGGCATCGCCGTGTTGGTAATACTGGCGACTTTTGCGGCCGCCGTGCGCCTGCCCGGCGCTATCGGCACCGACTGGCAAGCACGTGCGCAGGCGCTGGAAATCCAGCTGCATGCACGTACGATCGCCGCCGACGGCAGTGATAATTCGTTGACACTTGACACTGAATCGGAACTGGCGCAAGTCGATGGCGCCTTGCAGGCCGCTTATGATCACGGTGCGGCAAAAAGTGAACTTGTTCCCTTGTGGAAACACCGCAGTGAATTGCTGAGTGCCCTCTTGGCCGCACGCCGGCAGAGTCTCTCGGTCACGCGTATTTAAAGGTGCCCGTCATGTCTGTACACATCGCACGATTGCTTTATTTTCTCATCGCCGCTGCGGCAAGCGTTCACGCCGTGGATCCAGCGCGTTCTGCCAATCCGGCCAACAGTGCCGCCGAACAACGCCTGCGCCAAGACATGCAACTGATGCTGTCGCGTCTGGCCGCCTCCGGTGCGCTGGGCCAACACCCGGATCAGATTGATCTGCGCCTGGATGAACCGGCCCAGCGGGTGACCAACCTCGGCATCCTGGTCGATTCCACCAGCGCGGAGCGCGCCCGTGATGGCTTGCGGGTGCTGGGCGCGACACCCGGCAGCACCGCCGAGCGTCTGGGCCTGCGTCCCGGCGATGTCATCGTCGCCGTCAACGACACGCCGTTGCGCGGTCTGGGCGCCGACGCCGACGGCCGTGCGCTGGCGGCGGTGACTTTGAAATCTACCGTCGAGGCGTTGCCGGATGCCGCGCCGCTGCACCTGGACGTGGTGCGCTCTGGCGACACGCTGGCTTTGAACGCGACGTTGCAAAGCGTAATCTTGCCGGCCTTGCGTATGGAACTGGGTGCAGCGGCATTGGCCAGCGCCAATCCGGGCGCGGCCAGCAACGATACTACTGCCGTCGCCAGCGCACCGGCGGATGCTGCGTCCACGGGTGGGCAGGGTTGCGGACGCATCAGCATTTTCGATGTCGCCCCACGCCAACAGCATTTGTACCGTGCACGCATCCTGGCGATGGATGGCCAGTTGCCGGGCCCACAAGGCCAGCAATCGTATCGCGCCAGTGCCGGCGTGCATCGGCTGGTCGTTGCTGAAAACATCCCAACGCAGGAAATGGGCGTCGGTGAGATCGCCAGCCTGCGTCGTAATACAAGCAAGGAGCTCAGCGTGATCGTCAAGCCGGGGTTTACCTCCATGGTCGCGGCACAGTTGCACCCGGACAAGGCAAGCGATCTGGCTCACGGTGGCTACTGGGACCCGGTGGTCTGGCGCGAAATTGCCGAAACCTGCCCGTAGGGATGCCCTGACGCGGAACTTTGTCCCGCGTGCACAGCCCCATTGAATACCTTCCCCACAGGAAGTTGATGCCACAAGGACGTGGCTGTCCCGTTTTTCGGCGCGCGCGCTTCGCAATGCGTTATTCTTTGCCGATGAAGACGGTTCGCGGCGCGGTGTCCACAACGTATCTTTGTATACTTTTCCTTGTCTGCGGCGCGGCCCATGCGGAAGCGGCGTTGCCGGACGGTTATTCCCAATTGCTTGCTCGCGGCGTGGAAACCGGCATCTATCAGGCCGTGGCAGTCGGCTGGATTGACGATAAGGATCGCGGCACCTGGTTTTTTGGCAAGGCGCAAGCAGAAAGCGCTTTCGAAATCGGCGCCGCGACCGAGGTCTTCACGGGAATATTGCTGGCACAGGCGGCCTACGAGGGTAGGCTGCGCCTGCAAACACCGATTCGCGAGTTGCTGCCAGCCGATTTTTCGTTTGTCAGTCCGACGTTTGGCGCGGTCACACTGGAAGCCCTCGCTACTCATCACGCGGGGCTGCCCGCCGTGCCGCCAAATCTGCTGCCGGCCAAGGTCGACGATCCTTATGCCGATTATTCCGAACAAGATCTGCGCGCGTTCCTCGCCACTTATCACGCACCTTCGTCGTCGCCGGATTACGCTTACTCCATATTGGACGCCGCGCTGCTCGGTGATTTGCTTGGCCGGATTTATGCGACAAATTATACAAAGCTACTGAACGACAGGATCTTGCTGCCGTTGGGGCTCAAACATACCGGTTTCGATGATGGCACTGTCCTGCTTGGTGGACACGCTCATGGCGAAGCGGTCGCGCACTGGCACTTTACCGCTCTGGCCGGCGGCGCCGGATTGCGTTCGACGGTGGACGACCTGTTGGATCTGTTGCAAAACAATCTGCGCCCGGAGGATTCGCCGTTGCGCACCGCGTTGCTGCTGGCGCGCCAACCACGCGCGGGAATGCCCACGCAACAAATCGGGTTAGGCTGGAACCTCATTGAGGCCGGTGCCAGCGGACAGACCTGGCCGCTGGTATGGCGTGCCAGCAGCACGGCGGGATTTTCCACATTTATAGGTTTTCGCACCGATCGCCAGCAGGCACTGGTATTGCTCGGCAATACCGACGCGGATCTAAGCGCGCTTGGCCTGGCTTTGCTCAAAGGCGACACACCGCCGTCATTGCCACCACCGCCCGCGCCGACGCCTGAGCAACTTGGTGCCTATCCCGGCCTGTACCTGGTGCGCCCTGGCTTCGAGATCATTATTCGCCAGCGCAATGGCCGTCTCACTGCACAGCTGAGCGGACAACCGGCGGTACCACTGCACGCCGACAGCGAAGACGTCTTCGACGCTGGCGCGGATGGCTTTAGTATTTCGTTCCAGCGCGGGCTGGGCAAGGTGATGAATCTGTTATTCAATCACGCGGGCATAAATGTACTCGCGCAACGCTTGAGCGAACATGCACCGCATGTGACGCGCGTCCCCATTGCGGTCGATGCGAAATCGCTGCTCGATTACGCTGGCGACTATCGCCTCGACGCGAACACCTTGGCGCGCATCGCCGCGCACGCGGACAAGTTTAGCTTGCAGTTGACCGGCCGCGAAGCCGTGCCGCTATTCGCGTTCGCGAAGGATTATTTTGCCGGCGACGATGATTCGTGCGAACTTGCGTTTCAGCGCGATGCCGATCGCAAGATTACCGCGGTGCGAATCGACTTTGCTGGCACCGCGCGTGCCGCGACGCGCATCCATTGGGTCGCGCCGTGACCTGAAGCTGCCGGTATACTGTAACTTCTTCGTTCATATTCAGATTGCCTGCGCATCATGTTCAGCCGCCTGCTGTTATCCGTCTTGCTAACGCTCGCACTGTTGCCGGCCGCTGCGGCCGAGAATACCGAGTCGGTGTTCGCCGCGGTCAAGGATCGTATCGTCCAGGTGCGTCTGATCGATCAGGCCGGCAACGCCAAGAACGCGCTCGGGTCCGGCTTCGTCATCGCCGGTGGCGGACGCATCATCAGCAACTATCATGTCGTCTCCGGGCTGGTAAATCATCCCGGGCGTTTTCGCGCTGAATATCTGGCACAGAATGGCGATATCGGCAAGCTTGCACTGCTCGATATCGATGTGGTGCACGATCTTGCACTATTGCGGGCTGACGGCTTTGCGCCAGCGCCCTTTGCCTTGCGCACGCAAACGCCGGCGATGGGTGTGCGCTTGTACTCGCTCGGCAATCCACTGGATCTGGGTCTGACCATTGTCGAAGGTACGTATAACGGCTTGCTGAAAAAATCCCTTTACGAGCGCATCCACTTCACCGGTTCGACGGGTACGTTCCAGCACTTGTGGCGCGAGGTGGGCACCAACATCGACCGCTACCACACCTATCCGCGGCTGGTCGGCGAGACCGGCGGCAAGGACTTCGTCGTCGCGCACACCTCAGCGCGTCCGGATGTGCTGCGCACGGCGATGACGCCCGGCGAAGCGCGTTCGAACATCATGAGTTCCGGATCGGGGCCCGGAGTTAGTCGCAGCGTGAAGCACATTGAACGGCCCCGCCGCGGGCATGGGTACTGACGGAGACCAGCATGTCGAACCTCAATATTTTCCAGAACAACGCAAAATCGATCCCGACCTCGGACGAGCAGATTGTCCGCGTCGGCATGGAAGAGATCGAGATCGGCGGTCGCAAGTCGCATCTGCCCGGCCAGATGAAGTCCGAGAAGATGACGATCAGTCATGTTCCGAACTCCAGCTCCATGCCGGGGAAGTAAAGCCATGGCGAAGATCGAGGTCGACGAGGAAGAGCACAATCGCAACGTAGCGCTTCGCAACGTTGCGGCGAAAATCGTCGCCAATCCGGCCGCGCGCAGGAAGCTCGAGGAAGCGCAGAAGCTTATCGACCCGAACGCGGCGACGCCGGCGCTCGATGCCGAGGCCTCCACCATGGGCCCGATCAATGCGCTGCGCGACGAGCTGACCAAGAAGCTCGACGATCTCAACAAGGGCCAGGAAGCGCGCGACCACCAGACCC
>Ga0137403_10001542_pt1 | contig 10937 bp, 12 predicted proteins | sample CZOMad2_1_16fung_FD_122057 | JGI IMG/M metagenome (GOLD analysis project Ga0137403, IMG submission 122057) | Vadose zone soil fungal communities from Angelo Coast Range Reserve, California, USA - CZOMad2_1_16fungal (Hybrid Assembly) | ecosystem: Environmental > Terrestrial > Soil > Vadose zone...
GCCGCCGCCCTCGACCGCCTGGGCGACACGCCCGTCGACTTCTTCGTCGCCAACGCGGCCGCCACCGCCTTCCGGCCGCTCCTCGAGATGAAGCCGCACCACCTCGAGAAGACCTACGCCATCACCATCGGCGCCTTCCTCCAGATCGTGCAGCGCATCGCGCCGCGCATGCCGCCGAGCGGGCGCATCGTCACCATCTCGGGCATGGACACGCACCGCTACGTCGCCGGGCACGGCATCCTCGCCTCGGCCAAGGCCGCGCTCGAGGCGCTCACGCGCTACCTCGCGGTCGAGCTCGGTCCGCGCGGCATCACGGTCAACGCCGTGAACCCGGGCTACGTCGACACCGACTCGGTCGCCATGTACCTGGCCGACGAGGCGGGCCGGAAGGCGTTCTTCGAGGAGATCGAGGGGGCCACGCCGCTGCGTGCGCTCGGCCAGCCGGAGGAGGTCGCGGCGCTGGTCGCGTTTCTCTGCTCCGCCGACGCCGCCTGGATGCAGGGGCAGGTCCTCTACCTGGACGGCGGCATCTTCCTCCACGCGCCCGGCCACAGCGTGCGCTGGTGGCGGCAGACGGGGCGCTGGCCCCGGTGACGAGCTTGCGTCCCCCGGCGCGCCGCGGTTAAGGTCACCGCGTGCGCAACCGGGCCGTCGTGTCCGTCATCGGCCGCGACCAGAAGGGCGTGGTGGCGCGCATCTCCACCTACCTCGCCTCCTGCAACACCAACATCGAGGACATCGAGCAGCGCGTGATGGAGGGCCTCTTCATCATGACCATGCTCGTCGACCTCTCCGATCTCTCCATCACGCTCGACGAGCTGGTGATGGGACTCCGCAAGATCGGCGAGGAGATCAACATGGAGACGACGCTCCGCCTGGCGGGCGGCCCGCTGGAGCGGAAGCGCGTCGCCGTCCTGGTGACCAAGGAGCCGCACTGCCTGGCGCAGCTCGTCCAGGACCGCGACGCGGGCGTGCTCAACGGCGATCTGGTCGTCGTGCTCGCCAACCACCCGGACCTGGAGCCGCTCGCGCGCGAGCACCGCATCCCCTTCGCGTGGGCGCCGTCGACCGACAAGGCGACGCACGAGGAATTCCTGCTCGCCCGCCTCGGCGAGCACAAGCCCGACCTGATCGTGCTCGCGCGCTACATGCAGATCCTGAGCACGCGCGTGATCGACCGCTACCCCTTCCGCATCATCAACATCCACCCCTCGCTGCTGCCCTACCACCCGGGGTCGAACGCCTACAAGCAAGCGTGGGAGGAGGGCGTGCGCGTCTCGGGATGCACGGCGCACTTCGTGACCGAGCAGCTCGACGCCGGCCCCGTCATCTTGCAGGACGTGTTCCACATCCGCGTCGGCGAGGATGCGCTCGAGGACGTGAAGGCGCGCGGCCGCGCGCTCGAGGCCAAGGTGCTCTCGCAGGCGGTGCAGCTCTACCTGAACGACCAGCTCGTGGTGAAGGACAAGAAGGTCATCTTCCGGCCGGGCCGCTTCCCCGGCGTCGCGGCGGGCGGGTCGTGAGCGCGCCGGCCTTCTCGGTCTGGGTGACGGGTCCCGAGCAGGGGGCCGTGGAGGCGATCGCCGAGGAGCTGGCGCGCCGGCTCGCCGCGCGCCGCATGGCGGTGGAGGTCCTCGACCGGCGCACGCCCGGCATCGACGCACTCGCGGGCGAAGGGCTCGAGCGGCGCGCCGCCTTCGTCGCCGGGCTGCTCGCACGCCACGGCGTGGCCGTGGTGGTCGCGCTGCCGGTGGCGGCGCGCGCGGCGCGCGAGCGCGTGCGGGCGGAGCTCGGCCGCATGATCGAGGTCTACGCGCGGCCCGCGCACGAGGCCACCACGGGCTACGAGCCGCCCGAGCGCCCGGAGGTGGAGATCGCCGTGCCCGAGCCGTCGCCCGGCGCGGGCGTCGAGCAGGTGCTCCGAACGCTCGAGGTCCTGGACCTCCTGCCGCGTGGCGAGGACCGTGCCTACTCCGAGGAGGAGGAGCGCGAGGTCATCCGCCGCCTGAAGGCGTTCGGGTACCTGTAGCCGGCGCGGTCGATACGGCATCCGCCATGACGTTGTGTCACGGCGGACACTCGCATGCGCCACAGCCGGCCGGGAATCGCCCCAGCGCCCGATCGATACCGCCGGTCATCGGCGGATCACGGCCGAGAATCCGCCCGCTTGACGTCCCTGGTGCAGTTCTTGCTCTCGGGGGACTCGTGCCCGATTACGCCAGCTTGCGCCATTTCGGTGGCGGCCGGAGGGGGCTCTTCGTACTCCTCCGCTACGTGTTCATCGCCTCGGCGTCGTACCTCCTCCTCTTCCAGGTGCCGGGCCGGCAGCCCTCGCCCGCCGTCATGCTCGTGATCGCCATGGCGCTCGCGAGCAACCTAGCCCTCTCCTTCCTGCCTGCGCGCCACGTGCTCTCGTGGTACGTCGCGGCGCCCGTACTGGTCGCGGACACGCTCTGGGTCTCCTGGGCGCTGCACTCGACGGGCGCGATCGGGCAGGAGTTCTTCCTCCTCTGCTCCTTCGTCCTCTTGCTGACGATACTGGGCGACAACGTGCCCATCATGCTGCTCGGGAGCGGGCTCGTCTGCGGTGCCAGCTTCGCCTTCGAATCGCCCGAGATCTTGTGGACGCCTAGCCACCTGCTCCGCCTCCTCTTCCTCTACACGGGCGCCCTCTTCTACGGGTATGTCCTCGGCCAGCTCCGGCGCGAGCGGGCGCGCGCCGATCGCGGCTTCGCGCGGGCCCGGGAGTTCGAGGCCAAGGTCGCCGAGCGCACCGAGCAGCTGCAGCGACTCTACGAGCAGTGCCTCGCCGCGAGCCGCCTCAAGTCCGAGTTCATCGCCAGCGTGTCCCACGAGCTGCGCACGCCGCTTCACATCATGATGGGCTACACGGAGATGCTGCTCGACGGGGACGGCGGGCGGACGAGCGCGGAGCGCGATCAGATGGTGGTCCGCATCCGCGAGGCGTCGCAGGGCCTGCTCCAGCTCGTCGACGGCCTGCTCGACCTCCGCAAGCTCGAGTCGGGCAAGATGCCCCTCGAGATCGAGCCCGTACGCCTCGCCGCCTTCATCGGACACTTCCAGCGCCGCGAGCGGATCCCCGTGCCCCCGGGCGTCGCGCTGCGCTGGCGGAGCGACCCCGCGCTGCCCGAGATCGAGACCGACGTCGCCAAGCTCAGCGTCGTCCTCGACAACCTGGTGAACAACGCGATCAAGTTCACGCGCCACGGCACGATCACGGTGAGCGCACGGGACGTCCCTGGCGAGCGGCGCGTCGTCTTCGGCGTCGAGGACACCGGCCCCGGCATCCCGAGCGAGCACCTGACGGCGATCTTCGAGCCCTTCCATCAGGTCGACGGGCGAGCGCAGCACGTGGACGGCGTGGGGCTCGGGCTCGCCATCGCGCGCGATTACGTGTCGCTGCTCGGCGGCGAGATCAGCGTCGGCTCGAAGCCGGGTGTCGGCACGAGCTTCGAGGTCACGCTGCCCTACTGCCCAGGCAAGCCCGCGAGCTTCACGCGCCCCGCGGCCGAGCCGCACGAGGAGCAACGGGCGGCCTGAGCCCGCGCGGCGCGACGCGCCGGGCCGCGCGCCCGTTGCCAGCGCGCCCCCACTGGAGGTCCGGTAGCCCGCGTCAGTGGAGCACGCGCGGCCCGCGCGTGCCGAGGCTCGTACCGCGCGAGCCGCGGCGCGTGAACGAGCTCAGCTCCCAGCGGTCGTGCGCGCGCAGGTACTTGAGCACGTAGAGGTGCCCGTCGCCGCCGCGCACGCGGAAGTAGTCGGCGTCGCTGCCGTACCAACGGTCGAGGAGGTCGTCGACCTCGATGATCTCCTCGCCGAGGACGAAGCGGCGGGGCCCCTCGCTGGCGCGCTCGGCGCGGCACTCGACCTGGATGCGCATGCCGCGGGCTTATCGCCCGTGTCCCGCGGCGTCAAGACAGTCCTCGCGGCGGGGACCGCGACCGTGATATCGCATCCGCGCCATGGCAGACCTCGACGGGAAGATCGCGTTCGTCACCGGCGCGGGCTCGGGCCTCGGGCGCGAGATCGCGCTCAGCTTCGCGCGCGCCGGCGCCCGCGTGGCGGTGAACGACCTCCGCGCCGCGGCGGCCGCGGCCGTGCACGAGGAGCTGGCGGTGCTCGGCGCGGCCGTCTCCTGCGGCCCGCTGGTGGGCGACGTCTCGGACTCGGCGCGCGTGCGCGGGTGGTTCGAGACCCTCGGGCAAACCACGGGCGGGCGGCTCGACGTGCTGGTCAACAACGCGGGCTACGCCGACGTCGACCCCGAGACGCACGCGCGCATGCGCCGGCAGATCGAGGAGCTCACGGCCGGGGGCCCGGTCGTGACCGCCCTCGACGCCACGCGCCGGATGACCGACGAGCGCTGGACCCGCATGCTCGCCGTCCACCTGAACGGGACGTTCTTCTGCACGCGCGAGGCGCTCGGCCTGATGGTGCCCCAGGGAAGCGGCCGCATCATCAACATGGCGAGCATCGCGGGCACGACCGGGATCGCCGGCGTGACCCACTACTCGGCCGCCAAGGGCGCGATCATCGCCTTCACGAAGGCGCTGGCCCGAGAGGTCGGCCCGCAGGGCATCCTCGTGAACGCGATCGCGCCTGGCTACATCGACACGCCCCTCCTCGACGTCATGGGCGATCAGCGCGCCATGCAGACGGCCATGATCGCGCTGCAGACGGCCGTCGGCCGGCTCGGCGAGGCGCGCGAGATCGCGGCGACGGCGCTCTTCCTGGCCGGGCCGGGGTCCAGCTACTTCACGGGGCAGGTGCTGTCGCCGAACGGGGGGCTGGTGATCTGACTCGCCCGGCGCCGGCCATGGCACAGTGCTCGGAGACCCCGTGGCGTCTCTTTTCCCCCTGTCGTCCGCCCATTCTACCTCGTTCGACTGCTGCTCTTGTCGTGGGTGTGCCCGTCGCCCATGGTGCGCGCCGGTGCTCCGTGTGTTCGCGTCGACGGGTCATCGCGCGGCCATGCTCGCGCGCGATCCGGGGTGGCGGCGGGTCCGCGAGGCTCCCCGTCCTGGGTGCCACACGGGCGGCCCTCGCAGGTTATCAGCACCGGCGCGGACTTGACGGCGGGCGAGAACCCGCGTGAAGTCAGATGCTTGAGTCGGATGTCGAGCTCGTTGCTACATGGGCGGGCGTCGTCAGGGTGGTGGCGCTACACAGACCTGTCCAAGTATTGTTAGATGGCGCCACACAGACCACGGGGATGCTGAAGCTGGAAGCAATCGCCATTCTTGTCGCCGGCGTCGCGCTTATCTATGCGGCGTTTCTTGGTACTGGCGGTCGGGCTTGGTTCGGCACGCGCGAGGATCCTTCTCGAATTCTTGGAGAGCGTCTCAGATTCGTGTGGGTTGAGGGGCCACCGCCGGGGCCTCATGACCTCCCCGACGCTGTCGTGCGGGACTTCCAGACAGATGGATACCGTATCGAATTTGAGCGTCCCGTGATCTTTGCAGGCCATCGCGTTGCTGCGGCACGGATCTCGGCTCGCGCCATGGGCTATCCGATTTCGCGGGCGCGCAAACGCCGGCGGGTTTCTGTCGCGGGCGAAACCGAAGCGGGGGTTGGGTTTCTCGCCGAGGTTATTCGCGCGTGAAGCCGGCGCCATCTACTCCGCGGTCGGAGCGGACCGGCGCGCAACCAGCTCATCACGGCCGGCCGGCGGCGGGCGCCGGCCGCTCAACCGCCGGTCGTTAGACGTCACCGGGATGTCGAGCGGGGTGCAGCGCCTCAAGCTCATTCAACGCGGCGGCCGCTGAGCCGCCGAGTCGTTGGGCCGCAGCCGCGAGAGTCGAGTGATGCCAACTGACCTGGAACATGCACGAATCGAGTTCGCGGAGAGACTCCGCCAAGCGGTTGAGTTGCGGTCTGCGGCGCTCGTGCGCGCCTTCGGGACGGTGCCCAGGGAAAACTTCGTCGGTCCGGGGCCTTGGAAGATTCTCGTGCTGCCTGACCTGTTGACTTATCGCGACACACCGGACGGTGATCCTCGCCACTTGTACGCCAACGTGCTCGTGGCGCTCGATGCGCCCCGACGCCTCAACAACGGCGAACCAGCGGCCCTTGCCCGGTGGCTCGACACACTCGACTTGGCTCCGGGCGAACGCTTGCTACATGTCGGCTGCGGCGTCGGCTACTACACTGCCATCGGCGCCGAAGCAGTTTCTAGAGACGGCAGCGTCCTTGGCGTGGAGATCGACCCTGAACTCGCGGAGCGCGCCCGCCGCAACCTGGGCCTGTATGCAAACGTCACGGTCGTTTGCGGAGATGGAAGCGGCCTGGCTGCGGATTCATTCGGCGCCATTTTTGTGAACGCCGGCGCCACGCAGGTCCAGCCGGGCTGGATCGAGCAGCTCCGACCCGGGGGGCGCCTGCTCGTGCCGCTGACAGTTGGCACCCCCGCTATGGACGCAGGTTTCGGCCAGATGCTGTTGGTCACGCGGTGTCCTAGCGGGTATGTCGCACGCTTCGTATCGCCCGTCGGCATCTTTCACTGTGCCGGTGCGCGGAGCGAAGAGAACGAGGAGTTACTCAAGCAAGCCTACGCGCGAGGGGGCGAAAATACCGTTCGCAGCTTGAGGCGGGACGAGCATCCTCCGGATATGCAATGCTGGCTGCATGGGCTTGGATTCTGTCTCTCACGTCTGAGCGTCGACGAGTGCGGTCCAACCAGCGCGTCGAACCGACCGGCATGAGCTTCCTTGCCAATCGCGAGCGCCGCCGCGCCGGCGGCTCACGCGCACGCCGTTGGGCGTCACTTGCAACCCGACACCAGCCCCTTCAAGAACAGGAGAGCGCGATGACCGTTCATCTTGATCACCTTATGGTGCCGTCCCGCAACAAAATGGCTTCGGCGAAGCTATTGGCCGAACTACTCGGGGTTCCGTGGTCGGAAACAGGTGTAGGGCCGTTCGCCCCTGTATACGTGAACGATGGATTGACTATCGACTTTGATGAATGGACCGACCCCATTCCCATGATTCACTACTGTTTTCGAGTGGATCAGGACGACTTCAACGTCATCCTCGAGCGAATCAGGGCGGCCGGAATACCGTACGTAGCAACGTTCATGGGCCGGTCGACTTCCGAATTGACACGCAGCACGGCGGCAGCATCGTCTACTGGAACGAACCAGATGGTCATCAATGGGAAATGTTGACGGTCAGCTATGCACGTCATGCGTAGTGAATTCGACCTTGAGATGGTGCCGCCCAACCCTTCGTTCCAGCGGACTGGCTTCGGCAGCCGCTGAACTCAAACGTTAGGCGGACTGGAGGACTCTGTCGTGCGCGCCCGCGTGCGGTGGGACTTATGGCTGGCTGGCGTCTACCCCGCGCTTGTCGCGCTGTCCCTCTTGTACCTCGGCTACCGGCTTCTCTTCGCCCCCACAAACTCCGAGTTCGCCGGCATGCCCCTCCTCCTGCTCTCGTTGCCGTGGAGTGACTGGCTTGCGCCCGTGGTGGGGGCGAGCGCGGTCGCCGGGTGGCTGGGGCTGCTCGCGGGCGTATTGGTCAACGCCATCGCCTTGGCACTAGTCGGTCGCGGCCTGCGTCACCTCGCCGCCGCCTTGGATTCCGGTGCGGGCACCGCCTGACTCGTGGCTGCGGCGGCCCGGGGTCTAAGGGTGCAGTCAGTGCGCGGCGGCGAGCAGGTCGATCGGATGCTCGACGCGCACGCGGAGCCCGCGCAGGATCGAGCCGGCCCTGATCTGGAGGATGCAGCCCGGGTTGGCCGCGGCGACCACGTCCGCTCCCGTCGCCGCGATGTGGTCGAGCTTCCGCTCGAGCAGACGGCGCGCCATCGCGGGCTCGGTGAGGTTGTAGGTGCCGGCGCTGCCGCAGCACATGTCGGACTCCTCGAGCTCGACGAGACGGATGCCCGGGACGGCGGCGAGCAGCTGCCGGACCTGCGCTCGCACCCCCTGCCCGTGCGCGAGGTGACACGGGTCGTGCACGGCGATGGTGCAGGCGAGCGGGCGCGACGGCGACGGTAGCCCGAGCTCGGCGAGCAGCGCGAGCGCGTCCCGTGCGCGCGCGCCGACGGTGGCGGCCGCCGGCTCCCCGGGGAGCAGCTCGCCGTACTCACGCAGGAGCGCGCCGCAGCCAGCGGCGTTCGAGACCACCCAGTCGGCTCCTGACGCTTCGAGCACGCTCGCGACACGCCGCGCCAGCATCCGGGCGCGCTCCACGGCGCCGAGATGGATGGCGAGCGCGCCGCAACACCCCTGTCCGCGTGGGACCAGGACGCGCACGCCCGCGCGCCGGAGGAGCCGCGCCGTGGCGACGCTCGTCGCCGCGAAGACCGTCTCGGTGACACAGCCCGTCAGCAGGACCGCCGTGCCGCGCGGCCGGCCTTCCGGCTCGAGCACCTCGGGCAGGCGCGGAGCGCGGGCGGCGCTCGGCATCGCCGCCGCATACGCGAGCCATGTGCTGCGGAGGCGCCGCGCGGAGCGCCCGAGCCACGCCCTGCCGCCCAGCGGCCGCAGCGGCGCGAACGCCGCCCGTCGGAGCGCCGGCGTGGTCAGCACCGCCGCCAACGCACGCCGCCCCCAGCGCGCCGGCGCCGGCCGGAAGCGCTCGATGTACGGCCGCGCCGCCTCGATCAGCGCGCCGTACTCGACGCCCGACGGGCACGCGGTCTCGCACGCGCGGCAGCCGAGGCAGAGGTCCAGGTGCCGGATGACCTCGGGCGTGGGCGCGAGCTGGCCCTCTTCCAGCGCGCGCATCAGGTGGATGCGCCCGCGCGGCGAGTCGGCCTCCACGCCGAGCTCGACGTAGGTCGGGCACGCGGCGAGGCAGAGCCCGCAGTGGACGCAGGTGAGGAGCTTCTCGCGCGCGACGAAGCGGACCTCAGGGCTCGACAATGCGATCGTCCTTGTGCCTGCCGAGCGCGCGCGCGTAGCGCCGGCTGCGCTCGGGCATGCGGGTCTCGCCGCGCGGCGCCGCCTGGTCGCCGAACACGGTGCCCGCGAAGTCGAGCCCGGCGAGCAGCGTCGAGATCTCGTCGTGGTCCTTGGGCGAGAAGAGGCGCACCGGATCGCCGAGCGCCACCCAGCCGATCGGCACGACCGTGTCGGGCGGGATGCGCGTCCGGATGTGCACGATGCCGCGGATGCGGACCGTCGCGCGCGCGCCGATGGTGGCACCGTTGAAGATGCAGGCACCGGTGGCGATGAAGACGTCGTCCTCGATGCGGCAGCCGCTCAAATGCGCGTGCGGCCCGACCAGCACGTGGTCGCCGAGCGATGCGGGATGGTGCGCGACGCCGCGGATCACCGCGTTCTCCATGATGATGCACCGCTCGCCGATCGTGACCGGCCCGCTCTCCGCGGTGAGCACGGCGCCGAAGAGGACGCGGCTCTCGGCGCCGACGGTCACCTCGCCGCAGACGGTGGCGTTGGGCGCGACGTAGGCCGATGCGTGGATGCGGGGCCGTTTCCCACCATGCTCGAGGATCATCGTCGATCACCCTCCATCAGATGCCGGCGACGAACCGCCCGGGGGCGAAGAGCCCGCCCGGGTCGAACGCCGCCTTGATGCCGCGCATGAGCGCGACGCCCTCTCCCGGATCGCCCCACACGTCGACCTGCGCCTTCACCTCCGGCGTGGCGCGCTCGACCACGAGCGAGCCGCCGCGCGCCTCGAGGCCGGGCCGGAGCGCGGCGACGAGACCGGCGACGGCGCGCGCCTCGGGGACCGCCACCCGCACCACGCCGCTCGCCGCGTGCCCGAGGCAGCGGAGCGCGGCGCCGGATCGGCTCGCCCGCGCGATGAAGGCACCAACCTCGGTCGGCAGCATGGCGGCGCGCAGCACGGCCTCCGCCGGCTCGAGCGCGAAGTCCGCGAGCCGCGCACGCAGCGCCGCGCCGTCGGCGACGGTGATGGCATGGAGGTCACGCGCCTTTGCAAGCTCCAGCGTGCGCGCCCGGGCGTGCGCCACCTCCTCTGCGATGCCGGCGAGCCCGACCACGACCGCGGCGCCGTCGCCCGGCCCCTCGGGCAGAGCGCCGGGTCCTCCCACCTCGAGCCAGAGGGGCGCGACCTCGCTCGCCATCACGCCGAGCGCGGCCTCGGCCGCCGCCTCGACCGAACGGGCGGCGATCACCACCGCCTCCTCGCACGCCGGCCGCGGCCGGACCTTGAACGTCGCCTCGACGATCACGCCGAGCGTGCCGAGCGCGCCGACGTGCAGCTTCGGGAGGTCGTAGCCGGCGACGTTCTTGACCACGCGCCCGCCGCCGGTGACGAGCGCGCCGTCGGCGCCGACCACGCGGATCCCGAGCAGGAGGTCGCGCACGCGGCCCTGGGAGGCGCGGAGCGGGCCCGAGAGGTTCGCGGCGACGAGGCCGCCGATCGTCGTCGCCTCGGGCCACGGCGGATCGAGGGGTAACCGCTGGCCGCTGGTGGCGAGCGTCTTCGCGAGCGCGGCGAGCGTGCAGCCCGCTTCGACGGTGACCGTCATGTCGCCCGCCTGGTGGTCGATGACGCGCGCCAGGCGGTCGAGCCCGAGCACTACGTCGAGCCGCGCGGGCGGCGCGCCGACGCTCATGTGCGCGCCGAGGCCCTGCGCGACGAGGCTCGCGCCCGCGCGCGCGGCGGCCCGGACGCACTCCCGCACCTCGGCCACGCTCCCCGGGCGCACCACCCAGGCGGGCTCCACGCCGTCGACCGGCCCGCCCGGCGCCACGTACTCGGCGCCGACGATGTCCGCCCACGGCCTCACATGGCCGCCTGCCGCCGCGGGGCGCGCGTCTCGACGCACACCTTCGCGTCGGGGAAGATCTTGTGCGGGTTGGCGCGCCCCTCGGGATCGAACACGGCGCGCAGCCGCGCCATCGCGCGGAGGTCGTCGGGCCCGAAGAGGAGCGGCATCTGCGCCATCTTCTCGACCCCGATGCCGTGCTCGCCGGT
>Ga0137403_10009292_pt1 | contig 10934 bp, 8 predicted proteins | sample CZOMad2_1_16fung_FD_122057 | JGI IMG/M metagenome (GOLD analysis project Ga0137403, IMG submission 122057) | Vadose zone soil fungal communities from Angelo Coast Range Reserve, California, USA - CZOMad2_1_16fungal (Hybrid Assembly) | ecosystem: Environmental > Terrestrial > Soil > Vadose zone...
ATCCCACAGGGCGCACGCCGCTTCTATGCGCGAGTCGTATCACCTAAGCACGAGCACTGGCTGGCCGACGTAGGGCAGTACGACTTCTACGACCAACCCAATCCCGTAGGGATTGCGAGCGATCTAGTTGCCCATCATTTCCGCAGGACTCTTGGCTCTCCCCAAACGCCAAGTTGATTTCAACGGCATTTTCCGCCCTGCAGCCTGTCATCGCCTTGAAGACCGCCGTGTCCTGGGGCAAGACCGGAGCAGGAGGAAACCGATGACCGATCGCCTGAAGGGCAAGGTCGCGCTGATCACCGGCGGCGCCTCGGGGCTGGGCGCCAATGCCGCGATCCTGATGGCGCAGGAAGGCGCCAGCGTCGTGGTGGCCGACATCGCCCACGACCGCGGCAAGGCGGTGGCCGACAAGCTGGGCTCGGTCGGCCATTTCCGCACCGCGGTGCCCCGGGTGCTAACGGCCGTGATCGTCTTTGGCCTGATCGCCAGCCCCTTTATCCTAGCCCTGTCTCAGCGCACCGGGCGTCTGACGTTTGGTGACAGCGGCAAATTGGCCTACGCCTGGTTGGTCCAGGGAGTCCCGCAAGTCCATTGGCAGGGTGACCCCCCGGGGCATGGGACCCCGGCGCATCCGACGCGAAAGCTTGCGGATGCGCCCGCCCTCTATGAATTTGGGACGCCGATCGGGGGGACCTATCCGGTACGGTATGATCCGGCCTACTGGCACGATGGCCTCGTGGTGCCTTTTGATCTGACGCAACAGCTGAGAATCCTGGGGTTGAGTGCGCTGGGCTACGGCGAGCTCTTTGGCCGACAAGCGGGGCTGATCGTCGGCTTTCTCATCCTGTTCACCTGGGCGCAGAGCCCCTGGAGAGGGATGCAGCAGCTCGCAGCGCAGTGGGCGTTGCTCCTGCCGGCACTCGCCGCCTTGGGCCTGTATGCCTTGGTCTATATCGAACCCCGCTACCTCGGGGCCTTTATCGTCCTCTTCTGGTTGGGCGTCGGTTCAGGGGTCCGCGTCGCCGGTGCCCCCACAGCGAAACACCTCATCGCCTGTGTCAGTACTGCCATGGTCGTCAGCCTGCTGATGACCGTCAGTCTGCTGACGCTCCGCGCGTTGACGGCGTCCACGGTCAGTTGGGACGTCAGCTGGCAGGTAGCGGATGGCTTACACCGGATGGGCATCCACCCGGGAGACAAGGTCGCCTGTATCGGGGACGCAGCCACGGCCTACTGGGCTCGCCTGGCCCGGGTCCACATCGTTGCCGAGATCCCTCTTCCAGAGACGGGTGATTTTTGGGCCGCAGACCCCGGCGTGAAGGGCCAAGTGCTCGAGATATTCACGAAGACTGAGGCGCAAGTGGTCGTGACGGAACAGGTCCCCAGGCACGCTTCTGCCAGCGGCTGGCAACAGATCGGACAGACAAACCATTACGCCTACCCTTTGCAGCGCTAGGTGAGACATCTCGGGTACACCCGAGATACGTTCAAACAGAGGACCTAGCCCCCGACCAAAAACGAGGAATTTTGGCCAGCTCTCTTACCGGAAATTTTCAGCTGGTAACGCCTGGAACCCCGATGTAAGCGTGCTTTTCCGCGTAATTTTGACTTAACCAACAGAGTCATTTTTGGGTTTAGGCCAAGTTATATTAGTGGGATCAATTCGTTGCACACGGACACGGGAGCGGTTGGCGACCCGCAGTTCAGAACAGGAGTGTTGTCATGAAGCCAGCAAGTGTCAGAGGAACATGCCTAGCGGTGGCGGGCTCGCTGCTGCTCATCTCGAGCTTGAGCGCAGTGGCCGCCGCCGAGGATGCGCCCGCAGCGACGATCTCGGTCTCCGGCGCGCGTTGGGGCACGAGCATGTGCTACATCGGCGCCACAGAGGGCAATGCGCGTTTCGACATCGACGATCTGCGCGACGCCGGTATCAACACGTATCGAATATATGGGGGTATGTCGCGGTGGGAGCAGCAGGATGACGACGGTGTGTTCGGGTGGCCGAGCATCGCCGACATCAAGAAGGACCCGCAGGTCATCAACTGGTCGTGGTGGGACAAGGCGATGACCACGCCACCCGGTGGCAGTGACTACAGCTGGACCAATGCCGATCATGTGTGGCAAGGCAGCGCGCGTGAGATGTTCCGCAATCTGAAGGGCGCGGGGATCAGGACGGTGCTCACGCTGCGCAACGTGGACAACTACGGTAATCCTGAGTGGGCTAGAACGCAACTCAACCCGCCGACAACCGAGGCGGCCAGGAACGAGTGGTGGGAGCACGTCTTCGCCACGGTTTACTGGCTCAATGTGCGCCACGACTACGGCGTGGATGACTTCGAAATCCACAACGAGCCGGATAACTACACCCAGGGCTGGCATGGTATGAGAGCCGAGTACGAGGAGTTTGCGAAGCTCACGGCCGACGCTATCCGCTACGTGTACCGCACATACCTACCCGGCCGAACTCCCTCCATCTATGGACCCGCCACCGTCGGAGGCTCTGACTGGCCGGAGTCGATGATGATGAACGTCCCGGATGCCCTCGATAGTGTCGCTATTCACAACTACAAGTGGTACGCGCAGGGCTATGTATCGCAAGTGCGCTCGTGGATGAACGCCAACGCGTTTGCCAGCGCGCCACTGTGGCTTTCCGAGTGGGGCGCCGACGAGCCCTGGTACACCGCGCCGCTCACGGGCGTGGACCTCATCGGCTCGAACCTCATCCGGCTGTCGAGCCGCGGCAGCTACGTCGACGGCAGCCATCTCTTCTCGTTCTACGACTGGGGCGGCGACCCTGATGTTCCGTGGACGCAATTCCAAGGGCTCATCAACAGCGCGGGCGAGCGACGGACCAGCTTCTACGGGCTACGGATCGCCACCAGGGCGTTGCAAGGATGTCGGCCGACGTATCAGTCGACAGCTAGCGATGCAAACCTGACCGCGATCACGACCCAGGATGGCTCGGGCTCCGTCTACCTCCTGGTCACGAACGCCTCCGAAACGACTTCCTACATCGCGACGATAGATCTGTCCGCGTTGAAGACGACTGGAGAGGGCAAGGAATGGCTATACGATGCCACACACAATGACGTCCTCGTCGGCACGCCTTCACTGACCGATGGCCAGGTGACCGTTGGGCTGCCGGCGACCTCGACGGTGTTGTTGAAGTTCTAACCGTGCTGGACGGTCCAACGATGGTCAGCCACGTGCGAAGTCTCCCGCGCGCTGATCAGGAGAGAGGTGCACACAGATGCTGCCGACTTCGCACCCGGCAACAGGCACCGGACTTGGGACGCTCACATCACCCGCGCACAGTGGGCGGCGCACGTGGACCGTCCTGGCCCTCAGCGGCCTGATGCTCATCGCGCTGGGGCTGCGCCTGCACGCAACATGGCAAAGGAACCACGAGGGGCCACCTGACGTCGCTTTGCACTTAGTTGGTGACGAGCCCGGATACGAGGCCTTGGCCTACGCGCTCCTGCAAGGGTCGTTTTTTCAAAACCCCGGGCGGGTACCCGTGTACCCGATGTTTATTGCGGCGACGTACTACGCCCTAGGCGAGCGCTCCCCGGCCAATCTGTTATACATCCAAGCATTCGTCGGCGTCCTCGCGGTCCCGCTGACATACCTGCTGGCGCGGCGGTTCACGGGTCTGATCCCCGCACTCGTGGCGGCAGGGATTGTCGCGTTCGACGACGCGTTAATCTATCATGCTCGGCAGATTTATAGTGAGGTGCTGTACACGCCCCTCTTTCTGGCCACGCTGCTGGCGCTCCTGTGGGCTCTCCGGGTGCCGCAGATGGGACGCTTCGTCTGGGTTGGGGCGGGTATGGGGGTGGCTACCCTCTGCCGTCCCAGCACCGTGCTGATGCCCCTCATTCTCCCTCTGTTGCTGCCCCGGCTCTGGCCCCTTAAGCAGAAAGTAGGAGCTTTTCTGGTTTCTACACTGGCGCTGGCGGTCGTTCTTGCCCCATGGACCAACCACAACTGGCGGACATATCGTCACTTCCTCCCCTTGAGCGTCTCGCCCGTCCTGTGGCAGGGAAGCCCGGAATTCTATCACCTGATGGAGCAAAAGCGGCACCACATGGACATTTGGGCCGAGGAGTTAAATCCGCAGCGGAACGGCGGCCATGACCCATACACCATCGACGGCCATCTGTATTTCACGCGGCGGGCGCTCCAATCGATCCGGGCTGAGCCGGTCGTCTACGTCAAATACTCGCTGAAGAAAGCCGCGTATCTGTGGCTTGGCAATCCCGCGGCCGAGGCAACGTATGTTGATATCTACGACTGGCAAGCGCGGCGCCAGTGGCACCCGTACTCCTCCCTAAAATTGCTCCACATGGTTATCACCTGGCAACTGCCGATCCTCGCTTTGGTGGGACTGATCTTCTTCGCTGTGAGAGGCCGGCTCCGGCCACTGCTCCCGCTTGTCGTGGTCTGCGCATATTTCACGCTCGTCCACATGATCACCTGGTCTGAGGTGCGTTACAGCGAGCCTCTGCACCCGCTGCTGGCGATTATCGTGGCGGCAGCCGGCGGGGAGAGTTCCAACCTTGTCAAGCAGAGGGTAAGGCCTCCTCTTGGACAGCGCCAGGCATGAGGGGGGAAGATGGTCATGAGGAGCAGGCCTGCTAAGTGAGAGATATATGTATGCTGCATGGCACTTGGCCGTGCTAGCGCCAAAAATTTCTCCGTTTCTCCAGGAAGGCCTATGGTGAGCCCTGGGGCTCTGGAAGTAGTTCGGTGCTCGGGGTATGGAGTTCAAGGGACATCATCCCTTATCATACGTCGACATGACCTGCCTTTGCTCCATCTCACCAAAAGTGACGAAGACTGTGCAATGTTTACAAGAGCTTGAGAAGCTGATGGGCTCCCCATCTGCCGCTCACGGGGGCTCCTGAAGGTATGAGGGGCTGCTCAAGGCCGTTTAAGAGGCTGTCCGAGAACGAAGTCTTTGAAGAACAATGAAGTATGCACGCATAGGAGGCGAGCCCAAGACTGGGCCTTTTCTAACAACCTCCGGAATTACTGGACGGTCGGAATCGCATCACAAGTTCAACAGTCGCTAACCAGTTGATTTATTTTACGCTGCTTTTCGGAGAGACTCTAAGTGCTGGAGCCGTGAGGACGGCACACCAATTGCTGTGCTCACGGGAATCTTCACGAGGGTGTTCGTGATCGATAGTACCTCCCAAGAGGGTCCATGATAATTGTGTCTCGAGATGTTCATGGTCGGTACCGATCCCCACACGCCCCTGGCACGCCTCAGAGGCCTCGGATCTATACGCCGACGCCAGAGGGTTTCGAGCGTTTCATGCGGGCGTGGGTCAACATCCACGTATCAAGGAGTCTCACGATGCCTGGCACAACCATACAATTGCAAGCCCATGAGGTGATGGTCTTTTCCGATGAACTTGACATCCACCTGTTGCCCAAGGTCGGCGTGGCCTGGATGCCCAAAGGGAGCCAAAAGGCAGTCATAGCACTCGGCAAGCATGCGAAGTACTTTCTGTCTGGCGCCCTGAATCTCGCCACCGGCGAAATACTATATTGCCGCGGCACACGGAAAACCCATGCGCTCTTCCGTGACTGGCTGACACTCCTGGATCACGCCGATCCAGCTTTATGGATCACCCGCCTCGCTGTGGTCGTGGATAACTGCTGTATTCATCGAGCTAAGGCCGTGGAGTAGTGGATCCAAAGCCATTCCCGCTTTGCACGGCTGTGGTTGCCGACTTATTGTTCCCGGGCAAATCCCATTGAACGAGCCTGTGGCGACGTGCACGATCAATGCACGAGAAAGCATAAACGGAAGTGCCTGTGTGATGTGGTCAGCGATGTCGAGCGGCACCTTCGCCAGAACGGACCTTGGCTCTACAAACTGTTCCAGCTTTACGATGCACCCGAGGTCACCGCTACGGTCGAGCGAATCGCGGCGTCGGAGCGAGTCAAGGTTGCCGCGTGAGTGTACGAATCTCATGCACTCTGATTTAAACCGATTATTTCCCATCCAAAGCTCACAGCTTGCAGATTGGCCTGTGGACGTTGCTGAAGCTCGTCCTTACCAAAGTTCAAGGACCAACGCTATGAGACCCGCGCAGTTGCTCCTGTTGGCGTTTGTCTTGGCCGCCTTGACGAAACCGATGTACTCATACAACCAGCGATGCATGCCCACCCCTGACTTCCTCTTTTGGGCCCTGGGGTGGATTGGCACCGCCGCCATTATTCTCTTTGCTGACGCAATGTCCTTTCTCGCGCACCTCCTGGGCATCGGTCGGGGCGCCGACTCCATCATCCACGCCAACCTGCTCCTCAGCTTCTACCTCATCTTGTGGCTCTATTTGCAACTTGCACGCCTGGAACACGCGATCACGCTGCTCGTCAGAGAAATTGCCTTAGAGCAGCTCCCGGTCTCAGCTGATTCGCGTGCAGACAACGGTGATTAGCCAGTGCCTAGAGCGACTATAGGAAGTTTCGGTGTGATCGGGGGGCAAACAATCAAAGGCGGCGTGTGCTCTCCGCTCCTCGTTTTTCCATCCTCGGAGCCACCCCGAGCTTCCAGCCTGACCCCCATTGATGAGGAACGAGTTGCGATCGCTCTTGGGCGCTGCAGAGGCTTGTTGCTCGATATCCGATGTAGGACGAAAGAGCTCGCGAGAGGCTACTGGTCGCGACCAGGGCACGGCCATCGGGGTGGATATCTATTCCTGGCCGGGTGCGGATGTAGTGTCCGATACTACCGGACTGCCGTTTCCAGAAGAGGTATTTCGACACCATGATCATGTCGCCTGTTTGAACCACGTCCCGCAGTCGAAGAGGAGCCTAGATACGGCCTACAGGTCTGGGGAAGCGGCAGCGCGGTCCGCTTTCCCGCTGCACGGAGGCATAAATGCGCGGCACGGGGCGCCCATACGCTCATGGCATTTCAGGCATACTAGGCACTAGGGCTATGGTGAAGGTCAATTGCCGAGCAGGCTGCTAACATATGAGCGATGCAACGGCCGATGGCGAGGTTCGCAGCCAGCGGTGGAGACGAGATGCGCACATCACCCGCTCAAGTCAGTCGACAGACATGGGTCGTGTTCATAGTGAGCGTCCTGATGCTTGGCGCGCTGCTGCTGCGTGTGCAAGCCGTCTGGCACAGGATCCCCCAGGGGCCGGAGGCGCAGGCCTTCCTGGTTGGTGACGAGATCGCCTATGACGAGTTGGCCGATGCAGTGCTGCACGGGTCGTTTTTTCCATCGCCGGTACGGGTACCCGTGTACCCAATATTTATCGCCGCAGTATATGCCGCGCTGGGCGAGCGCTCCCCAGCGAAGCTATTGTATGTGCAGGCGTTTGTCGGCGTGGCGGCGGTTCCCCTGACGTACTTGCTGGCGCGGCGCGTCACTGGGCGCATTCCCGCGCTCGTGGCGGCGGGGATCGTGGCGTGTGATGCTTTGCTGATTGCCCATTCCCAGCAGCTGTTTAGCGAGATCGTATATACCCCCTTGCTGCTGGTCGCTCTGTTGGCGCTGTTCTGAGCGCTGCAGACGCCGCGACTGTGGCGCTTTGCCTGGGCTGGGATGAGCATGGCCGTGGTCACCCTCTGCCGTCCCACGACCGGTCTGATCCCCCTGATGCTACCTTTGGTGCTGCCATGGGGCTGGCCCTTGAAACAAAAGGTCGGCCTCTGCCTGGCGTATGGTCTCACAATGGTGGCGGTCATCGCGCCGTGGACCTACCATAACTGGCGCACCTATCACCGCTTCCTTCCCTTGACCGTCTGGGCCGGAGCCCTCTGGCAGGGGAGCCCGGAGTTTTATCACTTGCTGCAGCAGAAGCGGAATTACTATCAGGTGTGGCTCCAGGATCTCGACCCCAAGCACAATGGGGGCCATGCCCCTTATACAATCGAGGGCCATCGGTACTTTACACAGCGCGCGCTCCGCTCACTTTGGGCCGAGCCAGGCGTCTACCTCACCTAAGTGCTGCAGAAGGCCGGCTATCTGTGGCTGGGAAACCCGACGGTAGAATGGGCCTATGGCCATCTGTATAACGGGAGATTGTCTTTATGTGAAGGCCTTCTCGAGTGGCTGCCGCCACACTTTCAGCCCAGGGCATGTGCACGCGGGCAGCTCGTCGAGGCACAGGATGCCGTGGTGCGCCCGCGACACCTCCCCCGGCAGGGGGATCTGGCCCCCGCCGATCAATCCGGCGTCGGAGATGGTGTGATGCGGGGCACGAAAGACTCTGTTGGGTAAGTCAAAAACACGCGAAATCCTGCTTATTGATGTCCCCGGAGCAAGACGTGCTCGTCCCCTTTGAACTCCACTTGCCCGGTATAGCCTATTTGACCCCATAATTCATAGCCGATAATGACATGGGCGCTCTGCCAGGGGAAAGCTTCACGCAGATCCCGCACCTCAAGACAGTGCAGCCGGCGATCCGCGGGGATGTAAAACCGCAGCGAGGGCTGCACATCCTGCCCCGGATTCGCGGGTATGGCTTGAGGGGGCGATGGGCCCAAGGGTCGACACTCCCGCTCGACCACATACATCCTGGCGTCGGAGCCTAGGTGTTCCGCCACGTAGGCCGCAAGGGGTTTGACCGCGGGGGACCCATCAGCAGCTATTGGGAACCGAATGCAACAGACCGCCATCACCGCAGCGATCACCCCGAAGGCCACTCTGTCCGTGAGCAGTTCCGCCAGCGCGAGCGCGACGAGCAGTGCGATGGCCGGGTAGATCATAGTGATATAATTGCCCAGCTTGGTCTGGGCCATGGAAAACACCACCAGGGGCACTGTCACCCAACTCAGCAGTAACCACATCCGGCGATCCCCTCGGTGCCAGGCCTGCCTCACCCCCCACACATACGCGAGCAGCCAGACGTAGCCCCACAGCGAGAAGCCCCGGCGCATAATATCCAAGTAAAACAGCGGCCCCTCGTCGTGCGCCTCAATGACTTGGGACAGCCGACCGAGGAGGTTGACCCCCACATAATCTTGCAGGAAGAGCGCGCCATGCGTCCAAGACTGCCAGAGGTGCCATGGCAGCATGATGATCCCGGTGCACGCTCCCGCGATGATCCAGTAGCCAGTCTGGCGAGAACGGCGCGGTCTTGTAAGCAGCCAATATCCCAGAGGGATCATCAGGGCGAATAAGCCGGGCCACGCCTTCGTCATGACCGCTAGTCCTGTGGGAAGCCCGATGCACGCGATGACCCACGGCCGCTGCCCAGCCTCCCAAATCAGCACCTGCGCCGCGACAATCCAAAACGTCAACGGGATATCCAGCATGCCCACCCGAGCCTGGCTTAAAAAATTAAATTTATGGCTGTATGCGCTCTGATCAATCCCCAACAACAGCAACGCGGCCCCAGCCCCGACCGCCCATGAGTGGAAGCGCACGCCCAGGACGAACGTCAACACGATCACGCCAAAGCCAAAGATCGCGGACCAGAGCCGTGCGGCCAACTCACTAATTCCGATCAGCTGATACGTGAGCGCGGTGAGCCAGACATAGAGCGGCGGTTTGTGGAAAAAGGGTGAACCATTCCAGGATAGAGTCCCCCATACGCCTGAGCGGAGCATCTCTTTGGCGGACTGCGCATAAATCGCCTCATCCCAGTCGTATAGGCTCCCGTCGCCAAGCTGATAAAACACCAGCACAAGGGCCAGCCCCAAGACGCTCCCGCTGATGAGCCATCGCATGCTACCCATAAGGGAGAGTCCCCGTGCGGCCAAGGACCACCCCGCACACGCCCGTTCTGATGCAACCGAGCCAACACCGATGCTATTGGTTAACTCATCCTTCACAAAGCACCGCCTGGCGTGACAAGGGATGGGGCGCCAGTTGGGCAAAGTGCCCTGACTTTCGCCGGCGCTCCCCCAAGGGTTCACCTCGGAGCCAAGCGATCACCCGCACGACATTCATCGCGGTGGCAGTCAGCAACTGCTGGAGATGCGTGCGTGCCAACCCAAGGTACCGACTCTGACGGAGGTCAAAGCGCCGGGTGCCTTGCGAGAGGCGACTCTCCACCCCGGCCCGCAGAGCGTATTGGACTTTGAAGTCTCCCGTCTCTTGCCGTTGGCGTGCGGCCTGGATGGCCTCATGGTGCGCTTGCGGTCGGACGGTGAGTTGGCGTGGAGCGCCTTTCGCCGTGGTGCACGCAGGACGGGCGGGACACGCGAGACAGGTGGGGCCGTCAAACCGAATGCGGATCACGGGATCGCCTGAGACGTCGTGTCCCGGCCGCCAGTGGACACGGGGATGTCCCTGGGGACAGCGCGCCTGCTGGGCCTCCCAATCCAAGACAAAGGCCTGCAAATCGTAGCCTTGTCCGGTTTGATGTTGCCGGCTATAGGAGCCGAAGGCGGGGCCAACCACATCGACCTGATGCTGGGTCTGGGCCGTCACCAGGAAGTCGGCATCGACATCGCCGCTGTCGAGCACATGGGTGCCGGGCAGCAGATCACGTGCGGCTAAATCGTGCACGATCGCCGGTCCCATGACGCAATCCGGCGTGGTGGCCGGTGTCGTGATGATCTGCGTCATCAGATCAGGCTGGCCCGGATCACAGGTCTCGGTGAGGTGCACCTTATAGCCCACCCAGTGGGTCTCGCGTTTACTGCTGTAGCGGGCCTCCAGGTCATAGGGCGACGTGATACGCACCGCCGTAGGCGGTTGTTCATCCCCCGTGCGCCAGCGGAGGTCTTCGAGCCCCGGGACGGTACAACGGTCATAGTGTTGGAGCCAGATTTGCCGGAGCGCCTCCAAGGCCGGGAGGTCCCTGAGGCTTGGCGACGTGTCGGCGGCCTGCACCCAATCCAGGAGTTGATAGCCGTCTCCCCCGATCTGGCGGGCGAGGGCTTCGCGCTTGCTCGCGTCCTTCGGCAGGCGCGCCTGGTCCGACCGGAGGCCATAGCGGGCATACCACTCCAGCGG
>Ga0137403_10009293_pt1 | contig 10934 bp, 5 predicted proteins | sample CZOMad2_1_16fung_FD_122057 | JGI IMG/M metagenome (GOLD analysis project Ga0137403, IMG submission 122057) | Vadose zone soil fungal communities from Angelo Coast Range Reserve, California, USA - CZOMad2_1_16fungal (Hybrid Assembly) | ecosystem: Environmental > Terrestrial > Soil > Vadose zone...
GTAAACGTGCTTTCAAAGCGCATCCGCAACCGCTCCGTGAGGTGGAAAGTTTTGGCCAACCCAGCAGCGATCGTGGCGGTGCCAGGACCTTCCAGGATTCCCACACTGCAATTTCCCACGGGGCCAGCAGGAATCGGTTTGAACGCGGCGATATTGAACATGCTTCCGGTTGCGCGATTCGCGACATTGCCATTGCCGGTACAGTCCGGGCGCTGAAGGCTGCCGCGATAGGAAAGATTGAGATTGCCAGGATCGAAGCTCGAGCTTGTGGTCGGCGTCAGATATGGCCCAGTCTCCCAAAGGCTGACGGTGCTGACGGACCAACCGCCAAACGTCAGATCTGAAATCCGATTCATGTGCGAGAGGAACTTGCGATTCTGTCCCAGCGGCAGATCGTACACTGCGGAGAGCAAAAAACGATTGCGGCGTGTGCCCGCCATATTGCCGCGATTGGCCGAAAGATCGAAACGGTTGGCCACCGAGGTGCCGTAGATGACTTCCTGATTAAACGCGGTGGGCGCGTCGCCTCCGACATCGCCGAGGTTCTTAGCCCAAGCGTGGCTTGCCTGGAAAGTCAGACCGCTCCGTGCGCGCATGTTCAGCTCTGATTGCAGACCGTGGTAATTCACATGGCCGGAGTTCGTGGTCGAAAGAATGCGGCCCCAGTTAGTGTACGGTTTGAGATTGGGATTCGGAGACGTCGCTGAGGGCTCGACTTGATTCAGGTCAATTGTCTGGCTCATGCGATACGAGCTCATGCCTACGTAGCTCTCGCGCAGAGTGATATCCCGCGATAGTTCGCGTTCCACTGTGAGGTTCCACTGCGCGGATTGCGGGTCGCGGTAATCCGTGAGCGTGTTCTGGTAGAAATCGCCGGTGCCGGCAATCGTGGCGGGAGCATCCTGCGTCCGTGCGCTCGGAAATTGAAACGCAGGGTGGCCATTCGCGAAGGAATTGGCGGTCGTGCGTACAACAGAAACGTCAATGTTCGTCGTGTTGAAGGAAAGCTGGCCAAGATTGGTCATCGTGAAAATGCCGAAGCCTCCGCGGACAACCGTTTTGCTGTTACCGGACGGACGATAAGCGAAGCCCACCCGTGGTTGAAAATTCTTCCCGTAGAACTGGCGCAGACCAGCGCCAAGTCCCGCTTTGTTGGCGTATATGATGGGAGCGCACGGCATGCTGGGATCGGCGCCCAAGACGGGAACGCAACCGAGAGACGTGTCCAATGGAGTCGGCGTGCCGCAGGGATCGGCCGGATTATTCGGGTCGGCGGGATTGCAACTGTTGATCGTCGCCAGAAATCCCGGGCGAGGTCGATTGCCGGCGGGAATGATGATTCCGCCGTTACGAATGTCGAATGCCGTAAGATTGCCGAGGTCGCTGACGAACGCGGGCAGCGCCTGCCAGCGAAGTCCGTAGGTCAGCGTCAGTCGGTTGTTGATGCGGAATTCGTCCTGCGCGTACACGCCCGTCTGCGTGGTGTGAGCGTGAACGTCGGGGCCGGATTGCGCCACGTATGTCTTCGTCGGCAGGCCGAGAAGCAAATTCGCGGACGCGTTTCCAGTAAAAATTCCCTGATCGAACGTGAACGCACCAAAATCGTCCGCGCCTCCGAAACTCTCGAGGTCCTGGTAACGCACGCGGCGGACATCCACACCAAACTTCATGGCGTGCCGGCCTTTGATCCACGTGAAATTATCGGCGAACTGGATGGTCTGGGATTTAGTGACGCCATCCTTGTCCCTACCGATGACGGAATAGTTTCCGGAATCATCGCTGAAATTTAGGATTGGGAACGCGCCTGCTGTCGGATGGTCGCTGGGATCCAGCCCTGCCAGGCCCAGAGTCGAGATCGCACTCGTGCCTTGAATGGGAAACTTTACCTGGAATTGCCACAAGGAAAGTCCGAAGCGGACTTCGTTCACCAGATTGTTCGTGATCAGGAAATTGTGCGAGACGATGAGATTGTTGTTGTGCTCGGCGTCCCGATCGGGTGGCAGGAAGTTGTTTACCGTGTTCAGCGCTGAGTCCGTGAGAGATTGCGCGCTCAGATGCTTCCAGCTCCACCGCACGAACATGGATTGCTTCGAGGTAATCGTGCGATCGAACCGCAGATCGAAGCCGTTGGTATTGCTTGGCGTCGGCGTTTGCTGCAGGTAGTTCGCTTGTGAGCCGAAATTTGCGGCACTCACGCCAATATTTGGCGCGGGCAGATAGTTGTCGAGCAAGCTCTGAGCAACGGGGCTGATACAATCCTGCGCGCTCGTACACTGGCTGCCGCTGGGGATTTTGTTTCCCGGATACGGCTGGTTCGTGAAGGGATCGATCAGCGGAGTGGACAGCGAGGAAAAATCGCCTTGCCGCATGGCGCTCGAAGGGACAAAGAGAAACAGCGGAGTAGAGTAGCGGCGGCGATTCGCTTCGAAATCCGCAAAGAAGAAAGTCTTCGCCTTGCCGTGCAGGAGCTTTGGCAGGACAAGCGGCCCCCCGAGGCTTCCACCAAACGTGTTGTACGCCTTATGCGGTTTGTTGCCGGAGTTCCATACTTCGGCGTCAAAGGCATCGTTCTGCAAGTATTCGAAGGCGCTCCCGTGGAATTGCTCGCTGCCGCTCTTGGTGGAAATCGTAACGTCGCCGAGCTGAGCGAATTCGGCGTTGTTGTTGAACTGCGTCACTTTGAATTCGCTGATCAGCTCCGAGGATGGGTTCATGTTGCCCAAGGCTCCATTCTGCCGAATGTTCACGGTTGAAGAGCCGTCCACCGAATATTGCACTTGGGAAGGAAGTCCCCCGCCGACTGAGACATTGCCATTCGCATCCTGCTGCGCGCCCGGCACGGTGCTCAGCATGGCTAACGGGCTGGTGGTCGCGCCGCGATAATTCACGGGCAGCGCCGTGATCTGCTGAAAATCCTTGGTATCCCCAATGGTTCCGTTTTCGGTGTTGATCACGGGACCGCGTTCTCCACTCACCTCGATCGTCTGCGTGGATGTCGCAAGTTTCAGTGCGGCATCCAGGCGAAGATTTTGACGCGCGTCGAGTTGCAGGGAAGAGACTTTGTAATCGGAAAAGCCGTCGGCATGGATCACTAGTTCATAGTGGCCCGGCTTGAGATTGACGAATTCAAACGCTCCGTTGCTATCCGCGTTTGCAGTCCGCTGCGCGTGGTCGTCGAGGTTCGTGAGTGTGATCTGGGCATCCGCGATTGTTCCTTCACCCGGATCTTTTACCACGCCAACAATACTGCCAAACGTTGATTGGCCGATGATCCCTGAAACCGACAACAAAATCGCCATCAAGCACGCTGATATTTTGCCGAACATTGCGAGGCCCCCTAGTGTCTTGTGCGCGAGCGGTGCACAGGACGGTGAAGGGAAAATACAAAACGACTCATAAGAAAGTCGTGAGCAACTTCAGCAAAGAGCGGATGGGACGAATCGATTTCTTGAATCCGCCGGAGAATTGTCGCTTGCCGTCCCGCCGCCCTATGTCCTTATTTTTCCGTCGGATTAGGTTGCCGTCCTTACGAAACCTTTAGGAATCACTCAGGACTTCCTGATGGTCATTTCGCTATGTTGATGCTCGCAGTGGGAACGCTTCGTTCCCCTCGGGCCATGACCCTTATCGTCTTAGCAACGATTTGTTTACTTGCGTGCGGTTTTTTTATCTTCGTCCTCTTCCAATGGACAAGGGACCCGAAGCGCAAAACGGCAACTCGCACCGCAGCGGACGACCCAGCCGGTGAGGCCAATGAGAACAAACGGCCACAAGTCGTTGGTTCCCAGAGGACCGTCGAAAAGCGTGACCGCTCCTCGGGGAGGTCACGCAGGATCCAGAGGATGAGAGGTCAGTCGCGCGGTTGCGGGCCTGGATGCAACGAGTGCGAACGGACTGCTTACGAGAAAGTCGCCAGATCGTTCAGGGCGAGCAAGAGAATCTAGGAGAGAAGAATGCCTATCTTTGAATGGAAGAGATTGGTACCGACGATCTTGGTCGGACTGTCGTTGTGTTGTGGAAATGCGGTTTGCGCGTTTGCTGACGATGATGGCAAGGACAGTCCTCCCGCCAAGCCGGTTACGGCGATGAAGATCGAAGCGCCGGCTCCATTGACGGAGCGCGAGCGGTTGCTGCTGGATCGGGTGGAACAACTCGAAAAACGTGTTGCCGATCTTGAAGGCAAGGGAAACCCCACTACAGCTTCTGGTGCGGACGCGGCCGCGGTGCAACCGGCCGCAACCACTCCCGTAGCATCAGCTGCGGGAGTGGCTGCTCCGGGCACAACGTCCGGCGCAATAACCAGCGCGACGTCCGGCACAACCCCGGTTAACACGGATCTCGTTGCGAAGGACACCACCGCGGTCGTTCCCTCGCAAGCTACGGAAAAGGGTAAATCGGGTGCGGCGAAGCCCGCGAAGGCGGAGCCCTTTGCGTTTGCGGACTTTACCTGGCTGAACGGCAACTCACGCACCAAAGACACGCCATATGCCACCAGCTTCTTTACTCCAGAGATTCGCGCCGATGTGGATTACAACTACAGTTTCAACCATCCGAAGGATGACACGATCGGCGGATCGAGCGAGGTCTTCCGGCACGGCGAAGTGCAGCTAACACAGCTCGGTGTTGGCGGCGACTTTCACTATGACAATGTGCGTGCCCGCCTGATGACGCAGTTTGGTATGTACTCGCAGACAACGCCACGCAACGATGCCAGCCCGGCGCGCGGTCAGTGGCAGCTCGACAATGCGTACCGGTACATATCGGAGGCTTACGGCGGCTACCACTTCAACGCACTGCATGGGATCAACGTCGACGCGGGCATCTTCATGTCCTACATCGGGCTTTTCAGCTACTACCAATTCGACAACTGGGCGTATCAGCCGTCCTACGTTTCTTCGAATACGCCGTGGTTTTTTAACGGTGTTCGTGTGCAGATCTTTCCCACCGAGCACCTGAAAATTGAGCCGTGGTTCACGAACGGCTGGCAATCTTATGGACGATTCAATAACCGACCCGGTCTTGGATTCCAGATTCTTTGGCGGCCAACTGGATGGCTTTCGGTGCTAGGTAATCAGTACGCGCTGGGCGAGGAAGCACTTGGTAACCCGGGCCGTGTCCGTTACCACAGCGACGACAGCATCGAAATCAAATACCTCGACAGGCCAGAGAATTTCCTCAGCAAGGCGGCTTTCTCTCTGACTGGCGATATTGGATGCGAACACGGTGGAGGCGTGAGCTGCTATGGTAATTCGGCCAAGGGCCCGAAGCAAAGTTTTCTTGGATTTATGTTGTACAACCGCTTCTGGTTCGACAACGACCGCTATGGGTTGACCTTGGGTGGCGGCAAAATCAACAATCCCGGACGCTATTTGGTGCTGCTGCCGCCGATCAATGGCGCGACCGCGGCCTCGGGCACGCCTTACTTTACCGAAAACCCAGGGGACCAATTCAAAGCTTGGGATGCGTCTGGGACGTTCGATTACATGCCCAGCCAATACATTACTTTTCGCTGGGAGTTCAATCACCGTGCGGCGAATGTGCCGTACTTCTCGGGACCTGGGGGAGTCACACCGACGTCCTGCCCCACTGCTCCTCTTGTCGAAAATATTTGCGGATCGCCTGGAGCATTCGTGCCGGGATTTGCGCCTGATTTGAAGAAAATCGAGAACCGGATCAATCTCTCGATCCTCGTAAAATTTTGACGCGAAACTCCTACTGAGCGCCGGCCAACGTGCGGTCAAGAAAAGGCAGCCGATACTTACAGCATGATTTGACTTGAGGAGACCAAGAAAGATGTTGGACATCGTTTTTATCGCAGCAACGGCGTTGTTTTTTACGGTTGGAGTTTTCTACGTTCGCGGCTGCGAACGTTTGAAGTAAGGAGTGAACTTATGCACGCAGGCGATGCGGCACTGCTGGTGATTTGCGCGCTGCTTTTTGGCTATCTGCTATACGCCCTTTTGAAAGCAGAGGAGTTCTAGTCGATGACCGCGAATGGCTGGTTTCAAATTGGATTCTTTCTGTTGGTGATCTTCCTGGTGACGAAACCCATCGGCGTGTTTATGACGCGCGTGTTCAGCCGGGAAAAAACATTTCTCGATGCCGTACTCAGACCGATCGAGAAACTCGTGTATCGGCTGACCGGCGTCGACGAGAAGCGAGAGATGCGCTGGACGGAATACGCGATCGCTATGCTGCTTTTCAGCGGCGTGTCCATGGGTCTGCTTTATCTTATCGAGCGCACTCAGAAATGGCTCCCATTCAACCCGCAAAAATTTCCGAACGTTGAGCCCGGGCTGGCGTTTGGCACGGCTGCATCGTTTACGACGAATACTAACTGGCAGGTCTATTCCGGCGAATCCATGATGAGTTATCTCACGCAGATGGCGGGACTCGCGTACCACAATTTTGCATCTGCCGCTGTCGGCATCGTGCTGGCGATCGTGGTCATCCGTGGCATCGCTCGCAAGGAAACGGACAAGCTCGGAAATTTCTGGGTCGATACGACTCGTTGTCTTTTATGGGTTCTGCTGCCGGTGTGCCTGGTGGGTTCACTCGTTCTTGTGTCGGAAGGCGTCGTGCAGAACTTGAAGCCGTACACGACCGTCGATCTGATTCAGCCATACACGACGCAAGTCACAGGTCCGGATGGAAAAACCACGACGCAGAACGTTACACAGCAGGTGATTGCGCAAGGGCCGGTAGCTTCGCAGGAAGTGATTAAGGAGTTTGGCACGAACGGCGGCGGATTTTTCAACGCCAACAGCGCTCACCCATTTGAAAATCCAACTCCGCTTTCGAACTTCTTCGAGATGGTCCTGATTTTTGCGATTCCGTCGGGGTTGACCTACACGCTCGGCCGAATGACCGGATCGCAACGCCACGGCTGGGCGGTTTGGGCGGCCATGGCTTTACTGTTTTTTGCTGGCGTGACGGCCGCTTATTGGGCCGAAGCCAGAGGCAATCCACTCCTTGCTGGCACCGACCAGCATGCAACGGCGCTGCACTCCGGCGGAAACATGGAAGGCAAAGAAGTGCGGTTCGGCATCGCGAACTCGACGCTGTTTGCCACGGTGACAACCGATGCCAGCTGCGGCGCGGTGAATGGAATGCACGACTCTTATACGCCGCTCGGTGGAATGGTTCCTCTCATCAACATCATGTTGGGCGAAGTAGTATTTGGCGGCGTCGGTGCGGGCCTCTACGGCATCTTCGTTTTCGTGGTCCTCGCTGTTTTTATTGCTGGGCTCATGGTCGGTCGAACGCCGGAATATCTCGGCAAAAAGATCGAGGCTTATGACGTCAAGATGGCCATGCTCGCGGTTCTGATTCTGACCTGCACGATCCTGATCTTTTCTGCGATCTCAGTAGTGAAGCCATACGGCACTGCGGGAATAACCAACCCAGGGCCGCACGGACTATCGCAGGTGCTTTACGCCTATGTGTCATCGACCGGGAACAACGGCTCGGCATTCGGCGGGATCAACGCGAACACCATGTGGTACAACACGACGACGGCAGCAGCTCAACTCCTCGGCCGGTTCTTCATGATTATTCCGGTGCTCGCCATCGCCGGAAGCCTGGCGAAAAAGAAGACTGTTCCTGAGTCCGCCGGCAGTTTCCCAGTGACCGGAGGACTCTTCACTGGCTTGCTGATCTCCACCATTTTGATCGTAGGAGCACTCACGTTCTTCCCGGCTCTGAGTCTTGGGCCGATTCTCGAACATCTGCTGATGAACGCAGGAAAGGTTTTCTGAGGTATTTATGGACCCGGTCGCTCAAATTAGAAAAAAATCGCTCGCTGATACTGCCATCCTTTCGCGGGCCATTTTAGATTCGTTTCGCAAGCTGAATCCGCGAACGATGGTTAAAAACCCGGTGATGTTCGTTGTCGAAGTAGGTGCTGTTTTGACGACGATCCAGCTTGCGTGGAATGCCTTGCGTCAGGCTGGGCACTTCGGCTTCGGACTGCAAATTACGCTATGGCTATGGTTCACAGTTCTTTTTGCCAATTTTGCGGAAGCCATGGCAGAAGGCCGCGGCAAGGCGCAGGCCGACACGTTGCGCAAGGCGCGTGCGGAAACGCAAGCGCATCGCTTGTGCAGTGACGGCAGCATCGAGGTTGTCGTCAGTTCCAAACTGCGTTCCGGAGATATCGTCGTCGTCGCGGCATGTGAATTCATCCCTGGCGACGGCGAGGTCATCGAAGGCGTGGCGTCAGTGGATGAATCGGCAATCACCGGCGAGTCGGCGCCGGTCATCCGCGAATCCGGCGGAGATCGTTCGGCGGTTACGGGCGGCACGCGTGTGCTTTCGGACGAGATCAAGGTCCGCATTACATCCAACCCCGGCGAAACTTTCCTCGACCGCATGATCAAACTCGTTGAGGGAGCTTCGCGGCAGAAGACACCGAACGAGATTGCGCTGAATATTCTCCTGGCGGGCCTGACGATCATCTTCTTGTTAGCCGTGGTTACGCTTCAGCCGTTTGCAATCTATTCCGGCGCTCCGCAGACCATCTTCGTGCTGGTTTCGCTGCTCGTATGTCTGATACCAACCACGATTGGAGGGTTGTTGTCTGCGATTGGCATCGCCGGCATGGATCGCATGATTCAGAGAAACGTGATCGCGATGTCAGGCCGCGCCGTCGAAGCTTCCGGCGATGTGGACGTCCTTCTGCTCGATAAGACGGGGACGATCACGCTCGGGAACCGCGCCGCGACCCAATTCTTTCCTGCGCCCGGAATCGAAGAGGCCTATCTCGCCGATGCCGCGCAGCTTTCCTCCCTGGCCGACGAAACGCCCGAGGGGCGCTCTATTGTTGTGCTCGCAAAGGAACGTTACCAGTTGCGCGGCCGTGATCTGTCCTCGCATGGCACTACTTTCATTCCATTTTCCGCGCAAACGAGAATGTCTGGCGTCGACATCGACGGTCGCGAAATCCGTAAAGGCGCATTGGAGGCGATCAGCCGCCTGAGCAATGGCCGCGGCAACAGCATTCCAGATGCCCTGCAGACCTGTGTACGGGACATTTCCAATGCGGGTGGAACACCTTTGCTGGTGGCGGAGAATGGGCGCGTGCTGGGCGCGATTGCCCTGACCGATATCGTCAAAGGAGGAATGAAGGAGCGGTTCGATCATCTACGCGCCATGGGCATTCGTACCATGATGATTACTGGCGACAACCCGCTGACCGCCGCAGCAATCGCACGTCAAGCAGGTGTGGACGATTTTCTCGCCGAGGCGACACCCGAAGACAAGATGGCACTCATCAAACGCGAACAGGCAAAGGGGAAACTCGTTGCCATGACTGGTGACGGCACCAATGACGCCCCGGCCCTCGCGCAGGCGGATGTCGGCGTTGCCATGAACACTGGCACGCAGGCCGCCAAAGAAGCCGGCAACATGGTGGACCTCGATTCAAATCCGACCAAGCTGATTGAGATCGTGGAAATCGGCAAGCAACTTTTGATCACTCGTGGCGCCTTGACGACGTTCTCCGTAGCTAACGATGTGGCCAAGTACTTCGCCATTATTCCCGCGATGTTCGCGGGCGCGTTTCCGGTGCTGAACGTGCTGAATGTAATGCATCTTCGTACACCGGAGTCGGCCATTCTCTCGGCTGTGATCTTCAACGCTTTGATCATCATTGCGCTGATTCCGTTGGCTCTGCGCGGTGTGCGGTACCGTCCATTGGGTGCAGCAGCGTTGCTGCAGCGCAATCTCATCATCTACGGAGTGGGTGGAATCATCGCGCCGTTTTTCGGAATCAAGCTGATCGACGTATTGCTGACGTACCTTAGAGCTGTGTGAGGGACTTATGAAAAAGAATCTGGTGATCGCCTTTTGGTTCACCTTGGTTACGACGGTGATGTTCGGAATTCTGTATCCCCTAGCGGTCACAGGCCTGGCTCAGGTCTTGTTTCCTAAACGGGCCAACGGACAGCTGATCGAGAAAAACGGCAAGATCGTGGGATCGAGAATCATCGGGCAGACTTTCACTCAACCCGGCTATTTTCATTCGCGGCCGTCCAACGCTGGCACGGGATACGATGCGACCGCGAGCAGCGGCTCCAACCTGGGGCCGACAAACAAGACACTGATCGACCGAGTGAAGACTGACGTACAAAAAGCCCAAGCGGAAAATCCGTCCACGCCTGTTCCTATTGACTTGGTGACTGCTTCCGGTTCGGGGCTCGACCCCGAAATCTCTCCCGCGGCCGCGGAATTCCAGATACCGCGTGTTGCACGGGAACGCGGCATGAAAGAAGACGACGTGCGCACGCTCGTCCAGAAACATACCAAGGACAGCGACCTGGGATTCCTTGGCGAACCGCGCGTGAATGTTCTGGAACTAAATCTCGATCTCGATTCCGTCCATCCCTTGCGATGAAGTTTACTGCTTGCGTCGTGGCTGTTTTTCCGAGGCAACGATGGGAAGTTGGAACCGGTATCCGAGCCAAGGCTCCGTCAAGATATAACGCGGGCGTGTTGGATCCTTCTCGATCTTCTTGCGCAGCTGGTTTATCACCACGCGAAGGTTCTCCGTGTCCTCGCCGTGGTCCGGTCCCCAGATGGTCTGCAGCAGTTTTTTGTGCGTAAGAGGTTTCCCTTGTTGAGTGATGAGAAGTCGCAGGACATCGAATTCTTTGGGGCTGAGATGGACGCGCTCACCACGCACGTCCACTATTCTTCGCTCAAGATCGACACTCAATTGCCGGCTGTCGAATTTCGGAAGCGGTTCTTCCGAACTGGACCGTCGCAAGGCCGCTCGGATACGTGCCAGGAGTTCCCCGATGGGGAAAGGTTTTACCACGTAGTCGTCGGCTCCGGAATCGAGAGCATGAATCTTGTCCTGCTCCGAATTTCGGACGGTGACCATGATGATCGGTCCGCTGAAGGACAATCGAATCTTGCTGCATGCCTCAAGCCCG
>Ga0137403_10009295_pt1 | contig 10934 bp, 5 predicted proteins | sample CZOMad2_1_16fung_FD_122057 | JGI IMG/M metagenome (GOLD analysis project Ga0137403, IMG submission 122057) | Vadose zone soil fungal communities from Angelo Coast Range Reserve, California, USA - CZOMad2_1_16fungal (Hybrid Assembly) | ecosystem: Environmental > Terrestrial > Soil > Vadose zone...
CTGGAGGCGGTGCGCCGCAAGTTGTCTGCGAAGGTGTAAGGACGAGCGGAGGAGGTTCGTGGAGCCGCGATGGCGTGATCCTGTTTTCAGACGGAAACGTAATACTGCGGGTTGCGGCCTTAGGCGGCAGCCCGACGCGCGCCACGACTCTGCCCGCAAACGGCACCGAGTGGTACCACCGTAATCCGCAGATCTTGCCGGATGGCAAACACTTCCTGTACCAAGCCAGGACAACAAAGAACCCTTTCCAAAGCAGCCTTAACATCGGGATCCTGGATGACCCGCAGGGTGCACACACTACCCGGCTCTTGAGTTCCAGCTACAACGCCATCTTCGCTATTATTCCCGGCCGAGCGGACCAGGGGTTCCTCCTCTTCGTTCGCGGAGCTACCCTTATGGCTCAGCCATTTGATGCCTACAAGCTCGCACTCGGCGGCCAGCCCGAGGCGGTGGCTGAAAATCTTCGGCTAGCGCGAACGTCCATAGCCGCGGATTTCTCGGCGTCGGAAACCGGGGTGTTGGTCTACAGCTCCGGCCTGCCGCTCCGTTTGACATGGCGCGATCGTGTGGGTAGGAGTTTGCGTGGCTCTGGAGATCTCGGCGAATACCCGCGCCTGTCTCCGGATGGGAAGCGAATCGTTTTTCAACGCCCTGAGAGGAACGCGGGGCAATGTACACTCTGGGTGACAGATGTAACTGGCGGCGGTGAGACCCGCCTGACGTCGATTAATGGTCGGTTGCCAATATGGTCCCCGGACGGCCGAGACATCTTGTACACCGAGCCCGGCTACGGCTTGCGCCGGCAGCGGGCCAACGGGATGGGTGAGGACGGTCTGTTGCCGGCTGAACAATACGTGTATGCCGAAGACTGGTCTTCGGACGGAAAGCACGTGCTATTCGGCAAGGCTATTCCGAACGACTTCGTGGATCTTTGGGTGCTTCCCCTCATGCCGCGACGGGAGGCGTTCCCCTACAGGAAAACTCCATTTATGGAGTGGCATGCGCGCCTCTCGCCCGACGGCCATTGGGTGTCGTACATCTCGAACGAGCAGGGCAGTTACCAGGTTTTCGTTCAGGGCTTTCCGGAAGTTAGTAGTTCGCGCCAGATCTCTGTCGACGGCGCTCTGTATGTGACCGGCTGGCGCCGCGACGGACGGGAGCTATTTTATGAGACGGCGGCCGGGGATGTCATGGCAGTGCCAGTCGAAACATCGACTAATGACTTCCGCTTCGAAGCACCCAAGCGGTTGTTCCGCCTCTCGGAGGGCAGCAACGGCGATGTCAGCGCCGACGGTCAGCGATTCATTTTCGCAGAGCCCGGCGAGAAGCAGGCCACACTGCCACTTACGGTCGTGCTGAACTGGCAGGCGGGACTAACAGTAAAATGAGGCTCGAAGCCAGCACTAAACTCGGTCCGTATCAAATCCTCGCGCCGATTGGCGCCGGCGGCATGGGCGAGGTGTATCGCGCTCTCGACACGCGCCTGGACCGCGTCGTCGCCATCAAGGTCCTTAAGGACAAGTTCAGCGAGCGCTTCGAGCGCGAGGCCCGCGCCATTTCCGCGCTGAATCATTGGAATGGAACGGGGTTTCAAAAATGCGATTTCGGAAATGGTCGCGTTGGTTGACTGCGGATTATGGAATGTCGCCACAAGAAGCACACGTAACACTCGGAATGGCGGCGGAATTGAGAGTGGCTTCGTGGTTCGGCACCTTCGCCTGCAAAGTTTCGAAGAAGCATTTACCGCCACGTACGGGGCCGGAGCCGTTTCTGCCGCCGCGATGAAAGAAATGATGGTTTTCGCAGAAAAAGCGTGCCTCACCGCATCGCAACCCGTCAAAACTCGAATCGAGCCACGATCTGCGTCCTCTTTGGCGCAAATCCGGGCCCGAGCGTAAACACCTGTCCAAAGGTCGGGCTACCATATGCCACGTCGGGATTGCCGAAGCGCATGGTATTAGTCGCGTTGAACGACTCCACGCGAACTTCGAGCTTCATACCCTCATGTGGGACGAACGATTTGCGCAGCGACAGGTCCACATTGTGGATACCGTCCAGCCGAAGATACGAAAGATAGCGAGGGGCATTGCCGGGCTGCTGGTCGCCGGGGTCGCCGAAGCAGTTCAGATCAAACAGACTCTGGCCAGTCGCGGCGGCGTGATGGAAGCTGATGCCGGTACCTGGGTGAGAGCAGAGTATATTGGGCCGCTGGTTGCCATCGGCTATACGCGTGTTTACCAGCGTGAGGAATAGAGGCTGGCCGGTTTGGAATGTTACGGACGACGAGAGCGACCACCCGCCGATCGCGGCGTCGGCAATGCGATTCATGCTCTTGCCAAGCCAGCGGCCGCGGCCGATGGGAATTTCTAATACCGCGGCAAAGGCCAGGCGATGCGTGGCATCATTGGCGCCGATTCCGTGCTCTACCTTCAAATGATCGAGTTCCTGCGGATTGCCGTTGTTCAGATTGCCGATAAATGCGTTTGCTCCGGCTGAAGAATCATCCGTGGCCTTCGAAAAAGTGTAGTTGCCCTGGAAGGTCAGGAAACCGGCGCGCCGCTCGAAGCGAAGCTGCATGGAGTTGTACCAGGAAGTCGCCACCAGCAAAGGCCGACCTGTGAACGCACCGTCGAACTGTGGATATGGGCGTAGCAGGTTAATGAGCGAAATCTGTGCGTTATTGTAAATCGACTCGGGCTCATTGAAGATTGCGTTCGGACCGCTGAACAACGGTTGAAATGGGTTGTTAACGAGTGCACTAAGCTCGTCGCTGGTGTACTGCCTGCGGATGGCAGAAGAGATAAAGTTCCGGTTGCGTGTGGCCGAATAGCCGCTCCACGGCAGGTGAGTGCTGCGGTTCGCCGAGTAGTCGATGCCGATAACGAGATTCTTCGGCAGGAGCCGCTGAATGCCGAAATTCCATTGATAGATCTCGGCGTTGCGTGCGGTCTCGGTTCCTTGATCGTTGTAATCCCAAGAACCCCATTGGGCCAGCTTGCCGTACTTTTGCCCCTGCGGCTGCGGGAGGCCGGCCGGAAACGGGTTTTCTAGCGTAGCATACTGTGTTTGGAAACCGTCCAGAGTGAAACGGATAGGTGAGTCTGCGGCGAAGGCCGGCCCGGCATATTGGAAATTCGTGGCGACGCTCATTCCGTAGTACACACCCGCTCCGGTGCGGATCACGGTTCTGGAGTCTAGAGCGTAAGCAATGCCCAAGCGAGGCGCGAAGTTATTCCGATCCACGGGCAAGTTGCGGTGACCGCTGGTCGCGAATCGGGTGATTCCTTTCAAAGGGCCGGGGATGCCAGGTACTGTGATGCCGCTGTCCCCATAGAAGTCGCTGAACTGAACCTGGTTGAAACGCTCTGTGTACGGAGTGCTCCATTCGTACCGGAGCCCGAGGTTTACTGTCAGTTTCGAGGTGACTCGCCAGTCGTCCTGGAAGTAAAATCCGCTCTCTTTGGATACGTCCGCCACCGCGGGTTGGATGGCGATACCGCCCGAATCCCCGTAGCCTAGCAGCAAACTCGCAATGGAGTTCCCCTGTGTCGTATCGCCGCTAAACGGCTGCTGCGCAGTAACGTCTTGCGCGAAACTGAAGTCGCCGTTCGGGAAGTAAGGCTGCCAGAAATTATTAAAGAAGACTCGTTGCTCGCCACCGAACTTCATCGAATGGCTCCCCTTGACCCAGGAAAGGGAGGACGAGTAGGTATACAGAGTGTGCGCGAAGCGGGTGAAACCAGCACTGTTGAAGAGTCCGGTCCAGGGCGTGCCCAAGGTGATGCCAGGCATGCCAACGAAACCGTTTTGCTCAAGAATGGACGGAAAACCGAAAGTGGTTGGGTCCGGCGACCTCAATTTGTTCGGTCCATTAACGCGATCCAGCCCCAGTCGACTAGTTAGCAACAGTCGCGGCGAAATTGTCCAGTCATGCTCGATAACGGCATTACGCGCGTCGGTCAAATACAACCAGCCATCACCACTGTTACCGAGCACTAAGGGACTCTGGGAAGTGTTATGGCTCATGCTGTACCTGCCTGAAGTATGATGCCTCTCGTTCCACTGAAAATCGAGCTTAATATCGTACTGATATACCTCGGAAGTATTGGATATGTTCCGCCGAAAATTGTTCGTTCCACTCACCGGATCACCAGAGAGATTGGGTTCGGGATAGAACTTCATAAGATTTAGTGCTATGGGGTTAAGCATCGATGACGGGATGACGTTTCCGGCGAACGGCTTGCGGTTCCCGTTCGAAATCGCGAAAGGATCAAAGATCTGCTGCAACACCGGTTTACCGTTCAGATCGTAGGTGTAGGTTTGCGAGAAATCGCCCGCGCGCTGCAGATCAGTTGGGACAGTAGCGGTGATTTGCTTTGGTGTCACATCGGTAGCGCGCTCAAGATCAACTAGGAAAAACATCTTGTTCTTCTTAATCGGTCCGCCTACAAGTCCGCCGTACTGGTTGTGGCTGTGGTCGGTAATTGGGATTCCGGCGGCGTTGCTGAAGAAATCATTGGCGTCGAGCGCAGAGCGCTGGCCAAACCACCAACCGCTGCCGTGGAACTGGTTGCCACCAGATTTCATAACGATGTTGATCACCGTTCCGCCATTGTTGCCGAATTCCGCTGAGAAGCCGTTGTTCAAAACCTTGAACTCCTGGATCGTCTCCACTGAGGGCTGGTAGTAGACGTTTGAAGTGTCGCCTTCACCCTGTTCAGGTGCGCTGGTGGGAGCACCATCGAGCCGCACCTCAGCTGTGGCGTTTCGCTGGCCATTAGAGACGAAGTTCGTGCCAGCAGGGTAGTTGTCCGAAGTTCCCGCACCGCTGACCTCGGTGACACCACCGGAAAGGAATACCAAGCCGAAGTAGCTGCGTCCGTAGAGAGGGATGTCGCGAGTGTAATTGCCCTGGACCGTCGAGCCCAGCGCGGAATTGCCTGTGTCCAGCAACGGTGCGGCCTCTGTAACCGTGACCGAGGAAGCCACACCGGCTGGCATTAGCGTAAAGTCTAACGTGCTCTGCTGGCTCGCTGCTAGCACGACGTCTTTCTCTTCCTTGACCTGAAAACCTTGGGCATCTACAGTAACGCTGTAGATCGCGGGGCGCAGGCCGTTGAAAGTGTAGCTGCCCCTCTCGTCGGTTTTCGCCGACACAGAAATATTGGTAGCCACGTTCGTGATCGTGACCTTAGCATTTGGAACAACACCTCCGCTTGCGTCCTGGACGACGCCGCGGATCTGGGCCTGGAAACTGGCCTGACCAAACGCAGTTAGCTGAAACAACATGAGGCCCAGCCAGACACCTGCCCAGCGCTGTTTACCGACTGTCAAGTAAGTCATCACACCCTCCCTCAACCGGGATTTCCCGGCATCACTCCCGATCCATCATATCCATGAGCCCATCGACGATGGCGCCTTCGGCACATCCTCTTTTCACGTGGCTAGTCGCGATCTCGTAACTGATCTGCTGGTAGGCGTCGTCGTCCGGCAAATATCCGCTGTATCCGTTGCAGAGCGTGAGCACGAGCGTGTGGGCAAATGGCGACTCGTTCTTCAATCGTTGCCCTATGCGCGTGAGGACTTCCCCAGACACTCCGGCGAGAGTGGTGTGGCCGATCATAAGCAACGAGAGACGAATGTGTACCGGATCAGCATCTCCAAATTCATAGTGCGCGCGCGGCAGTGGCCCTGGAGCGACCTGCTGGCCTGGGCAGGTGACTACGCGCTGGGTCGCGCGTATAGAACCGCGCTCTGAAGTCCTGATGCTCCGAAGCACTTTGACCACCTCTTCACCGAGGATCCTCCCGAATGCCGCGACAGGGTCATAGTCAGTGTCCAAGTCGTTCCAAATTGGGTTCTGGTCGCCCGCCGCACCGGAAGTCCAAAGGGCCACAGCAGGATCGCCCAGTTGCTGCTCAACGAACCGCGATGTGGCGCCCGGAAGATCTGCCGTGATTTGGTGATTACGCCACCCCATCATCACTCCATGGACAGCGTAGTTGATTAGCACCGCGATCGGGCGGCTGGAGTAATCTTCCACTGCGAAAACTCCTACGCTTTTGTCTGAGGGCCCTTCCGGATTGAAACCAAGCCAGTATCCACCGTCGGCAAACCGGGCCCGGCGATTGATATTCAGGTTTGCTTTGCCCACACCAAATCCGGTTCGCGCTGGCTTGAGTTTGCCGGAGGCCTGCCGGATAGCCTCTACTGCAGCGTCCTCGACTGTGCCAACATACGCCGTAAGCACAGGCTTGCCATCAACGTTCGAGTCTAATTTAGGCGCTCCGTGGGTGTGAACGGCTGTCAGCATCAGGTTTTGCGGACGGATGCCAACTTGCTCGCTCACCCGGCGTGAGGTGGCTTCCCACATCTCGTTCGTGATGTAGAGGATCTCGCAGGTCACTATGGCCGCTCGTTCCCTTCCGTCGTCCACCACCAGAGCCCGGACATAGAGCGGATCGTGAATGCCCTCATAGATCTGGCTCGACTCTTCATACCCGGCGATTGCCAACCGAGCGTCCTTGGGGGGTGTGATTTCAATGCGGGCCGCACCGGCGCGGATTGCCCCCAACAACTCACCGGTAGTCCAGAAAAGAAAAATGCAGACCAAAACTCGCAATCTCATTATGGAGTGGGTTCAGCAAGTTCCACCGCGGCTCGTAGCCACAGCTAGAAACTAAGCCTAAGTCCCAGTTGGATCACCCTGGGCGTACCGTTTGTGTAGCCATCAATATAGCCGGGATAATCAAATTGCAGTGCTGTCCATTGCCCCAGGTTGACTTTGTTTGTTAAGTTGTAGGCTTCACATCGAAATTGCAATCGAAATTGTTCGCGGATTACAAAGGTCTTACTGACGTCTGCGTCTAAGGTCCAATAACCCGGGCCTCGGAGAAAATTGAACGCTGTGGACAGCGTCCGGATGTGGTTCCAAGCGGGTTGGATATCTGAGTTCGTATCGAATGGCGCAAGGCTGAACCATCCACCGTCCCAAGTGCGCTGGCTTTTTGGCAAAATGGCCTCGCGCATTGTTTTGCCAGGGAGCAAGACCAGATCTCCGATATACTGTGGCATTCCGCGCTGCGCCTTGAAGACTGAGCTAAGCTGCCATCCGCCCAGAACGTGATTAACGACTCCGTGCCAAGATTTTCCCCAGTGCCGCCCTCTTCCGAATGGGATTTCGTAAACACCACCTAGCGTCAACACTTGGCCCGGATCCGTGGTTTCGATGACATGTTCCGGATGTGTATCGGTCGGGTTCAAGTAATTGGTGGCCTTCATGTTCTTAGACCATGTATAATTTGCCAGAAACATGAATCCGCCGTGCATGCGCCGTTCGATGCGGGTCTGCCACGCGTGATACCAGGACATTCCCCCGGTTCCAATGGCATGAATGCTCTGAAATTGCGGATAGGGCACAAGCAAATTCATGCGCGAGACTTCTGGACCAGACATGTCCGTTCCATCAAACTGGGGTAGGCCGGCAAACGGGTTGGCCACCGGTGCGTTAAGGAAATCAAGGTTGGCTTGATCAAAGGTGGGCGAAGTCGATAAGTACTGTCTTGGCAGCGTATTGATATCCGTCCCCATCGAACTCGAATCCCCGTACAAATCCACGGGCAATGCCACGCTCTTGCTTCCGACATAGCTGGTATCTAGGAGAAATTGACCGGGCAAAAGGCGTTGGATGCCAAAGGACCACTGCATTGTATACGGATTTCGTGCGTTGATGTAGCCAACAGAGCCCAGACTGTTGCCAGCATCCAAGTTCACCCCTAACGTACTTCCTACGGGTTGCAATAGTCGGTTGTCTGGAAACGGGTTGGACAACGAAGCCAGGTACGTTTGACCGAAATCGAGAGTCGGAATTACCGGTGTAGACCGTGAAAAACCAGGCTGGCTCGGATAATTGTTGTGTCCGACGCCGAGTTGATCGAAATAGAGTCCAAATCCACCTCGAAGCACGGTCTTATCATTCAACTGATACGCCAAGCCAAAACGCGGCATGATGTTGTGGGGATCTAGCTTCCATGCGCCGCGATCTCTCGAAGAAGCGTATTGGTAGCCGCCGCGAACCTGGAACGGGAGGGCGGCGCCATTAACGATTAACGGGTTTAACGCGTAAGCGGCCCCGGCAGCCGCTGCGAATTCGGGTGGCGTGGTTCTGTCGAAGCCAATCGTCATATGGTTGTTGCGCTCCGTCATTGGCATTTCCAACTCATAACGCAATCCGATGTTCAGCGTCAGGCGGCGAGATACCTTCCAATCGTCATGCAGGAAAAAACCATACCAGTTGCTGCGGATATTGAACCCATCGGTGATGGCCAGAGAACCCCCACTGGGCACCCCCAAGAGGAACGCGGCGAGTTCCCCCCCGATTGGCTGGCCAGGATCGCTATTCGTGGGTCCATTGGTGTATCGCTGGCTGAAACTTAGGCTCAGGCCGTGGCTGTTGGCCTCATTACGCACGAATTGTGTGGTAGTGCGAAACTCTGCGCCAAGCCGCAGACTGTGCTTGCCCTTTTGCCAGGAAAGAATGCCAGCAAGTGATCCACTTTCGTTGTTGTTGACGAAATATCCTTGATTTCCAAAACCTCGATAGCTGCCGCCAAAGTCATTCCTAAAAGAAATACCGGGGAAAGCCAAGGGGGTTCGCGGAATTAGTTTCGCCACATCGCTGGAATATCCAAGTGCGCTGTAATCGATACCCAGGACTCTGGGGCCTCTGGTAAAGGGCTGACGCAAGTAACCTGTCCTGACGTTCAAAACCAAATTAGACGAGAACGCGTACACATCGTCAATCCCGATCAGTCGACTGACCCGTTCCGTTAGGAGGCCGGTAGATGCGTTAGCGTAAAGGTTGTCCTTTTTGTCAATCCATTTGTCCAGAGTCAGGCGACCGAAGATCCGATGTTTTTGCGAGAATGCGTGGTCAACTCTGCCGGTGTACGTGCGAAACCAATCGCCAGTGTCCGGGTTATTAAAAAAGAAGTTGTTTCGAAAGTTGTTGGTACCGGGCATGTTCGGAGTGGGCCAGAACGTGAGGAGCTTTGTCGCGACCGGGTCAAATCGATTGCCGGGAATGATGTTATTTGGAAACGGCGTGCGGATGAAGCTATCCCCAACTCGTGTGGTCGATTTCGGATCATAAATCTGGTACTCGGAGCCTAATGCCAGCAACGCTGAGAAATCGCCCTGGAGTTCCGCCGGTGTCGGTATTGTAGATAAGCTAGTGAACGGCGATTTAAACGGGTTATCCTCGAAGGCAAAAAAGAAGAACGTCTTATCCTTCCCGTTATATAGCTTCGGAATGTGTATCGGACCGCCTATTGAAAATCCAAACCGGTTATCCCTAATGTCCGCCTTCGGAACATCGCTCATTCGGCTGAAAAAGTCAGTAGCATTGAGAGCTCTGTTTTTGAGGTATTCGTGCGCTTCGCCGTGAAATTCGTTCGTACCGCCGCGGGTAACCATATTGAAAACGGCTCCCGGAGTATGCCCTTGCGTGGCATCATAGACGTTCGTCTGTACGCGTAATTCCTGGATCGCCTCGCTCGGCAAGGCAACTCCCACTTTGTTGTACGAACTGGCATAAGTATCGCCGCCGCCAGGGCCTCCAGCAACATTGTTCGAGACACCATCCACAGTAAAATCGTTCCTCGCTTCTCCCACCCCGTTGGTACTCACTAGTGAGAGCCCCTGGGAGAAGGCGGCCTTCCGCGGGCGCAAGTCAGTAGTATTGGAGATTCCGGGCGTAAGGATAATCAACTCAACCGCCGAGCCGTCCTTGATGGGAAGTTCCTGAAGTTGAGCCCGGTCAACTACCGCACCTCTACTCCCATCGGCGGTTTCCAGCACGGGTGTCTCAGCCGTGACCGTCACGCGTTCGGTCATCGAGCCTACTTCAAGGGTTATCTGAAGCTCCAACGTACCAGCCACGCGCAGTTCGAGGCCGCTCCGAATATAATCCTTGAATCCTTCGTGATGAACCGTGGCTGCGTACTGGCCGGGCTGTAGATAGGGCACTCTGAAGATACCATTCGTGTTGGTGATCACAGTGGTGGAAATGTTCGTTCCGACATTGGTCACTTGCACCCTGGCATCAGGGATGGCTGCTCCGCTCGCGTCAGTGACCTCTCCGGCTATAGTGCCCCGCGACTCTTGAGCGTGAGCGTTAGGGAACAGGGCTACAAACATCAACAGTGCGACGGTTGCTGATTTTGCGAACGGTTTCATCGCGTCTTACCTCCTGCTGGGTTTTTCCTCCGATATGCTCGCTATACGCCCCTGTATCTGCAGTCTTTGGGGTGGGATTGTATCACCCAGTATCGGGGCGGTCAAGGCCCACTGCCGACAGTGTCGCGCCACAGTGAGAAGTTCCTAATTGGCCAAAGTAGAAAGTTCCTCTTGACAGCCTTAAGGCTGAAGGATGGAACGGATTGCGATGAGCCAAGAGGAACGGGACAAACTGGAGTGGCTGAAGCGGGCCAGGGACAAAGGAATCAGCCAGCGCGAGGCGGCCTCGAAAATCGGCGTCAGTGACCGATGGGTACGCAAGCTGCTGAAGCGGATGAAGAAGCAGGGCGACCGAGTGGTGGTGCACGGGCTGCGGGGGCGAACATCCAACCGCAAGATAACGGCTAAAGTGCAAGTCCGGGCGCTGGAGATTCTGCAGCAGCCGGATTGGCACGACTTCGGGCCAACCTTCGCGAGCGAGCAGTTGGCCAAGTGGCATGGCATCGAGCTGAGCGACGAGACTCTGCGGCGGTGGATGATCCAAGCGGGGTTGTGGAAGAGCCGCGCGCGCAAGCTGGAGCCAGTGCACTGCTGGCGGCCGCGGCGCAGCGCCTTTGGCGAGCTGGTTCAGTGGGACACCTCCGAGCACGATTGGTTGGAAGGGCGTGGGCCAGTGCGCTATTTGGTACGGCTCATCG
>Ga0137403_10009296_pt1 | contig 10933 bp, 7 predicted proteins | sample CZOMad2_1_16fung_FD_122057 | JGI IMG/M metagenome (GOLD analysis project Ga0137403, IMG submission 122057) | Vadose zone soil fungal communities from Angelo Coast Range Reserve, California, USA - CZOMad2_1_16fungal (Hybrid Assembly) | ecosystem: Environmental > Terrestrial > Soil > Vadose zone...
ATATGCGGCCTGAACCAGTTTTCCGACCCGGCATATTTTTGCGAAATGCCGAAGCCTTTGTTCACTACATTTCCTTCGAGCGATACTGTCTCGCAACGCTTTTACGGCGAGGTTGCCGCCAATTTTCCTGCGGTACTTGAGGCAGTCAGCAATTGTCTTCGCGGCGCTGTAAATACGAACAGGCACGCCATCAATTCTTGTATTGACGACTCCCTGTGTGAGGGCTTGGCCGGAGAATCGGACGAAGCGCAACCTCTGGCCATTGACCACAGGCTTTTTCGCTTTTGGGTCGATGGCCATCCAAATCGAACCAGAGTCAAGCGGAAGAAGGTTATGGAACCTAAGTGCGGACTTAAGGCAAACGATGCCATTGGGTACGCGCGTGCACGCGAGCATTATCTGGCGCTCAAAGTTTGCGGAGAAATCCTTACGGGCATAAAGCCCCCGCCCGATCTTCAAAAGGAGTCCACGTTTCAGGGCTCTACTTAACGCTTCTGGATGTATTCCAGACCGATACAGATCTCTCGCGCGCACTACAGTCTGTTTGTTGACAATCGAAAGCAAGCAGCTCGTCGATACTCGCGTCTTCGTCACGTTAGCGGTGGCCTGACCGTAGTCACCATTTATATTGCAAAGTATTCCATAAATATCTACGTGAGGAAAGGTCGGTATATTGTGAAACACTGGAAAACTTGGGGAACAACTAGGGAACACTTCGTTTCCAACTTCTTCATCGCATCTTCCGCGTCCTGCGTGACCATTTTCACGTAGATGTTGATCGTGGTGGTCACATTCGCGTGACGCAGAATTTGTTGAATGACCTTGTCGGAAACGCCGAGCCGGTGAAGATTCCTAGCCAGCCCGCGCCGAAACGCGTGCCAGCCGTGCCAAAGAATTTTCTCCGCTTCGAGTGTGGGCAGAATCACTTCAGTCACTAGAGCATCGAAGTTCAAAGGGTTACCCCAGAGATTTCGGAAGATATATCCCTGCGACGGATTCCCCGAAGAAGCTCGGTGCCGGTCGAGATAGAGTTTTAACTGTGCAATTACCGGGATGGTTCCTTTGCTCTTCTCACGCTTTGGTTCGCCTACTTGGTTTCGCCAAACGGACTGCTTTACCTCGATGGTGTAACCGTCATAGCCCTGCCAAAGAAAGCCACGGATTTCTCCCTTGCGGGCACCCGTGAACGCCGCCACCGCAACGATCGTCGCGGTGGGTTCGGGAAGAATCGCCAGCATTCGAACTTCTTCCTCAAGCGTATAAGCGTACGTTTCACCCGCGGGGCGTGCCCTGGGAATCTCCACTTCCCGCATAGGGTTGGGAGAATCGAGCACACCTTGTCGACGGGCGTAACGAAACACGCCGCTGAGAAAATGCTTGATGTGGCCGAGCGTCGAGCGGCATTGGATGTGTAGGTGGTGAGGGTGTGCCAGTTCGTTCCCGTAGGGAGCGAACTGCCGGGCGGACGCTCTGGGCGCTGCACTCAGCCCACGGGTTCGCGTAAATTGGCGAGCCCGGAGGAAACACGTGAGCGAAATTGATTGGTCTCGTTATCCGTTGACTGTAGAAAACCACCTTGGACGTCGATGGCTCCAGATTCAGTGTGATCTGGGCTTGGCGCAAAACATCGTTGAAGCCTATGGTCGCGGCTTGGAAGAGTATCTGAGATTTCTCCGCGATTTACAGGCACAACCTACAGAGGCGGGCGGCGAAATGATCGCCAGTTATGCAGCGGGTCGCGGAGGGAGAAATGTCTCTTCGATTTCAGGCGCGGCACATTCGCTCTATCGAACCGGCTCGTATTTCCGCCGCGCCAAATCCTTCGGCCCCGCGCGTCCCTCCCTACTCCGCCCGCAACGCCCCACTCGGATCAATCGACGCCGCCCGCCGCGCAGGAATCACCGCCGCCACCACCGACGACACTCCCAGCACCAAAACTGCCGTCCCCAACACGACGGGGTCATAACTCTTCACCCCATACAGTCCGCTCGCAATCGCGCGTCCTCCCGCCAACGCCAGCGGCAAGCCAATGACCAACCCCAGCGTAACCGGCGCCACCGCCACACGTAGCATCATCCGCACGATGCTCCCGCGCGGCGCTCCCAGCGCGATGCGTATCCCAATCTCACTCGTCCGTCGCGCGACCGTGTAAGCCGCAACGCCGTACAACCCCACACATGCCAAAATCAACGCCAGCATTCCATACAACGCCGTCAGCCGCGCCACCAACCGGTCTTCATTAAAATTCCGCCGCACCTGTTCCTCAAAGCTGATCGTGCGAATCACCGTCAGGTTCGGATCGACGCTCGCCAGCGTCCGCTGAATCTCCGCCTGCAAATTCCGCGCCGACCCCGCCACCAGCAGCTGAATGTCATGAAAAATATTGGCGTTGTCTTCCCATGCCTGCACAAGCGGCAAGAACGCCATCACATAGGCCGGCGACCGCGCGTCGATATACTTCGCATCCTCTACAATCCCCACAATCTCATAATCATTCGCGTGACTCTTGTCGCCAATCCCAAAGTGCTGTCCCAAGGCATCCCCGGGCGGAAAGTATTTGCGCACGAATCCTTCGTTGACTACCGCGACGCGCTGCGATGCAGGCGTGTCTCGTTCATCGATAAAGCGTCCCCGCACCAGCCGTGTCCCAATCGTTTCGAAATAATGCGCGCTCACCGAATTCAGCGAAGAACTCCGCGTATCCGCCCAATCCTGCTTGCCCGGTTGTCCAGCGATGCTGATGCGCTCGCCCCAGTTCGATCCCTCCATCGGGCTGTACTTCGACAAGCTCGCGCTCAACACTCCCGGAATCTGTGCCAGCCGTTCCTGCAGCGCTCCATAAAGCGCAACTATCCGCGCGGGCGCGTAGCCCGCCAAATCAGGTTCCACTTGCACCATCAAACGTCCCTGCGTCTCGAACCCAAACTTCTGATTCTCCAACCGCCGGAAACTTTCCGTCGCCAATCCCGCTCCTACCAGCAACACCAGTGACAACGTCGCCTGCAATACCAGCAGCGCCTTCTGCGGAAGCGTTGAACCTTCCGTGATCGATCGCCCCGCACCCCGCAACGATTCCACTGGCCGCGCGTGTGAGCTCATCCACGCCGGAACGATGCTGAAAATCACTCCCGTCAGCATCGACACGCCCAACGCGAACAACAGCACCGGCATCGACGGGCTCGCCTCAATCGGTATGAACTCCGCTCCCCGAAACGCCAGGAGCAAAATCGCTCGCGTCCCTACAAACGCCAGCACCACGCCCGCCGCGCCGCCGAGCAACGCCAGCAGTAAGCCTTCCGTCACCACCTGCCGCACCAACCTCGTGCGCGAAGCACCCAGCGCCGCACGCACCGCAATTTGCATTCGGTTCGCGGTGCTCCGCGCCAGCAGCAGATTCGCGATGTTCGCGCAAGCAATCAGCAACACGAACGCCGACACCACCAGCAGAAACTCCAGCGCCTCCGCATAGTCGACTTGCAGCTTCATAATCCCGCCGCTCGCCGACGTCAGCGTGAGCTTCATTTTCTCCAGCTCGTCCGGCGTGTACTCGGACATGTCGGGTCGCGCCGCGAGCCACTGCTTAATTTCCGCTTTGAGATGCGCTTCGACCTGTCCCGGTGAAATTCCAGGCCGCAGCCGCCCAATCGCGTACAACCAAAAATTATCGGGATTATTCAGATGCGAATTAATTCGCATCAGCGTCGGCTCTGAGGCCAGTGGGAACCATATGTCCGCGGGATCACTCCGTAACGTCTCGCCAATAAAACTCGGTGGCGCGATCCCCACCACCGTAACCGGCTGGCGATCCACGATTAGCGTGCCGCCCACAATCGACGCGTCGCCACCGAAACGCGTCCGCCACGCGCGGTAGCACAACACCGCCACGGTAGCCGCGCCGGGCGCCTCGTCCGCTGGCACCAGCACTCGGCCCGCGCAGGCGCCCACACCAAACAATGTGAAGTAGTTGCCGGAAACAAACTGCGCCAGAAACGGTTGCGCGAGACCCTGGTCACCGCTTCGCCGCACGCTCAGAGTCAGCGGATGCGATCGCACCGCCGCAATCTCCGAATATTCCGGAGTGTGCTCCCGTACTTCTTTGTACAGCGCGTACGAAAACAGCGTGAAGCTGTCCTGGTCTCCCGAAATCGAACAGCACTCCTGATCATCACCCAGATTGTAAAGTTCTTCCGGATGCGCGACCGGCAAAGGCTTCAGCAATATCGCATGAATCAAAGTGAATATCGCCGTGTTCGCCCCGATACCCAGCGCCAGCGTCAGTACCGCGACCGTCGTAAATCCCGGGCTCTTTCGCAGTTGCCGCAGCCCGTAGCGCACATCCTGAAAGAAGCTTTCCACCCAGGTCCAGGGCGAAATCGCGCGCACATCTTCCTTCACCAGCGTCGTATTGCCAAACGCCCGCCGCGCTGCGTAGCCCGCCTCCGATGCCGCCAGTCCCGATTCCTCAAGTTCTTCCGCCTCCAGCTCCAGGTGCGCGCGCAGCTCCTTGTCGATTTCTTCCTCTTCCCTGCGCCGCCAATTCCACGACGCCTTCCACCAACTGCCCCAGCGCCTCATGTCTGCCCTCCTACGCGCGAGACATCACTCTCGCGATCGCACCGGCAATCTGCTTCCATTTCGATTCTTGCGCCGCCAACTGCTTTCTTCCCGCCGCCGTCAGCCGGTAATACTTGAATTCCCGGTTGCGGTCCTTCGCCTTCTCCCACTTCGATGCAATCCACCCCTTGCGCTCCAGCCGATGCAGCGCGGGATACAACGACCCATGCTCCACCTGCAACACCTCATCGCTAGTCCGCTGAATATGTTTAGCAATGGCATGCCCATGCGTCGCCCCAAACAACAAAGTCCGCAAGATCAACATATCCAGCGTCCCCTGCAAAATTTCCACCCGCCCCATCAAACCTCCCAGTAGCAGAAGCACTCCTGCCTGTGCCCCATCTAAGGTAGACACTCTACCACCACATCCTCCTCTAAGGTAGACTTTCTTCCATCCTTTTCGTTTCCACAATTCCGAGCCGTTTGCCTAGGGGGCTATCAAATCCCTGTAGATCGCGAATGAACTACATCTCGGTCTGCGCCAAACACATGGATTGGTGGTGCTTGGCAAAGCCACCGCCGAAGCAGGGCAGCGAACGCTGGGAGTGGAATACTTGAAGCAGGCCAGGGAATTTGCGGAAAGGCAGCACTACGAGCTGCGGGCCAGGTTGACGCTCAGCCCGTAATCGTATATCATGGCCGTGTTAATTACCATGGCCATGATAATTACCATGGCCCTGGTAGCCATATGCCAGGCCATTATCCAAATTCACCTGTCGACAACGAGGCTCAATTAGGGCTGCTCGTTGCCAACCTATTCCGCGAAAACGGCTGGAAAGTTCTGCACCAGCCGCGCGAAGAGCACCTTGCGCCCGATTTGATCGTCTCGCGGCCAGGCAAGAAGTTAATCATTGAAATAAAGCGCGCGTCGGAGGGCCGTCGAGACCGAGTGATTCCTTTGCTGTCACAGTCCGCGCTGGAGGCGGCCTACTATTCCCGCAATCTTGCCGGCAATCCAATCCCGGTCGCCATCGTTGGGGCGAACCATATTCCCGAGTCGGTCGCTGAACAAGCCAAGGAATTCATGCGAGAGCGCGCCCCCGACGTCGCCGTCGGTCTGCTGGATCTCGAGGGCTTTCGGTCATTCGCGGGTCATGGCCTCGAGGTTCTGAACTCGGCGCGGCGGCCTGGAAATAGCTTCCTGTCGCCGAAATTGCGCCAGCGAGCCCCACAACTCTTCTCGGACTTGAATCAATGGATGCTGAAAGTCTTACTGGCACCTGCAATTCCCGAATCGTATCTCTCTGCGCCGCGCGCGCATTATCAGGGAGCATCGCAATTGGCTGAAGCAGCCGATGTATCGGTAATGAGTGCGTTTCGTTTCGTGGAGCAATTCTCCAAAGAAGGATTCCTCGAACACAGTTCAGGTCGGCTTCGCATTGTGAGGTCGAACGAACTGATGAAGCGTTGGCAAGCGGCGAGTCAGCAACGCGTCTTGGAAATTCCCATGCGATGGATCTTGCACAAGGGGAAATACGCACTCCCAAACGCACTTCGTTCATTCATATCAGCTGAAGTCATACCGTCGAGCGGCAAAGGGAAACGAAATCGAGCACTTTCATTCCCACGGCCGAGGGCTTGTCTTGGTCTCTTTACCGCGGCCGAGGCGCTAGGCTTGGGGTTCGTGCATGGTGTCCAACCATATCTGTATCTGGAGCGAATGAGTCAGGACATTGTCGAAAACTTGGGCCTTTCAGCAAAAGGGGGAGACCAACAAGCTGATGTTTACGTACGCGTCCCTGGAAACCGCGAAAGCGTGTTTCGCGGGGCAGTGGTTAACGTGGACGTACCGTCGAGCGATATTCTGCAGGTGTGGCTGGATGTGTCGCAACACCCCTTACGAGGAAGGGAACAGGCAGACCTGATTTGGAGACAGGTTCTTGCACCTGTTTTTGAGGCAAATGAATGATGGTGAAGCCGGAAGCCGACATTGAGCCGTTTGCGAAGTTTGTCGAGGCCATTGAGCCGTGGCTCGGAGAGACGGTTCTAGTCGGAGGCTGGGCCCACCGTCTATACCGCAGCGATCCGCGCGCAAGAAATCTGGGCTATGTCCCTCTCACGACGCTCGATGGCGATGTCGCCCTTCCAGCAAAACTCAAGGTCGAAGAATCGACAGTTCGACAGCGCTTAATTGACGCGGGGTTTACCGAGCAATTTGTCGGAGAAGACCGGCCTCCCGCAACTCACTATCACTATGGGCCGACAGGCAGCTTTTACGCGGAGTTCTTGACGCCACTCGTCGGAAGCGAATACGACCGGAAGGGAAAACGCAAAGCGACGCAGACTGTGGGTGGAGTCGCTTCCCAGCAGTTGCGATACATCGAAGTTCTAATGATTGCCCCTTGGAAAATCGAACTGGGGGAAGCGAGCGGATATCCATTCAAGCCGGCAAAGAGGATTCAAGTCGCCAATCCGACGAGCTTCCTGGCACAAAAAATTCTGATTCATCATGAAAGGGACTACAAAGACCGCGCAAAGGATCTCCTGTACATGCACGACACCATTGAATTGTTCTCCGGGCACCTCGGAGAATTGCGTGAAATCTACACAAAAGAGGTCGCTCCGCGGCTTCACGCCAACAGAAGGGCAGAACTGAGCAAGGCCCCGGACAGTCTCTTTCGAAAAGTGAACGACACCGTCCGTGAGGCGGCGCTCATGGCGGCCGGCAGAAAACTGAGTGCGGTACATTTAGCCGAGAGCGGACTGGCGGGCTTGAAGGAAATCTTCGGCGCGAAGACCGTGACGTGAGTTCTCGGGAAGTCTGCGGAAAAACCCTTACGGACGTAAAGCCCGCGCCCGATCTTCAAAAGCAGTCCACGTTATAGGGCTCTGCTCAGTGCTTCCGGATGTATTCCAGACCGGTACAGATCTCTCGCCCGGGCTACAGTCTTTTTCTTGACAGTCGAAACCAAGCTCCTCATCGACACTCGCGCCCTCGTCACGTTAGTTAGCGTTCGCCCGAATGCAGTAGCCATTTATGGCCCCAAGTCTCGCATAAACATCTATGTGAGGAAAAGTCGGTAGATGTGGAAAAACCAGAAACTGCAAGTGTGCCCATCGAAAACTGTCTCACTGAAGGGGTGCAGTCGGGTAGTTGGGGAACAACTGGGGAACAGTTGCTCCCGAACAAGACGATTTCGGCCCGAAAATGGGGCTGCCATCCGCCGTAAGTCGTTGATTCCGAGCAACAGAGCCTGGACTTCTGCTCTTGCTAAACCGTTCTATAAAGACCTCATGCGCCGTCGGCGCATCACCTAGCATGAAAATGTGGTTCAGGGCAGCATCGAGAGACGGGTCAGTCTATGGTACAAGCATCGTTGGAAGGCGATTGCTTGGAGGTCGGAATTCTCCCTGTGATGACACAGATCCCGCTATAAAGACTGACCCGCGCCGGTAAAGGTATCACCTTTTGTCGCACCCGGAAACGGGAAGGACGCAGAGCAGTGTCTGTAACAGACCTGCGGCGCAGCAATCGCCTCCGCCAAGGAGGTGCCATGCAAACCCTAGTGGAACGTGGTTGTGGATTGGATGTACATCAGGCCACCGTCGTGGCCTGCCTGTTGATCGTTTTGAAGAACGGGCAAGTTCAGAAACAGGTGCGAACGTTTGGCACGACGACGCGCGAGCTGATGGGCTTACGCGAATGGTTGTTGTCGGGAGGTTGCACCCATGTGGCCATGGAGAGCACGGGAGTGTACTGGAAGCCGATCTACGCCATTTTAGAAGGAGCCTTCGAGATCGTCGTCGCCAATGCGCAACATGTGAAGAAGGTTCCTGGCCGCAAGACCGACGTGAAGGATGCGGAATGGATCGCCGATTTGCTTTGCCACGGCTTGCTCCGCCCCAGCTTCGTTCCGCCCTCACCCATCCGCGAACTGCGCGACTTGACACGGTACCGTCGCAAGCTGGTGGAAAGTCGGACGGCGGAGCGCAATCGTCTGCTGAAGCTGTTGGAGACCGCCAATATCAAGTTGGCCAGTGTGGCCACTGATGTTTTCGGGGTCTCCGGTCTACTCATGCTGCATGCTCTTGTAGAGGGCAAAGCCACCGCGCAAGAGATGGCCGAACTGGCCAAAAAGCAACTGCGCAAGAAGATCCCCGAACTGGAGCTAGCTCTGGAAGGAAAAGTGGAAGAACACCACCGTTTCTTGTTGCGCGTGCAACTACGTCGACTCCGGACGGTGGAAGAAGATCTTGGCATTCTCGAGCAACGCATTCAGGAGAAGCTCAAGCCCTATGCGGCGCAGTTCACCTTGTTGCAGGAAATACCGGGCATAGATGAAACCCTGGCCGCGGCAATCATCGCCGAACTGGGCGTAGACATGGGCGTGTTCGAGAACGTTTCACAGCTGTCCTCTTGGGCGGGAGTTTGTCCGGGGAACAACGAATCGGCCGGCAAGCGCAGGAGCAGCCGCATTCCCAAAGGCAATGTGTATCTCAAGACTGCTCTGGTGGAGGCTGCCAACTCAGCAGCAAAAGCCAAGGGCACTTACCTGAGAGACAAATTTTACCGTCTCAAGGCTCGCCGTGGGTACAAGCGGGCAGCCGTTGCAGTGGGCCATAAGATCTTGGTGGCCATCTATCACATGCTCTCCCACCAAGTCTGCTACAACGAACTCGGAGATGTTTACCTGGACAACCTAAACAAACATCACGTGACTCGAAACTTGGTTAACCGCCTGGAACGTTTAGGCTACGCGGTCACGCTTCAGCAAAAAGCGGCATAGAAAGAGTTATTTTCAGAGCAGGTAGAAGTCAAGGAAAAAAACTTCTCCCGCGGCTGGAATTTTTCTTGCTTCGCAGCCCACTTGATGGAACGAGATCTGTTCTGGCCTGCCGCGCCATGAGCTCGGTTGCGGGGCGCTGTGGCCCAGCGGTTTGGGTTTTCTCTACCAGCGGTTTTCATCGCTTGTTCGCGACGAAGCCCATCAGTTCCGAAACCAGCAAAGCAGAACGGTGGTCAGGTGGCGACCATAGTTCTATTCGAGACTCGTGGCCTATAGCTTTTTCGGGTTGTCCGAGAGGGCCTAGGGTTGCAGTGAGACTGGGTGCCCGAGGCACACAGCGCCTAACGGTTTAGCTGAGACTCGCTCTCGAACCCGAGTGTCTCGAGAACCCGACGGCCACCGCCAGAGAAGATCCCCAGGGATGGAGCGGACTCGATCAGAGACACTCAAGCTGTTTGTGGTTTCAGATATTGGGCGTCGAAGCACACTCCCTTCTTCCATACGATCAACGCGATCGTGGCAATTTTGCGTGCCAGCGTAAGACGTGCCATTTCCGGCCTCATGCCTTTGGCGAGCAAAGCCGCGTAGAACTCCTGGAACGGACCGGGCTTGCTGGAGGCGACGATAGCCGCGCCCTTAAACAGATTCTTCAGATCGTGATTGCAGTCTTGGTTGAGCCCACGAATCGATATCTGCTTCTTGGATCGTTGCAGCTGACCATCAACCGAACGGTGATCGGCACTGCTGTGTGTCTCGATGGCAAAACCGCTGTATTTCCACAGCGGCCGCTTGGTGCGGAAGCGGTGCGGCGTCTGCAGGATGCCCAGCAACACGGCTGCCCGGATCGGACCGATCGACGGGATCTGGCAGAGCCGTTTCCACGCCTGGTGTTTCTTACTCTCGGCGAGCAGATCCCGCCGCACTTCCTGGCGCAACGATCTCAGTGCATCGAGTTGCTGGTAGTAAAACTCGGCCCGGCGGCGCACTCCGAGTTCGCTGATCTTCGCAAGCCACTCGGCACGATGGCGCGGTGCATAGACTTGCTTGCCGGTGCAAGGAATACCCCAGCTGCGATAGATGGCCTTCACCCGCGTCATGACTCGCGCGAGATCTTTCGTGATGGTCAGATAACTGCGCACCAGTTCCTTCAAGGTTCGCATGCCGTGTTCGCCGTGATAGACCGGCTTCAGCTTGTTCAGGTACAACAGTTCGGCCAGCTTGCGTGCATCGATGCGATCACTCTTGTTGCCATCTTTCAACAAGGCATTCCGACGCGGATCGCACACCAGCAATTTCGTGACGTGTGGCTTCAACAGGTCGTACAACCAGGAGGCCCAGGTTCCTTCTTCAAACGTGACGTGCAAGTCCCCGCGCAGCCCGTCCACAAGCTGCAAAATCATGCTGGCTTTCGTCTCGATGACGCATTCCATCACGATCTTTCCGGAAGCATTCATGACCGCGCTCGAAATGCTTTCCTTGTGGACATCCATGCCGATATATTTGGTGCTAGTCATAAAGGGTGTTCCTTTCTGGAGGGGTTGAGGCAAGCACCAAAACCCTACTCCAAAAGGGGCGCCCTTTTATATTGCGTT
>Ga0137403_10009297_pt1 | contig 10932 bp, 12 predicted proteins | sample CZOMad2_1_16fung_FD_122057 | JGI IMG/M metagenome (GOLD analysis project Ga0137403, IMG submission 122057) | Vadose zone soil fungal communities from Angelo Coast Range Reserve, California, USA - CZOMad2_1_16fungal (Hybrid Assembly) | ecosystem: Environmental > Terrestrial > Soil > Vadose zone...
CAGCAGAAGGAGCTGGACCTGGAAAAAGCGCGCCAGGAATTTGAGGCTCAGCAAAGCGGGCGTTCGCTCAGCATGAATCTTTCCGGCGACGTGCTCTTTGATTACGACAAAGCAGCGCTAAAACCAGAAGCCGAACAGGCATTGAACAAAGTCGCGGTCGTTCTGTCACAATTTCCTGAGAGTAAAGTAACGGTGGAAGGTTACACCGATTCCAAAGGAACGAAGGCGACAAACATGGAACTTTCGCGCGAGCGTGCCCAAGCCGTGAAAGATTGGCTGGTCAAGAACGGCGGCGTCTTAGCCGCGAATATCTCGACCAAAGGATTCGGCGAACAATATCCAATCGCGCCGAACAAAAACACCGACGGCTCTGATAATCCACTCGGCCGCGCGCTCAATCGTCGCGTTTCGATTATCGTCGAAAAATCGCCCACAACGATACCGTAGCTACGGCTCAGGGAAGAGGGCTCAGTCCTCACCAGCTTAAGAAGCTGAAACGCGGAGATGCTGAAATAGGGAAGGGGGATTGGGGTCGAGTCTTAATAAAAAACTGAAAAACTGAGATGCTGATCCGCCTACGGGCAAGGCTTCGATCTTTGCACAAGGCTACGACGTGACAAGTCGGCGTGACAAGAACGCGGAAATAGCATGGAGGATTGGGGTCGAGCCTAAATCTTTAACGAATCAGAATGGCTCCAGGAGTGGCAAACTTCTGCGCCCTATTGGGACAAGTATCGAATGCTTATCACCCAGATGTTCGCGCCCATTGGTTAGATTTTTCCGCCGCCTCGCGAGATGAACCAGATAACCAAGGTGCCCGCGATTGTTATCACAGTGGCGATGATTACTCTCCGGAGAAAAGAGCGCGCGGGAGGAGCGCTTTTTTCAATACGCGATGGCGCTGGGGTGGTGGTGGCGAGAGGCCAATGGCCTTTGATGCTGACCGGTGTGCCGAGGTCGATCCAGTTGTAGAACCATTTCGCGGGATTGGCCCCCGCTAAGGGCAGGCGAATGCAACCGTGGGAGGAGGGATGTCGCGGGACCTGCCGGAATCCGTGAATAAAAATATTCTCGTGCACTTGCACACTCCACGGCATCGGGGCGTTGTGGTAGAGCCGGGAGCGATGCATCGGCGATTTGATTGGCCCAGCCTTGAATTCTCCCGGGGGCGTCTTCTTTCCTTCGCGCCCGCTGCTGATGGGACTGTCGAGTACGAGTCGCGCTCCCTGATAGGCGCGTAGACGCTGGTTCGCCAGATCCACCTCGACGCGTTTATTAGCGAACTGAATCGCGATGTTTTTGTTGTCACTCGCCACCAGCGCCTGCATTCCGTCATCGCTCCAGGTAATGGTCGCGCCCGCGCGTTGCAATTCATCGAGCGGTACCAATAAGGTTCCGTTGGTGAGCTTTCGGAGATGTGCGGCATCGAGTAAGTGGCCGTTGAGCGAGATTTCCTCTTGATCAAAATGCGTTTCCCAGCCGAGCGTTCGCGCAATTTCCTCAATGGGAACAAAGAGCATGTGCGGATCGTCAGCAAAACTGATTCCATCAAGCTCTTCCGGCGGAAGTGCCCCTAAAGGCGGCACCGAGACCGTCAGCGCCAATAATACCAGTCCAAGTCTCGCCAGTCGATGCATCTAACGAGAATAAGATGGTTCGACCCAGTTATTTTGCAAAAATTCACCACCGCTGGCGGGGTGAGGAGGGTGGGGAGCTGGGAGCAGCTAATCAGAGATCAGAGATCGGAAGTCAGAGGTCGGAGGAAGCACTGAAAAGCTGAGTCAGAGGCATTCGGAAAAGCTGAAAACGAGCGATGCTCGTGAGTTATTCGCCACAGCTTGCCCGCCGTGGTGGGGCGAATCCGTCCTCTGGCGGATCGGTTAACTGTTATCGGTTATCAGGTAAGCCGCCCTCGCTCAATTTGCTGAAATTGTTAGCGAGTTAAAAAACAATAATAATCTCCTCTGCGTTCAGCTATGACTCAATGGTCACCAAAACTGAAAAAGATTCGTGCTTTGTCGATTCGGCAGCCGTGGGCTTGGCTGGTCGTTAACGGTTACAAAAATATAGAGAATCGGTCATGGCGAACAAATCATCGGGGTCCGCTTCTCATTCATGCCAGCAGCAATCGCTCCCTCACAGCGCCGCAAAATCTTTCGGCGATCGCAAAGAAGTATCGCCTCAGGCTCCCTCGAGAATTCGAGTTCGGCGGAATCGTGGGTGTCGTCGATGTAGTCGATTGCGTAAAGACGCATCCGTCTAAATGGAAGTTTCGCGGTAACTGGGGATGGGTGCTGAAAAATCCCCGGCGACTTCCATTCCGAAAATGCAAAGGCGCGGTCGGGTTCTTCCGACTTCAGCGCTGAATAAACGAAATCAGAAATCGAGGAGAATAATTTCGCCGCTCCGCGAAACCCTGGCGATAAAAGGCGGGTTTTGCTCGCTTATCGTGCGTCGCACCTTCGTGAGGCCTTTGAGGAAATTATCTGCAAGCATCTCTGCTCTCAGATTGCCCTGCGCCGTTAGAACAAAGGCACGAACTTTTGCACGCCTGATTGCCTGCTTCGCAGCCGCACGGTAACGGATTCGTTCATCGCGGGTAACCACAATCCATTGTTTCCGTCCCACCGCGCTGAGCCACTCCTCGTCTTTAGCGTCCGGCGCAAAATGGTCGTCGTGAATCTCGACGTCTAATCCGGCGTCGCGAAGAACGCCCGCCATCTTGTAACGCCCAAGCTGGCGGTCGAGAAAGAAAGTAGGTTCTTCAGGCGGCTTCGGCGAGGCTAAGTTCGCAACGGATCGCTTCTTCAATCTTTTCGCGGGCGCAGCCGTAATCGCTGGCCAGTTCGTCCGCGGATTCGCCCGCCTTAAAGCGTTCAGCGACGATGTCTGTACTTATGCCGGTTCCAGTGATGACGGCTTTGCCGAAAGAAATGAACGGATCGATGACGATATTCTTTGGCTGCTCGGTTTCATCAATTCGCGTGAACGGATACAGACGCAGCGGGAATCCTTTATCATCACGATCGATTCTGCGCAGATGCGCTTCCAAAAACTCTCGCACCGCTAGTTGTCCGCCTTGCGAAACAGAAATGAAATCGCCGTAGTGTGAAATGAAAAGATTTACGCCATCGGTTTCGAACTTGTGATCGGCGAGAGGATGTGCCGAGCCGAATTCCCTTTTCAGAAAGTCAATTGTTCGCCGAACGGCTGGCATATCGACGCGATGCCTGCGACGGATCGCAGCGAGCACGTGCGCTTCAATCAAGTTAATGAATGAGAGCGCGACCGGCGAGGTCGCAGCTGGGTGAATGACCCGTTTAAAGAACCTCCGTTCGCCGTCGCTACCGTACGACATGCCGGCAACCCAGGAACGCAAGGTCGCCCGCGGCACTAGCAGATAGTGCGCGGCCTCGGCGACTCCGTACGCTGGCAATTCTCTAACGTCCTGGTCCTTCAATGCAGTGATCCTTTCTGCACGTTCTGTAGAAATCTACATCTTTCTACAGAAACCGCTCTTAAGAGCAAGGGGGGAAAATGGGGTCGATCTTCCTCAACAATTTAAAATCCGCGAACGAAGAGAGGAAAGAAACACGAGAGGCTGGCTGCGCCATTACTTGTAAAATGCTGCCGTCGCTTCGTGCAGTGTCGCTCAATCTTTGGTCATGCCAAGCGCAATTGCGCCAGTGAGGCGTATGAGCCGCCACTCAGGTTCGGGATGATCGTAAGTTCCAAAGCAGCCACGTCTTCCAACTCGACTTGATATTCCTCGATCTCCTCAGTGGCTCCCGATGGGCTGAAATGATACTGCTGGCGCACGACATCGCGCCATGAACTTTCTGTCGTTGGCGACCAGCGCAGGACGAACTCCTGCGTGCGCGCCTCCTTCTCCTCTCGAAACAGCAGGCGGATGCGCCTGAGCCTCTGCGGCGCTTCGAAGAGAAGACGGATCGTCTGTTCTCCTGGGCTTTCCGCGCGCCATCCTATTGCGCCAATAGTCAACAGCGCTGATTCGATCGGGTGCGCCGCGTCTTCCGATGTGACTTCGACTCGGGCCAGGGCTTCCAAGTCGAGCCAGCTGGTATTCGCCGACGGGCTTTCTCGCTGTGGCTTTGAGGTAATCCGTTTCCGCATTGGTTTTATCCTTTAGATCATAGCACTTCGTCCAAGCTTCGCCGATCAACCGCTGACCGGCACATGACTTCACTGCAATTTTGTGAGAGAGTCCTCTATCTCACGAAAACTCGGCTCCTTCCACGGCGGCTCGACTCGTCTCGTTAGACCTATGAATATCGGTAGATGTGTGAATCAATCTGTTGCCGCTCTCCTCGTGGCTAGTTGTGGTGCCCTCTGCCTTGCCGGCTGCTCTACAGCGATGGACGTGCACACCGCGTCTGATTCAGAGCTAAAGAGCCGACAAAATGAGATAAATCGCAAGATCGCCACGGATGACTTTGGCGTTTCCTGGGGCCTAAGCCGTTGGGTTAGTCATGCGACTGAAAAGAACAAAACTCTGAAAGAGAAAGAGCAGATAGACGCCGAATTACTGCGGCGGCGGCGATCCGAGAACGTTGGAATCACGCGGAGCTCGCACGTTGCCCCTAATGTGGCCGCGTCCTCAACCGATAGCTTGGCAGAACCCCCAGGCGAGGGCCCTTCGACGACGGCGCCGTCAGATTCGCAATTTCCCACAGCCAAGCGAGTGCCGAACAAACCCGGCTTCGTCTTCAGTCCCTCCGACCCATCCAAATATGTCGACGTGAGTGGCTATCCTTCGGGCAGCAAGGTCAAAGACCCATATTCGGGAAAAATTTTCACGGTGCCGTAATCGCAAGGTTTTCCGGTGACCGGTCCGAGCCGGACTGGCGGTTGTTGAGGGTTGAGGGATCTCTGAAGCTGAAGAAGTTGAGAATTGTCCGAGCCGGACTGGCGTTATACGCGAGGCGGTCACCGCGGCGAGCCAAGACTGAGGAACGAAAAGCTGAAACCTGATGCTATACGTGACTCACGTATGGGAGATTGAATTGTGTTCTTGAGACAGAAGAGATTAAAGGAAGGGATCGGTTAAAGGAGAGGAGTCGCGTATTAACATTTTATCTTTGAGCGCTTCTTGTGGCATTAGGAAAACTCCCCTACAAGCAATTACGTATTCTGTTAAAAGATCACCTGGTACTCCGGGAAGATCCTGAGACCGCGAAGTTGATCCGTGAGCTCAAGCAGGCACGCAGACGCGGCTATCTTACGCCAGCCGAGCTTGAAAGGATTTGTCGTTGGAAATCAGCACGTGTGATTCACCACATCAAAAAGAACAGCGCGGCCCGAGTGCGAACAGCGACATGGCGAGCGCTGGCGACACCGAGCGAACGCCGACGCCTCGAAACGCTGATGAGTCTTGATGGGGTGTCGGTAGCAATGGCTTCCGCCATTCTGACGCTGCTAAATCCCCGCCGTTACGGCGTCATCGATATCCGTGTCTGGCAGCTTTTGTATGGGATGGGAGCTGTCACAAAAAATCCCAGCGGAGTTGGGTTTAGTTTCGATCACTGGCATCAGTTTTTGATGATCGTTCGGCAATTTGCTGAAGAGTTTCACGTTAGTGCTCGTGATATTGAAAGGAGCTTGTTCTCGGCCCATCAGGCGTATCAACAGGGAACTCTATATGCACGTTGAAGCGTTAATGAGTTAATGCGTTAAAAAGTTAAAGAGTTGAAGAGCTCGCCATGAGGACAGCCCTGAAGACTTTCGGGGTTACGTCGTGAGGCGGGGGAACGAAGGGGGCAGTCTAGTCTCACTTTTTGCACAAGCGCGCGAGCTAAGCTCGTGGAAAATTGTAGCAGGGCGCAAGGAGCTTGGAGCATGGAAAGGTGAGAGGTGATCGGTGAGTGAAGGGCAGGGAGCATGGGGCATGGAGCAGAGTACCAGGGAGCAGCAGGGCTGCGAGATGTGAGATTCCGACCAAAAAGCCGCACGACTGAGGAATGCGTGCGGCTTTTGGACGTTTCCCCAGTCTTCGCTGAGGTCAGTCTAAAACGACAACGTGATCAATCACACGCTGATCACCGACGTTGGTGTAGTAAACACGCACGCGGGTGCCGGGTTTCACCGCCGTTTTGACTGCGTCTCCTCGTTTGTCCACAATGTTACCAGGCCCGTTGAGAACATAGCTGCCCGCTTTATTCGAGCTGTCCTCACGAATAACAAGGGTTCTGGCCGGCTGATAATTTGCCGCCGCCCCATCCGCGCTTTCGGTGACGATCCTACCGGTTACCGTTATCGTTTCGGTAGTGGTTGTAGTTTTAGTCTGTGCGAACGCCAGCGGCGCAAACAGTGCGCAGCAGGCGAGAACGACAATTGTTTTCTTCATACGATGCCTCCCCGTTGAGTTTTGTTGCTGTCGATTATAGACCCCGTTAGACAGCGTTTCAAACAATTTGCCCTGTCACAGACAGGGCGGGGGAATCGGGACAGTCCTCACGCACACGAGCAACGCTCGTGAGTTATCTGTTAACAGTTGTCCGTTATCAGGGAGCTAGGAGCAGGGGAGCTGCATAACCAGAAGGACAGAAGTCAGAGGTCGGACGTCAGCGGTCAGAGGTCGGAGATCGGAGGTCAGAGCTGAAAGATCAGAAAGAGCGAAGACCTTCCGCCGTCGCCAGGCTATGGCGTGACAAGCCAAGCCGCCCTCACCCAATTCGCCGAGATTGCTAATGATTTGAAGAAGTAGCTTGCGCTACTTCTCGACCTTCCCTGTAACCGACACATAAAACGCGCTGCCTTTCTACGCTCGTTCGGCAGTTCGAACTATGTCCGGAAAACATTTCACAAATTTCCACATTTGAGTCCAAAACGGAAGATTGATCCAGCCGGGCTTTAAGAAGAAGATCGTGTGTCCAGCCGATCTCCAGGCCACGATTTCGTGAGGGTTTTTTCTGATTCGCAGGTCGCCGGAGACGATCACCCAATCTTCCTCTTTCGCGAGTTCAAGCATCCAGGTCTCATCTTTCGCGTCCGCGGCGAATTTTGCTTTGAGATGAACGACTTGATGGTGTGGCTCAACCAAAACGTGTAAGCTCTTCGCGAGCTTCGGAGGCAGATTGTTATCGAAGAAAAATCTCACGCCGCGGCGGCGAGCGACTCTTCGAATTCGACAGCATCTCGCACTTCGTCACGTTGCACCTCATACCAACGCGCGACTTCATCAACAGACGCGTTGGCCTTGACGCTCCTCGCCAGAGCTGTCGCCGGCACGCCCGATTTGACGACAGTGGGCTGGCCAAAGTTTCGGCGAGGATCAACAATAATTTGTCGTCTCTTTCCAAGTGGCCACCAAATGATGTCGTTCCCTGAGAACTCCAGTTGCTTTCGGAATGGCTCGACAACGCGAGAGAACTCGGCTTGATCGGTCGCAAGATTAATTAGCGCTTCGTCCGAATCCTCTTCGCCCTGCCCCAGCAGAATGCTTCTTCCATCAGTGAAGATACGGTTGGAGCAAAATGGATGTGTCGTCTTTAGTTTTTCCTGCGCTTTGGAATGCGCTCGCCGCATCGTTTTCCAGCTAACGCCTGCGCGAATAAAGGCGTCGACAAACCTGAGCTCGAGGAGGTCACGGAAACTGAGCGCGAGTTTGTTCTCGATCGGTTTGATTTCACCCTGCCAAACCGCATCTGAATGACGAACCACCGTGCCGCTGCGAAAATCGTAGCCCTTTAACCACCGGCGTACTTTTCCGATAGAAATTCGCGTAAGACGGGCAGCTTCGGGCACAGAATAAAGTCCGGCATTTAGAAGATTGAGTTCACGCGTGTGCACCGGATTAATGAAGCCGCTAGTATGCCTCAATGCAATCAAATCCAAAGTGGCCAAATGGTTCAAAGGACTCAAAGCCGCATGACCAGAGGACGGAAGTCAGAGGTCGGACGTCAGCGGTCAGAGGTCGGAGATCGGAGGTCAGAGCTGAAAGATCAGAAAGAGCGAAGGCCTCCAAGCCGCTCTGGCGAATCGCTACGAGGGTGGTAGTGTGCAAGCGCGGGCAGCGAACGAGGTTCAAAAACTCAAATGCAGATCTCCAGGCCAGCATCAGCTTCGCACGGCTTCTGGATCATTTTGGCGATCGCATTCTGCATCAGCATCGGCATACTGATCGGGCTTCACGGCGGCCTGCATAACGAAGCCGGCGCGATATACGATTCCAGCGGTGGGAGGCACGCAATCGCAGGGAGAGAAGAGATTCGCTTGTATGGCGCATTTGTTCTCCTAGGCATCCTGGGAGTGATAGCTCTTGCCACACTTGCTCGTTTTGTGGGCGGGATTTTTCCACCGCGCCGGAAACACCATCGCCCTGCCCCGCCATCAAAGGTCTGACCAAATTGGGGGACAGAACGTGGAGTCAGTCCTGACTACTATTAGAAGCTAGGAGATGGGAGCTGGGAGCGCGCCGCGGATGCACAGGACCACAGACTACAGACAACAGGACCACGGCAGAGATCAGAGCTCAGAAGGAACACTAAAAAGCTGAAACGCTGAATACGGCGACACGGGCTGGCGCCGAATAGACGGAAACGCAGCTAGGGTGGCTGGCACGAGCGCGGGAGCGTGGATGCTCAAATGCTGAAACGCTAAAATAGCAAAGCAGAGAGCAAGGAGCGGGGAGCCGCATAACCAGAGGACAGAAGTCAGAAGTCAGAGATCAGAGGTCAGACATCGGAGGACAGAGGGCAGAGAGCGGAAAAGACTGGTGATCGGTGAGAGGTGATCAGTTAACGGTTATCTGGTCAAAAGTCTCGCCTTCGCCTAGCTCGCCGAAATCGCTATCGACTTGGAGAAATAGCTCATGCGTTCGGTCGAGTTGCTAACATTTAGAAGCAGCCTTCCTTCCAGCATCGTGATAGATCAATAAGGAATTCGCCGCGCCCTTCTATTTTCAAAACCAGGCGGCCGACCACAATAATGAGAAACGCGATGGCGAAACGAACCCAGCCTGAGAATGTGATGCCCGCGTATTTTTTTATGAGCCACGCTGTCAGTGGACACGCTGAAACGCCGGAGAAAAGGGCGAACCAACCGTTTGTCAGCGGCAGCGGCCCCCGCGTTATCAGAAGCCCTAAACCGCCGCCACCCGCGATGACCGTCCACGCCCAGGCCGCTAGCCAACCAAGTGTTCGGCCAAGTTTATGGCCCCATGTCGGCTGAGTCGTTTGTTCCATATATTAACTATTAGCAAACAATGAGCGCGCAACATCGCAGCAATTAGTTTCGCCGGTTGAAAGATAGTTGTTGCTTTGTTGGGAGAAGGGACGATTGGAGAATAGGCAGCTTCACTCAACGCAGTAATCTCACTGCGGTGTAACTCATAAAAAGCGGACAGTCGCCGGACGCTTCGCCTTGTTTACTTATGGCAATACTCTGGACAATCATTACCGGGAGCAGCCGATCACAGATTTCAGTAGATTAAATTAGAAAACAGAAAGAGAAAAGTTATGGATTTATTCAATAATATAATGTCGAAAATCTTTGGTCATGCTGAGGCTTCCGGGCCGAAAGCGGTCAGCTCTGTTGGAGGGCCGGATGTCGCCGGTTCAGTGGGCACTCAAACCATTGAACAGGTAGATGTGGCTGTCATTCTCAACGGACTGGCTGCTAAGAATCCGGAAAAACTGGATTGGAAAGGGTCGATCGTGGACCTGATGAAGCTGGTGGGCCTGGACAGTAGCCTGTCTGCGCGGAAGCAACTGGCCACTGAGCTGCACTACAGCGGCGACCAGAGCGATACTGCTGCAATGAATATTTGGCTGCACAAAGAAGTGTTAAGGAAGTTGTCGGAAAACGGCGGAAAAGTTCCCCAGGAACTTTTGAGCTAAAGTTTCCACTCTCTCGAATCGCACCGCCGTCTTGGAAGGCGGCGAGTGCGGACCGGCGGGGCGGGGGAATGGGTCGCGTCTTCAGGGCGAGCTAATTGGGGTGAAGGCTAAAGTTTTTAACTTCTACGCCTCTCTTGGCTCAAAGACGCAAGCCGTTTCTAAAAAACTGAAACTCTGAACTCGAAACACTTCTCAACTAATGAAAGGTGCTTAATAATGCCAAATATATCGGCTTTTAAAGAAATTTATGACTGGTTTTACCGCACTTATGGCGAAACTTCGAGGGAAAGACTGCTGGAACTGATGAAGAACGCTGTCGGCATTCAACACCTAAAGCAGCTTTCACAGCCAGAGCTGGCGGAATTTTACTGTGAAGGCTTGGCTTACTCGGCAATGGGTCCCGACCGCATCCTCTAATGCAGTAGGCGGGCCATTATCGGTACCCTCGGGCTTTGCTTCCAGCACGGAGCGCCGGCGCGTTGTGCGCGTATTGTTTGCGCTGTTTTGCCGAAACGTTCTCTGGCCGCGAAGTGCCCCGATCCGGAATGGAGCGATTGCCTTTAAATTCAGTCTTGAGTTTTTCTCTGTGCATTAGCTTGCCTTCCATTTCCCTGCACAATCTAGGGCGGAAAGCGGGGTACGTCGCCAATTTTTTAGCTTAGAACACGGTTAGTAACTCACCATTACTTAGAAGTTAGGAGCTCGGAGATTGCAGCGGGGAGCTGGGAGCTCGGAGAGGACAGAGGTCGGAGATCAGAAGACAGAAGTTAGGCGAGCCGATCTGAACGCTAAAAAGATAAAGGGAAGTTCGCGACCGCGAGGGCGCGGTCGCCAGCACGCGAGGCGCGTGCGCTCCCCAGATCGAACACCTTCAAGCCGCCCTTGCCCAATTTGGCGAATTCGCTCGTTGCCCATAGCCACTCACTGCTTCCCTCGCAGCTACGCCAGCCCGGCTCGGACCGTTGATCACTCGCACTGCCCAGTGCTTGCGCCAGCTGCCCTAGCTGCGTTGCCGTCTACCCGCACGATTCCCGATCGCACGTGTTCTACGTCGCTCATCCCATTCGCTCCATTC
>Ga0137403_10009298_pt1 | contig 10932 bp, 10 predicted proteins | sample CZOMad2_1_16fung_FD_122057 | JGI IMG/M metagenome (GOLD analysis project Ga0137403, IMG submission 122057) | Vadose zone soil fungal communities from Angelo Coast Range Reserve, California, USA - CZOMad2_1_16fungal (Hybrid Assembly) | ecosystem: Environmental > Terrestrial > Soil > Vadose zone...
TCAGCCACTGCGATGTTCATGGGCTGGCCAATTTCACTGGCTTTCTTCTCCGCCGCGCTGATTACGCGGCGGGCATCTTCTAATTTCACTGCGGTCATAGGTCTCCTTTTTATGTGTTATGCGGCGGCGCCAGATAGGGGAGCTAACCGGCAGATCGCTGCGCGGACTTAGTTTGGCTCCGTCACTTTCGCGTTGGTGAGGCTGCCGGCTTTCGCTGCAGCTTGCTCGATTAAGTCTGCGACTTCATTCGGGTGAGAAAGCATTGGCACGTGACTGGAGGGAACAGTGATCGATGTAGCCTTAATCGCCGCCGCTTCGGCCTTCTCAAGCTCCGGAGAAACAGCGCGATCGTTGCTGGCAATCACGCACCAGGATGGCTTGGTCCTCCATGCGGCGGTGGTGACTGTGGCCCCAAAAACAGCGGCGGCGGTGGGACCCTGTGTCGCCGTCAACAGCTGCTTCTCGTTGTCTGGCAGATCTTGAGCGAAGTCTTCAGCGATTCCCTTTGGGGTCACCGTCAGAAAACCTTCAGCATCCGCCCGGACCTCGCTGCCTAGCGGAGCTGGCGGATATACTTTGGTGACCGAAGCGACTGATTCACCCTCCGACGGCACGAGGGCGGCCACATAAACCAACCCGACTACCTTTGGATCATTTCCAGCCTCCGTGATCACCACTCCCCCATAGGAATGGCCCACTAGCAGTACTGGGCCGTCCTGCAATGTGATGGCGCGCTTGGTGGCGGCAACGTCGTCAGCCAGCGAGGTCAATGGGTTCTGCACGGCTACCACATGCAATCCCCTAGCTTGCAGCAGTGGAATCACTTTGGACCAGCTTGAGCCATCGGCCCACGCACCGTGAACAATAACAATGTTTCTAACTCCTTGAGGCACGTTGGCCTGAGCAACAGCTCCGGTGTGAAACGCTGTTGTCAGTAGGAATCCTGCAATTGCAATAAAGGCGGTTCGGTATGTTTGCGAGCGTTTCATATTGTTTCCCTTCTTTGAATCAAGATTGAAGTCAGAGTTCGTTACGTTTCGCTGACACGACGTTCAGCGCAACGTCGATGTTGCCCCGTGTAGCGTTGGAATATGCACATGTCACGTCGTGCGTAGCCTCCACAATGGCCTGGGCGACTTCGCGCTCCAAGCCGGGCAGGCTGACGTTAAGCCGTGCTCGCAGAAAGTACATGTCGCCAGAGTTGCACAGGTCTATTTCGGCATCGACGGCCGCGTCGGCCGGAAGTTTTACCTTCATCTTGGTGGCCACCAATCCCATCGCACTAATGAAACAGGCCGACCAACCGGCGGCAAACAACTGCTCCGGATTGGTGCCAGTTCCTGGGACTCCGGGGGCCGAGAACTTAACATCTAAGCGGCCATCATCACTTCGGGATACGCCGCCGCGTCGACCACCCAAAGTGTGTGTCTTGGCGGTGTACCGGATCTTCATGTCTTCCTGGCTGGATCTAGTTCCTGTGTTGGTTTCTTGATAAGTCGTCATCTCATTCTCTCCGTTTCTTTTTCCGAGCACCGATCAAAACCGGCAACCACTACCCGGTCACCATTTGCCTGCGTGCGCGCCGCCATCCACATGCAGAATTTCGCCCGAAGTGAACGTGGCGTCGGTAAGAAACAAAGCTGCGTCGACGACTTCTTTGATCTCACCGATCCTGCCGACCGGGTGCAACCCTCTGAGAAACTCATGGGCTTCCGGCTTATGCATTGGAGTATTGATTACTCCCGGCGCTATGGTGTTTACGCGAATGCCTTCCTTGGCGTATTCAATGGCGAGGGCGCGTGTCACCGCATTCAGTGCGCCCTTCAGCATGATTTGAACGGCCGCCCCTACGCCTGCGATCGGTTGGTCAACCAGGGTCGTTGAGATGTTGATGATGCTGCCCGATTTCTGCTGCAGCATTTGCCTTATGGCGAGCTGTGACACGTAGAGAAAGCCTGCAAGCGTCGTGGAGACTAGTGTGTCGAAGTCTTCAGTGGTGTATTCGGTGAAGGGTTTCGGGATGAAAACACCCGCATTGTTGATCAGCACATCGATCCTGCCAAACTTCGAGACAGCAGTGTCCACGATCTTCGCGGCGGTGTTTCGATCGCCGATGTCTCCATCGATCAGGGCAAGATTCGAAGACGCTGCGAATGGATTTGCCTTGGTAATGTGTCGCGAGTTTGCGACGACGTTGTAGCCTCGCTTCAAGAATGCTTCGACGAGTCCCGCTCCGATCCCTCGCGAGGCACCAGTAACGATTGCTGTTTTCTGCGAACTTGCCATTTGAAAGCTCCCTTTAAAGTGCTGGCCTCTGACTTCTACCTTCAGGACAGAACCGACCGCTGCCCACAGTTGTGAGTAAACTGCACATCGAAAACGGACTTGTGCGGATTTCTGCCGGGATGGTCGGAATCCTGCTAAATTCACGGACACAGAGGCAGAACTCTAACGAATTGCGATTAGTTTGCAGGCTGCTAGATCGGGGAGGAGTGCTATGTTTTCATGCGGGCGATAGAGGACAGAGCAAGTTCAGCCTTTGCGCGAATCGCATCCGCATTGGCACTTAGAAAGTCGAGAAATGTGCGCAATACGACTGAGGGCTCGCCGAGTGGCCACACCGCGATCAGGTCGAGATACAGATCCGGCACAAGCCGAACGAACTGCACACCCTTCGACCGGAGATTGCTAATGGAGGCAGGTACGATGGCTACTCCTTCCTCTGCCTCAACCAACGAGAGGATCGTCTGCATCGAATTCGGCTCGTTCTCCACCCGCGGAGAAAAGCCGTGAGATCGGCACGCTCCAACGATGGTGTCAAAAACAGCAGGTGCTCCTTTGCGGTGAAAAAGTATGAATCGTTCATTCGCAAGGTCGGCAAGCCGAATCTTTTTGTTCTTGGACTTTAACTTTCGTGATCGCGGGAGGACCGCAATCAAGGGGTCACGCAGCAATACTCTGGATTGTCGATTCTTGCTGCGCTCAAGCGAGAGGGCCCGCGTGATGGCGATATCGATCTCGCCCCTGTCACATGCCTGGTCCAGTTCGACAGGATAGAGATCATGGAGTGCAAGCTTTACGTTGGGATACTCCAGTTTGTATCTGCGAATAAGGTCAGGCAGGAAAGAGAGCGTGGCCGAACCGATGAACCCGATCGAAAGCCTCCCAACTTTGCCTTGGGCTGCCCGCTTGGCAGTGAGGATGGCAGTCTCCGCCAGTTGAAGGACACGCACGGCGTCCGCATAAAATATCTCGCCTTCCGGCGTCACCCGAGCATTGCGATGGGTTCGCGAAAAGAGTTTCAGTCCAAGTTCGTGCTCGAGATCGGACACGGCCTCACTGATCGACGGCTGAGCAATATGCAGCTGGCGTGATGCCTCCCGGTACCCTTTGCACTCCACTACCGCGGTGAAATAGCGCAGATGTCGCAGCTCCATCTGATAGGTCCTCCCTATCAGTGTGATTGGAACATACGACGCATCGGAATGTCACTTCTTAAATCTATTCATGTGAAGCGATTTGGAGGAAACAAAATGAAAGTTGAACGCTTTTCTCCCGACCCTGAGACAGAGCCGCGTCATTGGGTCCGGCACGATCAGGCTTTCGCAATGATGTTGCGGCCCGGCTCAATTGAATGGGGCTCGGAGCGTTCCGCCCTGGAAAAGTTCGACTACACGGCCGGCGACTTAGCACTGTGCGATCGTCATGTGGGTGAGTGGGTCGGGCTCATGAACGTATCGCATCTGCAGCTTGGTATTTCCGATGCGGCACTGATGGCCTGCTCTGACGGAGCCTACGGGGAGGTAGAACTGCGCCCTTCACGCAAGTTTGCGGAGCCCCGGCTGAGTGCGATGGTTGCGGCCGTTCATACGGAGATGGTTGCTGGCTTTCCGAGCGGGCGGCTGTTTCTGGATTCCGTCGAACAGGCGATGGCCGTAACGCTGGTCAACGGTCATGCAGTAAGGCACCGTCCTGTGCAGATATACCGAGGCGGACTCGGCTCAGCGCGTTTGCGAAGGATTAAAGAGTTGGTTCGCGCGAAGTTGGAATTCGACCTGAGTCTCGACGAGATGGCGCAAGCGGTAGGATTGAGCACAGCTCATTTCGCACGAATGTTTCGCAAGTCAACGGGCGAGACCCCGCATCAATTTGTTCTGCGCCAAAGGCTTGAGCGTGCTAAAGCGATGTTGCGTGCTCCCGATGCGCGAGTATTGGACGTGGCCGTGGCCTGTGGCTTCAAGACCCAGCAGCACTTTGCACAGGTCTTTCGTGACGTCTGGGGAGTTAGCCCGACAGAGTATCGCCAGGATCTTGTCGGCTCCGAAGTGACTCGCGCATCTGAAAGCTTCTCCGAAGAAACGTTACTCACGATGATTTGAGATTTGCGGCCACAACATCGCTTCACCGCTCGCCTTTCACTTCGTTATTAACGTCCACTCCTGTCCAGAATTGGTAGCCCCTTGCATCCGCCTCAGCACTGCGTCCTTCGCCAACAATTGTGACTCCACCACACCAGCCGCAAGCGAGGCGTCCTTTAATCCAACAGTGGCTTTGCTATCGAACGGAAGGCGCGGGAGCAGTAGAAATCTCTCAAGCGCTGTGTTGCTGGGACGTAGAGTGGGTACGGCCGGACAAAATTCCCGCATACGCCTACGACGGAGGCACTAAGGGCGCAACGAACCTGCACACAGCCGGCTCGTTGGCACTGATGTTAAACTCTTGCTAACGTGCCGCAATACGTAATCGAACGCGAGGTTCCTAGTGCTGGATCGCTGACCGAAATCCAGATCCAGGAGTTGTCGCTGCGATCTTTGCAGATCTTGAAGGAAATGGGGCCTCAGATTCAGTGGCTTCACAGTTACGTCACCGAAGACAAGGTCTATTGCGTTTACCTGGCACCAGACGAAGACAGTATTCGGGAACACGCGCGCAGGGTCGGCATTCCAGCCAATCGTGTAGCCGCTGTGCGTCGGCTCATTGACCCGGCTAAATTGGTCTAGCTGATCCGGGCTCCTCCAGGGAGTACTGGATTGCTGTTTCCACGGTCATCGCAGCACCTTGTTCCCACGCACTTCTTCCCTCCTCCTCACTCAGCGATTTCCAGGCGGGCAAGAGCGTCTGATCCAGCTTCGAATGTTCCGCCCAATGGAGCGGAGCGCCGATAAGATGACGCAACTGGGTTGCGGCGGCTGCTAATTTCAATGCGCGTTCGGCACGTCCTTGAGCTGTTGCAAGGCACGCCGAGCCCTCCAGCGCCCGAGCTATCCCGCGCCGGTTCCCCAAACTGGCAAAGATCTGTAGAGCCTCGCGACAGGCCGCGTGCGCGGCTGCATGCTCCCCCCGCTCACAGTCAATGTAGGCCAGGTCGGTGAGGGACCGCGCCGAGCCCCACGGGTCTTCGGCACCTCGAAAAGCTGAAAGAGCACGTTGATACAACCCTCGGGCCGCAGTGATATCGCCTTGTGCGCGGGCAATATCCCCTTGCTGGTTGATCGACCAGGCAGCGCCGCTGCGGTCTCCGAGTTCCTCGAACATTTCCGTTGCTTCGCACAGGGCCCATTGTGCGCGCGCAAAGTCTCCGCGAACCCGGACCACATTCGCCAGGTTGTGAAGACAGCGTGCCACCGCCAACCGGTCCGAGAGCAGCCGCCAGCACGCCAGGCTGCGCTCGAAATTGCTTTGTGCAGAGGAGTAATCGCCTCGATCTCGCGCCGAGACGGCTAGAGCGTTCAAAGACGCAGCAATACCCGATTCATCACCCAATTCTTCGTAAAGAGAGAGACTCTGCTTCAGATAATCCTCGGCTGCCAGATAGTCTCCCTGAGTTGTAGTGATTGCTCCGAGAAAATGGGATACCCGCGCCCTTTCTCTTGCGTGTTGGTTACCGGCGAGGCGCAGAACAGCCTCCAGCCGCATCCTGCCCTCAGTCAGGTGTTCTCGCATATCCCAAAATCGGAACAGAGACATGGAGAGACGTAGAGCCCAGTCCAGGTCCTGCGCTTGAATTAGCCAGTCGAGAGCGCAACGGAAATTGTCGATCTCAACGTCGCATTGCGATAGCCAGCGAGCCCGGTCGTCGGGGTTCAGCTCCGGATTTCCTTCCTCTCCGAGGACGAGACTGTAAGCGGCATGCGCCCGCCAAGTAGCGGATTGCTCGCCACTCTCCAGGAGGCGCTCGACCGCATATTCACGAATCGTTTCCAGCATGGTAAATCGCGGCTCGGCTTCGGCTCGGTCTACGCATTGAACCAGGTTCTTATCCACGAGGGAGGAAATCCCCTCGAAGAGGTCGACACCGAGATCGCGGCTTGTGTCGCAGACCGCTTCCGCCGCTTCAAGCGTGCATCCCCCGGCAAACACCGATAGCCGGCGAAACAACCTCGCTTCCGCTTCAGTCAACAAACCGTGGCTCCAATCGATGGTCTTGCGAAGAGTCTGTTGCCTCTCGGGCAAGTCGAGGGCTCCACCCGTCAGCAGTTGGAGGCGGCTTTGCAAGCGGTCTAAGATCGCGTGGGGCGGCAGCACCCTTGTTCGAGCAGCCGCCAACTCAATCGCTAAAGGCAAGCCGTCGAGTCGCAAACAGATTTCCTGAACAGCCGCTGCGTTTTCTGGGGAAAGCGAAAATTCAGGCCAAACGGCCGCCGCGCGTTGCGCGAATAACTCCATGGCTGAATCGGGTGGAAGCGGCGTAACCGGGAATTCCTGTTCACCGTAAATCCGCAAGGCCGAACGGCTCGTGACGAGTATCTTGAGGGACGGGCAGGCTTCCAAGGTTTCGGCCACCACGGTCGCCGCCGGTAACACCTGTTCGAAATTATCCAACACAAGCAAGAAGGGCCCCGAGTTCCGCAGTTGATCGCCGATCAGTTGTGGAACACTGCGGTTAGCCACTTGCTGGATATCGAGGGCGTCTGCGAGCGCGGTCGCCACCAGTCCAGGATCGGAGATCGAGGCCAAACCAACGAATTGAACGCCGCCCGAGAACCCTTCGGCCATCGCGGCAGCCACAGCGACCGAAAGGCGTGTTTTTCCCGCGCCTCCGGGACCGGTGAGGCTCAATAGTCGAATGTCCCCTCTCCGGAGCAAATCGGAGGCTTCGGCAACCTTCTGCTCCCGTCCAACCAGTGAGGTACGCGGAGTTGGCAGGCCGTGGACCTTCCTCGGCGTTTTAGCCCTGTCACTCTTGAGCGAAGGGCGCTCGCGGCCATCTGGCGCGTCGAAGGGTTCAGGTAATAGGAGAGGCTCCGTCTTCGTTGAGCTCCGGACCACTTCAGCCGTAAAGAGATATCCACGGCGGGGTACGGTCTTGAGCAACTGTTGACCGCGATCACTCAGGGCGCGGCGCAATTCGAGGGCACACTGCACGAGCGAGTCGTCCGTGACAAAAGCGTCGGGCCACACGGCCTGCATCAATTCCTGCTTGCTAATCAGTTGCCCCGGACGCTCCACCAGATACTTGAGGGCTTCATAGACTTTGGGACGAAGTTTGACCTCCTCGCCCGCCCTCAGGACGCATCCCTTTGCGACGTCTAGCGTGAATTCGCCGAATTGATAGTTAGGGGCAGCCGTCTCCAAGTGTGCTCCTGATCGCCAGCTCAGAACTATTCGTCCTTATTTTGGCGTTTCTTCGGCGTTGCTTCGTTACTTCAAATCCCGACCATTGTTACTTTGCAATTGCTGGGCGAGACCGAGAGGCCTGCCAGAGCGGATTCTAGCAAACTGCGGCTCTTTCAGAGGCGCCGGCAGACAGAAGAAGACAGATGAGCACGGAATTCGAAAGGATTCGAAAAGGAGAAGACCAATGAATACAACTCAAATAGCCGCCATCGAGAGGACGATCGGGCGATGCACGAAGCAATTTCAGCAGTCCATGCTGGGCCTGGTTCTGATGAGTCTTTCTCCCCTGGGCGCACTGGCACAAACCGAACACACGCACGCGGCGGCAACGCCGCAGACGGCGGCCCAGAAAAGCCAGGCCAGCGCCCTGGTCAAGATTGTCCGGGACTCGACCGAGCGCTTCAAGGACGTGGCACAGGCTGAGAAGGAAGGATATGCCCTTCAATTCGGTTGCGTCAGCGGACCCGATTCGGGCGCGATGGGGCTGCACTACGTCAACGGCGCCCTAGTCAACGCCGGTGTCGTCGACGCCACGCATCCTCCGATCGTGATCTACGAAGCGCAACCCAATGGGCACCTGAAATTGATTGGGGCCGATTTTCTCGTCATCGCCGACGCGTGGGACAAGAAAAACCAGGGTCCGCCGGAGCTCATGGGACAGCTGTTCCACTATTGGGAGAGTCCCAATCGCTTCGGGCTCCCGGCCTTCTACACGCTGCATGTCTGGGCTTGGAAGGAGAACCCCAACGGCGCGTTCGTGAACTGGCACCCCAACGTTTCCTGCCAGTCGTTCGCTGGCCAGAACCCGTAGACCAGGGCAAAAGATTCGCGCGTGGTCACGAGTTTGACGCACTGCCGCGATTACATGACTCTCGCGAAATTCAAAGTATTCCGCAAGAGTTAGTTTCAGCGATAGCTTTCGCTATCGATAGCGAAGCACTAAGAACAGGCGCGGCGATCCCGCGACCAACACTCAAGAGAAGAGGAAAGTCATGGCAAAAACAAACAGAAGTCTTATTGGCATGTCCCTGTTGCTGGCGGCGGTCTCCGCTTCCGCTCAGGTCAGGCACACGATCCATATCACGGTACCGTTCCCGTTCGTCACAGCGGAAAAGAGCTGGCCAGCCGCGGATTATCAGGTAGAGGTAACACCGTCAAATGGAATCCTGACCCTGCGTTCAGACGACATCACCCCGGCAACAATGCTAACCACTCCCGAGGAACGATCAGGGGACAACAACGCCCATTTGGTGTTCCAGTGTTCCGGCGACCAATGGGTGCTCCAGGAAGTCGTAGTTGACGGCCTGGCGCGAGCTCTCCCCCTGATCCGATCGGAAAAAGGAAGGGCCATGGTCGAACCCGTCTGCCGGGAGACGATTGTGGCTAGCGGCGTACCTATCCAGTGAACAATGAAACCCTCCAGCCTCTTCGATCCTCTGTCCAGATCGAAGAGGCCGTAGGAAATAGAAGAACACAGAACGATCGATTTCAGGACGATCGACTCAGAACGAGGAGACAATTCAATGAGTACTGCACCGGCTATCGACATAGACAAACTGAATGCTTTTATCGGTCAATTCGTGACCGATCTTGGCGCCGCCGTTCACACAGGCATGGTCGTCATTGGTGAGAAACTGGGGCTGTACAAAGCTCTCGCTGCTGGCCCCATGAGTTCGGCACAACTGGCTGCGAAAACGAAAACCGATGAGCGCTACCTGCGCGAATGGCTTTCCTCCCAAGCGGCGGGCGGCTATGTCACGTACGACGCGACGACCAACAAATTTAGTCTGAGTGAAGAGCAGGCCTTCACACTGGCAAACGAAGACAGCCCAGCGTACTTACCCGGCGCATTTGAGCTGGCCCTGGGTTCGCTGGCGGCGGTTCCGCGGATCGCCGAGTCGTTCCGCACTGGCAGCGGAATGGGTTGGCACGAACACGAGGACGGTGTTTTCCACGGGTGCGAGAAATTCTTCCGGCCTGGCTATGCCGCGAATCTCGTCAGCACCTGGATTCCGGCTCTGCGCGATGTCCAAGGAAAATTGGAGGCGGGCGCGCGGGTTGCGGACGTCGGCTGCGGGAAGGGCGCCTCGACAATTTTGATGGCGAAGGCATTTCCCAATTCTCACTTCTTCGGATTCGACTATCACGATAAGTCGATCGAAGCTGCCCGCGAGTCGGCCAAGCGGAACGGCGTCGCCGACCGCTGCGCGTTTGAAGTGGCAAAGGCCAAAGAGTTTCCCGGCAGGAATTACGACTTTGTGGCCGTCTTCGATTGCCTGCACGACATGGGCGATCCGATTGGGGCGGCTGCCCACGTCCGGCAATCGCTGGCCAAGGACGGGACGTGGATGATCGTGGAACCCTTTGCCAATGACCAGTTGAAGGACAACCTGAACCCGGTGGGCCGAGTCTACTACTCGTTCTCGACGCTACTTTGCACCCCTTGCTCACGATCGCAGGAAGTGGGGCTGTGCTTGGGCGCGCAAGCGGGCGAGGGAAAAATTCGGGATGTTGTGACCTCGGCCGGCTTCAACCGTTTCCGCAGGGCCACGGAAACACCCTTCAACATCGTCTATGAAGCTCGACCATAGTGGTCGTCCCTGCCGAACAAGCGTGGCGGTCTGACGGGGGTTGGTACCGTCACGCTTGCTCGACGTCGTTTGGTTGGAACTCTGATGGAAGAACATCCAGCGCTGTAAAATGTGCGGGTAAATCGAACCCATAGCGGGGAAAATCTTATGAACTCGACTTCGAACACAACGGCTTTCAAGGAATCTTCCGCCAGCGATGGCAGGTCAGACAACGGCAACAAGACGACCACCCGGTCATCCCGCTCCAAGTCGGTGTTGACCGAAGAAATGCTCGCGCGATTTGCGTCGCGGGCAGCCACATACGATCGGGAGAATCGCTTTTTCGCAGAAGACTTTGATGAACTCAAGGCGGCGAAATATCTGCTGCTGCCTGCACCGGCAGAATTCGGCGGCGCGGGCCTGAACCTGGCGGAAGTTTGCCGGGAACAGCGACGTCTGGCGTATTACGCGCCGGCAACCGCTCTTGCCGTCAACATGCACATCTACTGGCTTGGTGTCGCCGCCGATCTCTGGCGCAGCGGAGACACCTCCCTGGAGTGGCTTCTGCGTGAGGCCGCCGCAGGCGAAATCTTCGCAGCAGGCCACGCGGAAAGCGGCAATGACATCCCCCTCCTACTCTCGACCACAAAAGCGGAACGCGTCGAAGGCGGTTACCGCTTCACGGGCCGCAAACATTTCGGCAGCCTGACACCCGTCTGGAGTCGCTTTGGCCTGCATGGCATGG
>Ga0137403_10009299_pt1 | contig 10931 bp, 9 predicted proteins | sample CZOMad2_1_16fung_FD_122057 | JGI IMG/M metagenome (GOLD analysis project Ga0137403, IMG submission 122057) | Vadose zone soil fungal communities from Angelo Coast Range Reserve, California, USA - CZOMad2_1_16fungal (Hybrid Assembly) | ecosystem: Environmental > Terrestrial > Soil > Vadose zone...
TATGCCGCCCTGCAGTTTGGGTTGCGGTATCCGGAAAAAGCCAGCGCGATTGTCGCAGCAAGCGTGGGGTCTGGCTCTCATCCCTCCCAGCGTGACGCCTGGTTGAGGGAAACGTCGGTTCTCGCGCGGATCTTTATCGAGCACGGAATGGTCTCGATGTCCGAGCGAATGGCACGCGGTCCGGCCCGCATCCAGATCAAGTACAAGGACCAGAAGAGTTGGCGCGAATTCGTGGTCCGTCTGCGGCAACTTTCGGCACTGGGAATGTCGAACACGATGGCACGCTGCCAAGCCTTGCGGCCATCATTGCATGATCTGCGCGATCAGTTTTCGGAGATGACCGTTCCGGTATTGCTCGCCGTGGGCGACGAGGATGTCTGCTGTCTCGAAACCAATCTGATGCTCAAATCGACTCTTCCCAACGCGGGTCTGTGGATCTGTCCCAATACCGGCCACGCCATCAATCTGGAAGAGCCAACCGCATTCAATGCACAAATCGAAAACTTCCTGGGCGCCGTCGAGCGCGGCAGCTGGCGTCGCGGATTTCCAGGAACGGAGGTTGCCTCTCACCTGGGATGGTGTCGACACGCGTGTCGCGACAATTCGTCCGTCCAAGTCGATCCCGAAACAGCCGATGCCGGCGTGGTTTGTTTGCACCACAAATGACGGCCCTCTAGTCGCTCTCACAGCAAGTCTCTTTCATGAAACCCAGAGTTGGCGTTTATCTCTCCGAGGGCATGGCTGCGCGGTTGGCAGAAGCGGCCAAACATCCCCGTGCCACAAAATCGGCGCTCGTCGAGGCAGCCCTCGATCGTTTCCTCGGCTCTGATCACGACATCGACGATGCCGCAACAGTGGCACACCACCTTGCCGGATTGAGCCGTCAGCTCGAGGAGCTCGATCGCAATCTCAGAATCGCGAATGAGACGGCTGCGCTTCACGCGCGCTTTCATCTGGCTGTGACGCCGCTGATGCCGGCGGCCGAGCAGGGGGCTGCATGCGTGCTCGGGGCCGAACGATTCGAAGAATTTGCCACGCAGGTAGGAAGGCGCGTCGATCTCGGAGCTTCCCTCATACGAGAGACGATTGAGAGGGGCAGCGCGAAGAGCACGACCCCTTTTACACCTGCCGAGGGAGAGCCGTCAGGCACTGGATCCACGGTTTACCAACCGGGGGGTCACGCATCGAGCAGGGTTGACGAGGCGTCTGCAAACACGGCTGCCGTCCGAGGGGACGCCGCAACGTTGGGCTTGCAGGCTGTAGAAGCTGCGCTTTTCACTGATGCCGGTACCTGTCGTGCGATCGAGGAAGGTGAGGGGGCGGTCCCATCGCGACGGTCTGCACCACCGTGGCTAACAGCACCGAGACAGGTGGCGAAGGATCCGGTCGAAAACCGATCGCTGATCCTGCGCGTCTTCCTGCCATTCGTCTTTGGCTATTACATCGCCTATCTATTCCGGACCATCAATGCGGTCATGGCGGCTCCACTGGCGACGGAATTGAGGCTTGGTGCTGACGATCTCGGCTTGCTTACGTCGGTCTACTTCCTGACCTTCGCTGCTGCCCAAATACCAATCGGTGTCCTGCTCGACCGATATGGTCCACGGCGGGTCCAGAGCGTGTTGTTGGTCGTTGCGGCGATCGGCTCGACATTGTTCGCGGTATCGGATGATTTCTGGATGCTGCTGGTCGGTCGGGCGCTGATCGGTCTGGGTGTAGCCTCTGCCATGACCGCTGGATTGAAGGCGCTTGTTCTCTGGTTTCCCGGGGATCGCGTGCCGCTCCTGAACGGCTTGATGGTTATGCTTGGCGCGCTGGGTGCGGTGACGGCGACATTGCCAGCCGACCTGTTGCTCGACTGGATCGGCTGGCGTGAACTTTTTGGCCTGTTCGCTGCGCTAACCGCCGCCAGCGCGGTAATGATCTATCTCATCGTTCCTGAGGCTACCCCGGTCCCGAGCGGCGCGCTCTCGGCCGGCTTGAGAAAGGTCTATGCCGATCCGCGCTTCTGGCGTGTTGCGCCACTCTCGGCATCCTGCATTGGAACGGCTTGGGCCTTACAAGGGCTCTGGGCGGCGCAGTGGCTCAAGGACGTGGAGAGCCTCGACCGCACCGGCGTGGTATTTCATTTGTTTGCCATGGCGGTCGCGCTTAGTTTAGGTGCCGTTCTGCTTGGGGTCGCTGCCGATCGGCTGCGCAGGCGCGGTGTTGGACCAGAGGTGCTCTTGGGGCTTGTTGCGGCTGTGTTTATTGCAACTCAGTTCGCATTGATCCTGCGCTTGCCCTTACCGTCATACTTGCAATGGGCCGTTGTGGCGGCGGTCGGCGCGGCCACCGTGCTCAGCTTTGCGATTCTGGCCGAATATTTTCCGAAACAGCTCGCCGGACGGGCAAACGGGGCGCTGAATCTGTTCCACATCGCCGCAGCGTTCGTTGTGCAGTACGCGACCGGCGTCGTGCTTCAACATTGGACGCCTCAAGCTGGACACTATCCCGAAATCGCTTATCAGACAGCCTTTGCTCTCAACCTCGCGCTTCAGGTCGTGGCATGGATTTGGTTCATGTTTCCGCGAGTCAGAATCGATTCGCGACAAAAGCTCACGCGCGAGCCGTGCTCGAATTTAAGACCCGGAATGCGTTGATCCGATAATAAAATCACACGCGACGATGTACATACGAGACCGGAGCACTAGGAACTCCCATCAAGCGCCGGTACATTTGCAGGCCCGAACTACTAACGGACCTCTTATGGAAGGCGAAGCGGTGCGACAAGATCAGCAAGTTCTCATGATCATCTGTTCGCATCAGTTCGCTTGATGATGAATGCGATCGTGATATCAAGCCGCTCCGGATCAGATTGGAGATCGAAGTAGCCGATCGCCGCGACTGTCCTCAACGCTCAGGCCGCCTTGCGCTGGCTAGGGGCTCAGCCACCAAATCTGAACGAGGGCCGCGCCGCCGATCAGGAATACGGCGATCAGGATGGTCGGATGTCAGGTTTTGCGGCTTGCACATTCTGATCAGATCCTTTTGCCCGGCCTCCGCTGGCGCTCTTGCCGGATGAGGTTTTGCTTGGGGCGCTGCCCCCGGCGCGGTGCAAGGGATCGCTGACGCTCGTCCGGGACGGTCTCCCCAACCTTCCGCGCCCCGGACCCTCGTCCGGGGCTTGTGCAGGCCGGGTGATCCCCCTCCGTCCCGGCCGCCCTTGCACCTTGCACCCCCGGTCTCGCCGACGGGCAGGGTTGCAGCGCAGCGCTGCGCTTTAACCCAGCTACATAAGGAGAATGATCCATGACCATGACGACCCTGACCCAGAACGAGCGGCCTCTTTCCAGCGGCTTTCACGTGGACGTGTCGCGCGGCGAGCGTGTTGGCCGCGTCTCGTCGGAATGGTTTTCCCGCCCCGATGACGAGCGTTATCTCAGCCTGACCGATCTTTATGATGCGGTACGCCGCCGCGCCGAATGCGCACAGGTCCGCACCGTGGAAAGCCGCGCCGTAAAGGTAGAGGCGACCCGCGATAATGCCGAGCGGTTGGCTTTGTTGGTGCCGGGACGTGACGAACCAGTGGCACCCACACATTGGAGTTTTGGGCAATTGTGCGGGCTTGTCGGCGCGCCATCATCCTATATGCGGCAGCTTCCCGCAGCCTTGGCCGGGATCAATCTGCAACATGGCTTGCTCTCACACCGCGCGGAGTTGCTGAAAACACTGGAAGCCGATGACGGGCGGGTCGAGCTTCGTGCCGTCACCGGCCCGGACTATGGCCGCATCTGGGATCACGAGCTTGTCGCGGCTGTCATGAAGATCGCGGGCAACGGCACCGGCGATACACGGTGGAAGGTGCCGGGCGTACTCGACTGGAATACGATGACGCATAATCCATTTGTAGACGTTACCAAGGACACCACGACGCTTTATGCCAGCGACCGCGATGTGTTTCTGTTTCTGGTCGGAACAGCGACATACTACCCACGAACAGCCGGTTGAGGGCCGGATCACCTATCGGTTTCATCCACGCTGCGGTGAGACCGTACTCATCACGCGGCGGCTCGAAAGTGGCGGTGTCGAATTCGCCGTGCTTCGGCAGCCCGATGGTTCGCTCGCCTGCTTGCCGGCGTGGATGATGCAGGCGGCGGCCTCTCGTTTCGAGATCAGCGATGTCCCCTGCTTTTCCCTTGATATCCTGCGGTCCCTGCGCGGCGAGGTCGATGTGCTTCTAGGCTTTCTACGATCCGAATCACAAACGGAGAAGGCCGAGAATGATGCATCCATCCCAAAATCTCCAGCCGAGCCTGTTCGAGGAAGACCCGCCTCCCGTCGGGCTGCTGCCCTCTCAAAGGGACGATCTGGTCGCAGTGGTGGAAGCCCTGCTGCGCGAGATCGCAACGGCACTGGCAAGCAGGGAGACCGGTGATGACCAAGATCACGGCTGAGCATCTTGCGCGCAGCGCCTACGTCTACATCCGTCAATCGACAGCCGATCAACTGATCCACAATCTTGAGAGCCAGCGCCGGCAGTATGGGCTCGCCGATCGGGCTCGCCAGCTCGGCTGGACCGCAGTCGAGGTCATCGACGACGATCTCGGCCGTTCCGGCGGCGGCGTCAGCCGGCCGGGCTTCGAACGCCTACTGGCGGCGATCTGCTCTGGATCCGTCGGTGCGGTGCTCGCCATCGAGGTCTCTCGCCTGGCGCGCAATGGCCGAGATTGGCATACGCTGATCGAGTTCTGTGGATTGGTCGGCACCATCATTGTCGATGAGGACGGGATCTACGATCCTCGCAATCCAAATGATCGACTGCTGCTGGGGATGAAAGGAACCATGAGCGAACTGGAGCTGTCGCTGTTCCGCCAGCGCTCGCAGGAGGCGCTGAAGCAGAAGGCGCGTCGCGGAGCGCTGCTCCTCTGTGTCGCAGCCGGCTATGTGAAAGTTGGACGGGAGCGGCTTGAGAAGACCCCTGACAAGCGGGTCCGGGAAGCCTTGCAACTCGTGTACTCCAAATTCATCGAATTCCAAAGTGTGCGTCAGGTCAACATCTGGCTGCGGGACGAAGGCATCGAATTGCCCGTCAAATCGCGCAAGGGCGAGGCGCAGGGCATCGTCTGGAAATTGCCGACTTACAGCATCGTGCACCACATTCTGACCAACCCGATCTATGCGGGTGCCTACGCCTTCGGGCGCACGACCAGCCGCGTAAGCGTTGAGGATGGCCGCAAGCGCATTCGGCGTGGCGTTCATCGGCCGATGGCGGAATGGGATGTTCTCATTAAGGATCATCACGAGGCGTACATCACTTGGGACGCGTTCGAGAGGAACCTGCGCATGATCGCCAACAACGCTACGGCCAAGAGCAGTGCCAAGGCCAGAGGCGCGGTTCGGCAAGGCGAGTTGCTGTTGGCGGGACTCTTGCGCTGTGGTCATTGCGGCCGCAAGCTTCACGTGCGCTACAGCGGCAAGATCGGTCGCTATGATTGCTGTGGCGCGCGAACCATACACGGCACGAAGCGATGCATTTCGTTCAGCGGCATGACCATCGACGCTGCAATCGGCAAGGAGGTTTTAGGCTTCTTGGCGCCGCTCGGGGTGGATGCTGCCGTCAAGGCGATCGAGGCTCAGACGGGCGAGATATCGGCCACGCAGCGACAGCTCGAATTATCCCTTCATCAGGCGCGCTACGAGGTCGCCCATGCCCGTCGCCAGTACGATGCCGTCGATCCCGCCAATCGCCTCGTGGCTGGCGAACTGGAGCGACGCTGGAACGAGGCGCTACAGGCCGTGCACAGACTGGAGGGCGAGGTTGCTGCCGTCATCGCGCGCCGGCCACCGCCGCTCGGCGAGCAGGAGCGTCAACAGCTGATGCAGCTCGGTGCCGATCTCGAACGTGCCTGGACGCACCCGGCCGCCAGAGCGGCCACGCGCAAGCGCATCTTGCGCACGGCGCTCAACGAGGTCGTCGTCCGCCGCGATGGCGCGATCATTCAAGCCGTTCTGCATTGGCAAGGCGGAGCCCACACGGCGCTGGAGGTCAAGCAAAGACAGAACTCCGGCCGGTACAATTCTCGTGTCCTCCTGGATACGATAGCGCTCATTCGCAACTTGGCCCGGTTGATGCCGGACCGCCAGATCGCGCGGCTGCTCAATCGCTCTGGCAAGACGACCGGCAACGGCAATAGTTGGACCGAGCAGCGCGTGCGCAAATTCCGCAAACATCACGAGATCGAGGCCTATCGCGATGGCGAATGGGCCGAACGTGGTGAAATCACATTGGAAGCTGCTGCAAACATCATCGGTACCTGCACCATGACGGCTCTGCGCATGCTCCGCCGCGGCGATCTGAAGGGCCGGCAGGTCTGTGCGGGGGCGCCGTGGGCGATCAAGGCTGAAGATGTGGCAGCATTCGTTGCCCGTAGGCGATCGACAGCTCCGGTAACACCAAATCCCGATCAACAGACCTTTGGATTTCAATGAGTTAAGAGGAGGCGCATTATGCAGCATGACTGGTCGACGACACCCACCCTATCGAGGCGGGACGCTTGGCGGACGGATCGCCGGATTTGTATTTCCGGGGCTTCTATTGCTGGAACTCGGAAGTCGGATCGAAGACGCTCGGCATCGCTTCGTTTTATCTCCGGGCGGTGTGCATGAACCGCAATCTCTGGGGTGTCGAGAATTTTGAGGAGATCACGATCCGGCATTCCAAATTTGCCGCACAGCGTTTTGCTCACGAGGCGGCACCGGCGCTCACGAGTTTCGCCAATTCCTCGCCGGCGCCGTTCATCGCCGGGATCAAGGCGGCGCGGGAGCGGATCGTCGCCCGTAGCGACGAGGACCGCGAGAACTTCCTGCGCAAGCGCGGCTTCTCCAAATCGGAGACGGCGAAGATCATCGAGACTGTGTTGAGCGAAGAACATCGCAAGCCCGAGAGCATTTTATGCTGAGATCGGCATAAGATGCTTTATGCAGAGCAGCGGATTATGCCGAGCAAATCTGTGGAGCAGCCCACTTTCCAACGCGGAGCCGCGTGATCCACTCGGCATAATTATGAGCCTCCAGCAGCGCGAGCCGGGGGCCATGGTCTACGTTGCATTCCGAACTTCGAACAGCATGCGCCAGCAATTTGTCGGAGGGCGATCGAAACCGACCCTGCTGAATGGCTGGCGGGGCATGCGCCGCCAGCACCGCCAGCTTCTCGGCGGGATCGACCCGGAGATAGGCTTCGGTGCTCTGGAGGCTCGCATGCCCGAGCCACAGCGAGACCTTGCGGATGTCGCCGGTTGCCGCGAGCGTGTGCATGGCGCAGCTATGTCGAAGCACGTGCGGCGTCACCCGCTTTCTCAGCAGCGAGGGCCGCTTCTGGGCAGCGGCCGTGACATGTTGCGCCAGACGAAAGGCGAAGCCGTCGCGGCTCATCCGTTCGCCGTCGCGGTTGAGGAACAGCTCTGGGGTGGTGGCGTCGGGACGAGCCACCAGCCAAGCTCGCAGAGCCGCTTGGGTCTCTCGCCATAGCGGCAGCACGCGCTCGCGTCTCCCTTGCCCAAAATGCGCACCGTGGCAAGCGAACGATCCGGAAAGTCCGCAACGCGCAGTGACATCAACTCGGAGACGCGTAGCCCCGCCGCATAGGTTAGATGCAGCATGGCCCGATCGCGCACACCACCAAGCGTGCGGGCGTCGGGGGCCGCCAGCAACGCCTGCACTTCTTCGCGTGTCAGATGATCGATCAAGGCCGTGTCGGTGCGCTTCACCGGCAGCGCCCGGATGCGCATCGCCTGTTCGAGATGGATCGGCGCCCTATACTCCAAATATCGGAAGAAGGCGCGAATTGCCGCGAACCGCGCATTGCGGGAACGAGCGACGTTGCCGCGCTCACCTTCGATGTGGTCGAGGAAGGCGAGCACCAGGTCGGGGTTGATATCCTCGATCGTCAGATCACTCGGCCGTCGCTTGAGCCGCTGGGCGGCGAAGCGCACCAGCAAAGCGAAGGCATGGGCATAGGTCGCGACCGTGTGCGGGCTGGCATTACGCTCGCGAGGAAGATGCTCGCGCAGGAATGCGGACAGGTGGGGAGCAAGGGCGGTCATGCCGCTTCCTCCTTGAACAGACGCTCGCTCGCCGCAGCGATGTCGCGGAGCAGCACCGGGGTCGCCTCCAGATACCAGTAGGTGTTGGAGACGTCGGCATGACCGAGATAGGTGCAGAGCGCCGCGATATGATGGGCAACGGCTTGGCGGTCGTGGGCACAGGCCTCGAGCGATCGGACGGCGAAAGTGTGCCGCAAGTCATGAAGGCGCGGACCTCGTGTTCGGCCTGGCCCCCGCAATCCGAGTTGGCGGGCCAACTTCACGAAGATAACGTGAGTGGTGACCTTGTGAGGAGCGCGTCCGGTCGTGACAACGAACAGATCGTCACCGTCGCATCCGAGGCGGGTACGGATCGCTATATAGTCGTTCAAGGCCTGTCGCGTGCTTGCTTGGATCGGCAGCAGGCGGCTCTTGCCGAACTTGCCACACCGCACCACCAAGCCATCTTCGGTGAAATCGTTCCGCTGGAGGCCCAGCGCCTCCGAAATGCGAAGTCCCGTCGCGGCGAGAAGGCCGAACAGATGGTAGTAGGTGTGCGGCCTGATCGATCCTCTGGGAGGAAGATCGAGCGCCGCGTTCATAATCGCGCGTATCTGATGCAGCTCAAGAAGATGCGGTGCAGGCCGCGGTCGCTTGCCGCGGCCAAAAGCACCGGCGGGCGGAACTTCATGCCGGGAGTCCTCGGCATTCATGAATACACAGAAACGGCGCGCCGTGTCGTAGCATGATCGCGCTCTGATTGGCGACGATGCGGTTGAGCACCAATCGCGGATCCGGCTCACCAGCGTGAACCGGTCGTCATATGCCTCGGCGTAGCGGGCATAGAGACGGAGGGTCCGGCTCTGCTCACTGAAGTTAAGACCGAGGGCTTGGTAGACGGCGACATAGCGGGTTACATCGTTGCTCAGCATGACGCGTCTCCCGGCCAAGGCTGCGCGACCCGCATGAGCATTGGTATATCGACCTTCGCGTAGATGGCGGTGGTGCCTGGCGATCGATGCCTGAGCACCGTGCCGACCGACTCCAGGCTGGCGCCGGTCCGCAGCATGGCGGTCGCGAGCGAATGACGGAACATATGGGCACCGGTGGGGACTCCGGTGATCCCGCCTCGCGCGAGTACGCGGGAAACGATGCCGGCGATCTCCGCCGATGAGGCGAGCGGGGTGTGAGGCGCCAGGACACGCAGGAACAGGTACTCTTGCGCAGCGATCGGCCGGCCGTGCTCAATATAGGCGAGCACCGCGTCGCCAGCGTCTTGCGGTAATGGCAGGCTCGCCGCCCGCCGCCCCTTACCATGAACGTAGATCAGAGCGTTCGACCAATCGATATCGTCGAGCCGCAAGCGACGAATATCGCCGGCGCGAAGCCCGAGGCGTGCAAGAAGCAGGATTATGGCACGATCGCGAAGGCGGACCGGGGTCGCCGCCGCCTCGCATGACGCGATGATCCGCTCGATGGTCGCGGCGCTCGCGTACCGCGGCAGCGGAGCGAGATGGCGCCGCGCGACCGATGGGACCGCATGGTAGAGTTCAGGGCGACAATCTCCTCTTGCCACCAGGAAACGCAGATAGCTGCGCAGCACGGTCGCGGTCAGGCGCACGGACGAGCGGGAGCGGCTGGGTCCTTGGCTCAGCACCACGTTGCGGATTGCGACTGCGTCATAGGCGGCGCCGAGCGTCGGCAACCATCGGGACACCTCGGCGACGTATCTGGCGATCGTCTGATCGGTGACACCACAATGCTGTCGAAGCCACGTTGGATACGCTGATAGGTGAAGATCCTCGGATGGCGCCATGAAGGTAACCGGGATGGCGCTTTGCTCTCTCAGGAACGTGAGAAACCGATGCGCGCCACGCCGACGCTTGCCCGCTCCGGACTCCTGCAGCTTGGCGCCCTTGCGACCAAGGGAGCAGCGACAGGTGTGCCGAACGAAGCGCTCGACAATCGTGTCATCGACATCATCCCACCGGAGTCGCGAGAGCCGAAGCCATGCTGCAAAATGCTCGGCGGCTGAATAATGGATGCGCCGCGCGCCGGGGCAAAAGCCCAAGGAGGTCAGGCGGTCGGCATAGAGCGACAAATAGGGGCGGACATCCTCGACGCCGTCCGTGACGGGAATATCGCCGCGGTCTTCGAGGAAGCGGACGAACCGCCCCACACGGCCGAGATAGACCGGATTGCGAAGCTGCGCCGGACTATAACGCGGACAGCGGCATTGGTGCTTCGCGAACCGAGCGACGGTTGTAGCACCCACGCTGGCGAGCGGGAGGCGGCGACGATCGAGCCAGTGTAGGAAATGACGGGCGGCACTGCCGTAATTTACGAACGAAGCGGTACCGCGCAAGGGCTCGAGAAATGCGGTGACCGCATCGGTCGAAGAAGGCGCGTCGTCTGCAAGACGAGGTCGAAAGAGTAAATGGCGCGGGTTGAATATCATGTTGGTCCCTCCGGGTTGTGGCAACCGAAGGGACCATAATTATGCCGAGTGGATCACGCGGCTTCGCGTTGGAAAGTGGGCTGCTCCACAGATTTGCTCGGCATAATCCGCTGCTCTGCATAAAGCATTTTCGATTTCGTGCAGGGCATCACGGCGCTCGCCCGCAGCAAGACCCATCAGGACACCCGCCTCGAATCGGAGGGCAAGGCCAGGAAGCTGTTGGAGCGCGCCGCCTGACACCAACGCCACGAGCCGCGCGGGCAATTGATGCCGCGCGGCTCACCGTCTGCTTGGAGTTCCAACATCATTGCATCGTCGATTTCCGCCGATCCGCAATTTGCGGATTGGCGGCGACTGCGCGTCCCACCGGGTCGCGCTCGCCGCGCTGCGCGCGGCTCGCGAAGTCACGC
>Ga0137403_10009300_pt1 | contig 10930 bp, 9 predicted proteins | sample CZOMad2_1_16fung_FD_122057 | JGI IMG/M metagenome (GOLD analysis project Ga0137403, IMG submission 122057) | Vadose zone soil fungal communities from Angelo Coast Range Reserve, California, USA - CZOMad2_1_16fungal (Hybrid Assembly) | ecosystem: Environmental > Terrestrial > Soil > Vadose zone...
CAGCTTCTTCACATCTTTTTGAGCAGACCCCGTTTGCGACGTTCCCTGATCGACTAGACATATCGAATAAACCAGCGCGTTCGATCGCTTAAATGATTCCCGCAACTCGGTGTACGTCAGCTGCGAAGCCGTGTCCTGTCCGTCGCTTAGCAAGAGAATCACCGGTCTATCACGTTGTTCCACCTTCTCCCGGGCAAGATCGCACGCGTCATAGATGGCATTTCCATTCTCGGCGTCGGTAGATGCTGCCTTGGTGAGACCGTCCATGAGCGCATCGCTGTCGCGCGTCCAGTCAGTAACTAGCCGAGGACTCCCGCCAGCCGCGATGATGAAGTACTCATTCATCTCATGGCCTTGTTCTTTGAAACGTAGAATGCTCCGGCGTATTGAGCTAAGCCATGCCGCGCTGGTGTTTGCGGCTGATGTCGAAAATACAATAGCAACACTCCTGGGCACATCTTCATCAGAGAAAGCAGCAATGTCTTGCGGCTTCTTCCTATCGGTGACGAAGAAATCGGCGCGCGTCAGATTCGTAACCGGATGACCATTAGCGTCGGTGACGGTGACTGTCAGCATGACCACTGCGGTGCTGAATACACAATGTATCTCCCTGTCTCCGTCTTGTTGCGCAATTCCCGTAAGAGGGGCGCCAAGCAAGAAAATTGGAAACGAAAGATAGACGAAATGCTTAACACGAACTGCACGGACCAACCTACTCATGAGGTGGCCTCCTTCTATTGCCCCTGATCGCCGGCCAGCCGCACCGGTATCTAACGCGCTTATTCAGTGCGCTCGGGTCTCGACGCTCATATGCCTCATCGCTGATCTTGCGTAGTGTGGGATCGGACCCATACTTACCAGCCAGATCGGAAACGCTGACTGCGTCGATCTCAAGCGACAGCAGCTCTCCGAGCGCCACGCGTTGCTGAATCTCCGCTTTCAATCCGGCGATGGCTTGAGCGCGGTCTGGTTTCACTACACGGACATTCGGCGCGCCGATGAGTGATGCCGCGAATTGACCGTTAACCGCTTCGACAAAAATCGTGAAGCTCATATCGCCGTCCAGACACTTGAATCTTACAGTCCGCTCTTTACGATCTCAACATGGCTCGAGGCATAGAAGGTTAGGCTTTGAATCGCAATTCGCTAAGATTAGCTTGCCTGATCCCTCGCCATCAACGCCGCCCCAATCATTCCGGCCGTAGCGCCGAGCTTGGCGATGACGATCTCGCAGCTATTGAACGAAGGCGGGAACGCGCGTCGGCGAGTCTCTTTGATCGTGGGCTTCAATATCAAGTCACCGGCTTCCATCACTCCTCCGCCCATGACCACCATCTCGACGTTCAGCAAGTTGATCACCGCAGCCAGCGCAATGCCGAGGAACATGCCTGTGCGTTCCATCATCACCTGAGCCATCTCGTCGCCATCTCTCGCAGCGTGGGCGATATCTTCCGCGGTGAACTCACGGTCGCGTGGGATCGCGAGTCTCGAAAGCGAGGACGTCCGATCGCGATAAAGCCGCTCGCGCGTACGGCGCACGATGTTCGGCCCGGATGCGATTGTTTCCAGGCATCCGATGTTGCCGCAAGCACACTCAATGCCTTCAGGGTCGATCGTCATGTGACCGAACTCTCCAGCGAAACCGGCCGCCCCGCGATAGATTTGACCATTGATGATCAAGCCTGCTCCGATGCCCGTTCCAAGCGCTACGAAAAACACTTCGCGCCTGCCGCGTGCCGCTCCGACCTGAAGTTCGCCGTAAGCCGCGGCGTTGGCATCGTTGTCCAGGATCACTGGCAGCCCTGTCTCACGTGAGAGCTCGGTGGTTACGTCGATCTGAGAAAGCGCCGGCAGCTTCGGCATGACCTCGATGCGGTTCGTCTTGCGATTGACCAGACCGGGTATCCCAACTCCGATCCCGGCGACTGGTCCGCCGGCGCTTTTGTGATCACGAAGCTTAAGCGCGGTCTCGACGACCTGACCGAACAAGGCGTCATGGCCCTTTTGTTCAGCCTCGAATCGCGTTACTTCAATGATCTCGCCCGTGTTGCTGATGAGCGCGCCCTTGAGGGTGCTTCCGCCGAGGTCGATGCCGATAAAGACTGATCCGTTTGTCGTCATAGAGGGGTACCCGCGCCGTCGCGGACAAGCTATTAAGCTCTAGTTTCTGAGGATAGCAAAGGCTGGAATGGGATGTCAATTTTAGCAAAGTGCGCTAGAATCCTCCGGCTTAAGTCGTTCCGTAGTTTCTAGTTTCTGGCTTCAGCCGGACTTGCACGGCCGCCGGAAACGGGCAAACCGGAAACTACAACCCCAGTGGCGTTTTGAGTGATTGTCCGACAAACTTCAGTTTGTCGTCTGAGCGGACTTTGCCGACAAACTGAAGTTTGTCGGACAGAAACTATCGAATGTACGAGCTGCTGCAAAGATACGGGTTGTGGGCGGTGTTCTTCGGGACGATGATCGAGGGTGATCTGACGCTGCTGTTTTCGGGTGTGCTCGCCCGGGCGGGACTCTTCACTTTCGAGGAGGCGCTTGTGGTAGGCACGGCAGGCGGCTTCGTCGGCGACTCGCTCAGCTACATGATCGGGGCGCGGTTTCGTGGACGAGCCCGAACCTGGCACTTCTTTCTTCGCGCGCGGCCTCGCGTTGAGAAGCTTATGCGCAGGTTCGGCGTGTTGTCGGTGTTCATCGTAAAATACGTATACGGACTTCGGACCACGAGCGCGATATTCTGGGGGCTTGCCCACTTCGGCTTCTTGAGGTTCGCGTTGTTGACGCTGGCAAGCTGCGCCGTTTGGGTTGGCGTGCTTGCCGGCCTCGGCTTTACGTTTGCTACGGGCATTGAAAAGCTGGTCGGTGATCTCAAACGAATACAAATCATACTGCTGGTCGTCGCGATCATTATTACAACGGTCTACGTCATCAGCAGGTTTGAGAGGAGAGTCATTGAGGAAGAAAAGGAATTCTTCGCCACCGAGAAGAAGGATGATGATTAGTATGCCGTGAATCAGCAGCTTGCCGCGGCTATCTGCAACTGAGAGCAGCCGCTGATGCGTTATATCACAATGACGCCCAACTCCTCGGACGAGACAAGCGTGTGATCTCAGAAACCGTTTCCCATTACCGTATTCAAAAGAAACTCGGAGCCGGCGGGATGGGAGAGGTATACCTGGCGGAGGACATGCGCCTTGGGCGGCAAGTTGCTCTCAAATTCCTGCCGGCCTCCTATCAATATGACTCCGAGCGGCGCACCAGATTCCTGAAAGAAGCGCGGGCTGCATCGGCGCTGCGCTCGCCGAATATCGCGGCGATATACGACATCGGTGAACACGACGGCGCGATGTTCATCGCTATGGAGTACGTCGAAGGCGAGGTGCTCTCACAGCGCATCGATCGGCGGACGCTGCCGACTAGTGACGTCATCGATATCGCGGTGCAGATCGCCGATGCCCTTGATGAAGCTCACACGCTTGGCATCATTCATCGGGATGTCAAAAGCTCGAATCTAATCGTTACCGAGCGGGGGCTGGTGAAGATGCTCGACTTCGGCCTGGCCAAGATGATCCAGGTGGGCAACTCGCTCGATAGCGACGATCCTACCGTGGCGCTAGGCGGGCAGACAGCCGTTGGGATAGTGTTGGGGACCGTCTCATACATGTCACCTGAGCAGGCGCTGGGGCATGATCTGGACCAGCGCTCGGACATCTTCTCGCACGGCGTAGTTATCTACGAAATGCTGACAGGAAGACTGCCTTTTGAAGGCGCCAGCGCTACCGAGATCATCGATGGCATAGTTCATAAGGAACCTCCCGCCATCGCCCGTTTCAACTATGATGTGCCGCCCGAACTTGAACGCATCGTGCGCAAGTGCATGGAAAAAGATCGCGAACGGCGGTACTACTCCTGTCGTGAGTTATCGATTGACCTGCGGAACCTCCAGCGTGACAGTGACGCCATCGCGGTCACAAACGCGGCAGCTTTTCGCAAAACACAATCGCCGCGGCGCGGGCGTTCCCGCAAGGCGATTGACTCGCTTGCAATCCTGCCGCTAATCAACGCGGGCGGAGATCCCGACACCGAGTACCTGTCGGATGGAATTACCGAAAGCATCATCAACAACCTCTCGCAGCTTCCCAGGCTGCGAGTGATGGCCCGCAGCACGGTCTTCCGCTACAAAGGCAGGGAGGTAGATCCGCAGAGAATCGGTCAGGAACTGGGCGTGCGCGCGGCGCTCAGTGGCCGAGTGCTTCAGCGAGGCAATCTACTGATCATCAAGGCGGAACTGGTCGACACCGAAGACGGGTCACATCTTTGGGGCGAGCAATACAATCGCAAGCTTTCGGACATCTTTGTGATTGAAGACGAGATCTCGAGAGAGATTTCCGACAAGCTACGGCTGAAGCTGAGCGGCGCCGAGAAAAAGCAACTCACCAAGCGATACACCGAAAACACCGACGCTTATCACTTTTACCTCAAGGGCCGGTTTTACTGGAACAAGCGGACCCCGGAGGGGCTCAAGAAGGGAATCGAATACTTCCAGCAAGCGATTGACAGCGACCCCGGCTACGCGCTCGCCTATTCGGGGCTTGCCGATTCTTACAACATTCTTGTGAGCTACAGCGCGCTCGCCCCGCACGAAGCATTCCCGAAGGCCAAAGCGGCGGCGGCCAGAGCGTTGGAGATCGATGGCACGCTAGCCGAGGCACACACGTCATTGGCGTTCGTGACGTTTGGATACGACTGGGACTGGGCAGGGGCCGAGCGAGGATTCAAACAAGCGATCCGATTCAACCCCGGCTATGCTTTTGCTCATAACTTCTACGCCGTGCTGCTCGCAGCGCTTGGGCGATTCGACGAGGCGTTCGTGCAGATCAGGAATGCGCACGATCTCGATCCGCTCTCGCTCCCGATAAACACAAACCTGGGATGGCTTCTGTATCTGGCGCGCCGCTACGATGAAGCGATCCAACAGTATCTGAAGACGATTGACCTGGACGATGGTTTTCCGCTTGCGCATCGCAGGCTGGCGCAGACTTACGAGCAAATGAACCGGTACGGCGAAGCAGCCGCGGAGTTTCAAAAGGCGTTCGCGCTCTCGGGTAACGAAATCGAGTTGCTGTCTGCGCGCGGCCACTTTTACGCAATCGTGGGAGAGACAGACAAGGCGAATCGTGTTCTGAACCAACTGGAAGCCTTTGCGAAATCCAGGTACGTTCCATCGTACCTGGTCGCGAGAGTTCATCTCGGTCTCGGCGACATTGAGCGCGTGTTTGAATTGCTCGAGAAGGCTCTCGATGAGAGGTACGGCTATCTCGCATATCTAAATGTTGAGCCTATGTTCGACGGCATTCGGAGCGATGCTCGGTTCGAGGAGTTGGTGCGTCGCGTCGGCCTCAAATAACAGCGCCATTCTTGAGGAACAACGATCGCTCGTAGCGGTAGCAATCAATGCTCATTTCGCTGATTAGGAACGTAGCCGGCGAGCAAACGTAGCGATCCGGCGGCAACGCGGCATATGCGGATTTAGTGAGTAGTATTTCGCTCTTTCCTGCAAGGTCTTCGCCGAGCTTGCAAGCGATGTTCACCTCGGACCCGAACATATCTTCCTCATCAATCACCAGTATGGAACCGTAGCCGATACCGATGCTGCCGAATATGTCGCGATCCGGCGGCACGACGCTGTTGACCGCGTCAAAGGCCCGAAAGATGTCGAGCGCCGATTCAAGCGCGCGCGCCGGATCGTCAAAGATGGCATACAGGTTGTCGGCCTCTTGTTTGATTACAACGCCGCCGCTTCCCTTGACCGCCGGCCGCGCGGCCTCTTCCATTTGATGAATCATCGCCAGGTAGTGAATGATTCCATACTCGACCGTCAACCGGGAAAAGCCGACCATATCGAGCACCAGTACCGCGACGTTACGCTGGAGAGCGTTAATCAACTGGTTGTCGATTTCATCGGCGCGTTCAGGAAACTGATTGCGCACCGCGAGCAAGCGCCCTAATAAGGCGCGGCCGCTGCGAGAACGCGAGCGAGGAGTGGAAACCGTAGCCTTCTTCACGTACTACTTGGCCTTGATGAATTCGCGTATGTACCCGTCGACCAGCGCCGGCTTTTCGTGAATGACCCAGTGCGTTCCGTCCGGTATGCGCTTGATCGTCAAGTTCGGTACGAACTTATCAAGCCCCTCGAGGTTGCCGGTCAGCAAGGCGACGTCCTTTTCGCCCCAGATGACGAGGGTCGGCACTTTCACTTCGAGCGACGGCAAGCCGGCTGCAAAGTTTGCGGCATTTGTATCGCCCGCAGCGGGCGGTCCGACGCGAGCGGCTCGATAGTAATTCAAACCCCCGGTCAGCGCACCCGGTTGCGACCAGGCTTCTATGTAAGCCTGCTTGTCTTCTTCGGTGAACACGCCGTTCTTCAGACCTTCGCCTAACACAATTTGAACAAGAAGGGCGTAGTTGTTAGCCGAAAGGGTCTGCTCAGCCTGGGCGCCGCGGAACATCAGCATGTATGAGCTCGCCTTTTGCTGAGCGGGATTGTCCCGCAGCTCGCGCTGGAACACGCCCGGATGTGGCGCGTTGATGATGACGAGCTTTTCAAGATAGTCGGGATGCGCTATTGCGAATGCCCACGCGATAGCGCCGCCCCAGTCGTGCGCTACCAGAATGAACCTCTTGTGACCGAGCTTCTCGGCTAGCGCGCGCAGATCTTCAACCATGTACTTAACCTGATACTGATCGACCTCGGCAGGCTTCGAAGAGAGGTTATAGCCGCGCATATCCGGAGCCACCGCCTGGTAATCTTGCCCGAACTCCGCAAGCTGATTCTTCCACTCGTACCAGAACTCGGGGAAGCCGTGAACAAACATGATCAACTTCCCCTTGCCCGCTGTCACATAGTGCAGGCGGACTCCGTTCACATCGGCGTATTCGTGATTGAACATTGGTCCCTTCGCTTCCTTCTTATCGGCATCGGCCTTGACCGTCGGCCTGTGCTGGCCCCCGGCATAAACGCACGTGACGGCGCTCAGGAGCGCGGCCGAGATTAGTCGATTCATAACGGTGAGCTTTTCTTTCTTCATGGTCTGATGGCTTTCCAGCTTTACTTTTTCGTGTTTGGATGGAGGTACTCTTGAGGCGGACCCTCATAGATTGTGTGGCAGCGCTGGCAGCGATGAATCGTATTGCCGGGCACCGCCTTGCCGACGACTTCGGGAGGAGCGGTGAGCCACTGTTTCACGTGCCCCCAGCAATTCTTTCCCTTTTCGTCTTTCACGGTGCAAACGGTTTGCCCAGGCAAGAGAGCTCGGTACACGCCGGTCTTTTGAGTGCCCGGCTGGATCGCCTTGGATTGAATGCCGGCCAGGTCAGGTTCGACCATCACGGTTACCCCCAATAATGATTTCGAGGCCGCCATATTATGGCACCGACGCGTGGTTGGTCAATCACTGGAAGCATCACCGGAAGTAGTCCTGTGCATACCCCGGAACGTGTTTGCTATAATCTCGGCCTATGAAGTGAGGCATAAGATGTCAACAAACATGACTACAGCCATCATGTCCGGAGAGGAATTCGCAATATCCCTTGGCGACGAGAACAAAGCGTCGCTGGAGCGTCTTGGCCGGTTGAGCGCTGCCGGCGAAGCCCCGCGGGAGTTGACGATTGAGCGGCTTCTGCGCATCGCGCTCAAGAATGAGCTCGAGGCGAGTGAAGTGGCGGCGATGTGGATGAGCACAACCTCGGAGCTTGACGTAAAGCTGGCTTTCGCACGTCAGACCGGCGACGAAGCCAGGCACTATCGGCTGATCGCTGACCGTCTGAAGGCCCTTGGCGTCGACGCCGATCGAATCGATCCGCGAGAGGGCGGCTACTCGCCGTTGTTTGACTATCTGCGCGCGCTGCAGAGCACTGTGGCACGCGTGGCCGCCGGTCAGTTCACGCGCGAGGGCATCGCACTTGTACGAAACCAATGCTTCATCGACTTCTGTGAAGGGCTTGGGGATGTGGAAACGGCAGCCCTCTACCGTGATGTTATTCAGCCTGACGAGCGGCAACATCACGAACTCGGACGGCGATTCCTGGTGCTATTTGCTGTCACCGAAAACGAGCAGCAGGTGGCGCGTGATGCAGCTCGCCGCACGCTCGAGCTTGCGGAAGAGATTCAGGAAATGGCGCGGCTCAAGGCCGGAATAAGCCGCGCGCCTGGGTGTTAGCGACCGACGAGCAGCTGCTTCCACCTTCCAGCTACTGTAAGGCTTTCCAGATTTGTATTTACTGACCTGTCCATACCGGATACCATTGACTCGTGTATCGAGCCCGGAACTGGCTCCGTATCAAGGGGAACCCCCTCGACCCTTATGATACGCGATAGAAAAGCCGGACGGCCCCTTCGCTTGGCGTCTCCCTTTAAGAACAAACGATGCAGCAGTTAACCAGAAGCGACATACTAGATCGCGTTGCACGGGGTGAAGGGCTGAGAGGCGCCAACCTCGTGCGTATCGATCTTTCTGCGATGGACCTCTCCCGCGTCGACCTGGCCGAAGCTAATCTGAGAATGGCCGACCTGAACCATACGAACCTCCGAGAAGCGAGGTTGACGGGCTGTTTTCTGAGCGGCGCAATTTTGAACGGCGCCAGCCTTACCGGCGCCAATATGGTCGAGTCGAGCATGATCGGCGCAACCTTGAAAGGCGCCGATTTGAACAGCGCCGACCTCAGCGGCTCCGATCTGACCGGCGCGAACCTTCAAGGCGCGCAGCTCGCAGGGGCATATCTTGTTGGCACTTTCCTGAATGAAACCGACTTGAGCGACGCTAATCTCACGGGCGCTTTCGTGCGAATGGCCCAGATGGCGGGAAGCAACCTTGCCGGAGCGTCGCTTGAAAGTGCTGACCTTTCGTACGCCGATCTATCCGGAGTTCGGCTCGACGGATGTTGCCTTATCGGCGCGAACTTGATGGGCGCCAATCTCTCAGGCAGCAATCTAAAAGTATGCGATCTGCGCGGCGCAGACCTGACTGGCGCGGACTTGACTGGATGCAATTTGACGGGGGCGAAACTGCGCGATGTCAAGTTCGCCGGGGTGAAGCTTGCTGATGCGTGGGCCGACTGGGTGGACATGGCGACCGACGGCGTCGAGGACCGCGCCTCGCTCGAAGAGGTGTTCGTCGGGATCATCGGCAAACCCGTTGCGCAGTTGCTGGTGGAAGGCCGCGTCGGCGACGATGTCTGGGCTATGGTCCTCGCGCATTTGTGCGCGTTTCAAATGGCCCATCCTACTGAGGGCGAAGTTCGCTTGCGAGGGATTCACGAGGGCATCAGTTCCTCGGCACTCTACCTGGAGGCTGAACATGAGTTGAGCCTGGCTGCTTATCTGGCGGAGTTCGCGGACATAATCGGCAAGGGTTCGCTGGAGCTCGTCGAGCAGTTGGCAACGGCCGTCGCAGAGCGGACGGAGCGCGCATTTGGGGCGAGCGCGCCGTCATATGAGTTCGCCGCTACGCCGGCAGGTTCATCGCGGGGCGATGGACTCGATCGAGCTCTGAGTCACCTGGCGGCGGGTGTCGAAGCGCTTCACGAAACGCCTTTTTGGACAAGCGACAAAGCAGTATTGATTCTTACGGGCAACCGGCAGATATGGCTCGAAGCTACTTCCAACCCTTCACTCACCCTGCGGCCGCCGCACGGCTCGGCCGTCGGAGTCGATCTCGTGCGCGGCCACTTCGTCACCGATGAGGTGCGCCGAAGCAGGACGCTGGTCGCCACACGATAGTCCGATCGACGCAAACGCCTTTCTCAATTAGCGATTTATAATAAAGGGCTAATTCGGGTCTAATCTCGCGCGGTTTATAATGACCGCTCACTAGTTAGAAAGCTTCCAGCGCAAATCGGCGCTGTGATAAGCTAACAATCTGGGCCAGCCCCGGCTGCTCCAGCATCCATCAGCTTACAACAGGAGTCCACTTATGAAGACGATGTTACTCAAACGAGCTACGGTTCTGATGCTGGCGGCGATAATTGTCTCGCCGACTACGCTGCTCGCGGATGATAAGAAACCCACCCCTGGCCAGGAGCCCGCGCAGGCTTCCACCGAGAGCGGCGTGGGTGCGCCGAAGGGAAAGCTCACCGACGACGAAAATCCCTTGATGATCGGAAAGCGCAACATCAATGCTCACCAGATCAATTTCTACTCGCTTCAGAAAGAGGTTGGCCTCGGCCGTCAGCTGGCTGCCGACGTCGATCGACAGGGCAAGTTCATTGAAGATCCCGTTGTGACTGAATTCGTGAACCGCGTCGGCCAGAACATCGCCCTTCATTCGGATGCGAAGATCCCGTTCACCATCAAGGTGCTTGATTCAGATGACGTGAATGCATTCGCGCTTCCGGGCGGATTCCTGTACGTAAACAAGGGTGCAATACTGGCGGCCGACACCGAGTCTGAGCTTGCGGGCGTGATGGCCCACGAGATCGGGCACGTGGCTGCGAGGCACGGAGTCGAGCAGGCGTCGAAGGCTACGCTGGCAAACTACGCGATGATACCGCTGATCTTTATGACCGGCGGCCTCGGATACATTGCTTACCAGGCTGCGCAGATCGGCGTGCCGCTGACCTTCCTAAAATTCAGCCGCAACGTAGAGTCCGAGGCGGACAAGCTTGGCGCGCAATACATGTGGGCGGCGGGCTACGACCCGAACAATTTTCTAAGCTTCTTTGAGAAGCTCGAGAAAAAAGAGAAGCACAAGCCGGGCACTCTCTCGAAATTGTTTGGCACTCATCCTCCGACGCCCGACCGCATCCTCAAGGTTCACGACCTGCTGGCGAGATTCCCGGATCGGGACGAATACACGGTCTCGACCTCCGAGTTCAATCGAGTGAAGTCGCGGCTGTTGGCAATCACGAATTCCAAGACGCTTGACGCGTCAGGTCG
>Ga0137403_10009304_pt1 | contig 10928 bp, 12 predicted proteins | sample CZOMad2_1_16fung_FD_122057 | JGI IMG/M metagenome (GOLD analysis project Ga0137403, IMG submission 122057) | Vadose zone soil fungal communities from Angelo Coast Range Reserve, California, USA - CZOMad2_1_16fungal (Hybrid Assembly) | ecosystem: Environmental > Terrestrial > Soil > Vadose zone...
ATGACCAGGATCGACAGCGCCATGAACAGCTCTCGCTACATCCCTGCTTGGCGGCCCGCGGGCGAAATTATGACAGCCCTTCGCTCGAACGAACAAAAATGAAGGCGGTGCGACCCGTCGGCTCGTCCCATAACCCCGCGAGATCTGGTGCGGCGCTCAGCACCTCCGTGAGTCGGTCGAGATTCATGGGCTTGGCCGGCGTGCCACTTCGTTGCCGTCCACGCGGGGCAGCTCTCCGTCACAAATGGGAAGATACGACCGAGATCGCATGGACAAAAAGGCGCTCATCGAAGTACTCCGCGAGCGACTGGCGCACGAGCTAGCCGAGGCGCGCCGCGTGGCTACCGACACGGCGGCTGCCGCGAATCACCCGGAGGCGCGCCCGGAGAACGACAAAGACACGCGCAAGATCGAGCTCTCGTACCTGGCCGCGGGTCAGGCGGCGCGCGCCTACGAGCTCGAGGCCGCAGCCGCGCTGCTCGCGACATTGCCAGTGCTCCCGTTCACGGCAGAAGATGCGCTGAAGGCCGGCGCGCTCGTCGAGCTCGACGCGGACGGCAAGCGTCAACGCGTGCTGCTCTCCCCCGCTGGCGGCGGCCAGCGCCTCGCGACCGAGCACGGCGAGGTCAGCGTCGTGACGCCGCAGTCGCCGCTCGGCCAGGGCTTGCTCGGCAAGCGCGTCGGCGACTCTTTCGAGCTTGTCGTCGCGGGTCAGGCGCGAGAGGTGGAGATTCTCGACGTCGAGTGACCCCGCGCCAGACGGCTAGTGCATCGCACTAGCTCGCGGTCACCGACGACGGCGATGACGAGACGGGTGCGCCGGCTTCCGCCTTCAAATCGATGAGGCGGTACACCATGACCTCCTGGTCGCGTCCCTTCACCTTGATCTTGTGGAGCGGCTCGGCGTTCACGAACGCTTCCACCTGCCTGAACAGATCCTCGGAAAGGATGACGTCGCACTTGAGCTCCTTGGTCATGCTCTCCAGGCGCGACGCGAGGTTCACGGCATCGCCGATGACGGTGTATTCCATGCGCTCCGCGTGACCCATGTTCCCGGCCACGACCTGCCCGGAGTGAAGGCCGATGCCGCTGCGGATCTCCGGGAGTCCGCGAGCCTTGAAGTCCACGTTGATCTTCTTCAAGCGCGTGCGCATCTCGAGGGCCGCCATGACGGCGTGCAGCGGATCGTCCGGCGCGGGCACGGGCGCGCCGAAGACGGCCATGATCGCGTCGCCGATGAACTTCTCCACCGTTCCGCCGTAGCGGCCGATCAATGTCCGGGCGAGCTCGAAGTAGCGCGACAAAAGATCGCGCGTCTCCTCTGCGTCACGCGACTCCGACCAAGCCGTGAACCCCACCAGATCGGCAAACAGCACTGAGACCAGACGACGCTCGGCCGCGGGTGCGGCTCCAGGAGCTGCCCGCGAAACCGCATCGATCTCCAGTGGGGACCCGCAGTCGCCGCAGAACCTCTTGCCAGGCGCGTTCGAGCCTCCGCACGACGAACAGATCGTCGCGAGCGCGCTCCCACAGTCGCCGCAAAACCTCTTCCCGGCGGGATTGTCGGCACCGCAGTTCGCGCAAACGATCATCCCGAAGAGCCTAACCCGCAATCCTGCGCGCTCACAGCGCTGACAGGTCGACGATGGCTACAGCGATCCGAGCGGCGCGATTGCGCGCACAGGTTGTCCGGTGACGCTCGCGATTACATCGAAGTCGGCGTCGTAGTGGCACACGCCAATCTCCGCGGCTTCCGCAGCTGCGGCGACGAGCAGATCAGGGATCTTCACCTGCCGGTGGCGGCCGAGACCCGCCAGCTCATGCCACACATCCAGCGCTCGCTCCCAGACGCCGCCTGTGATGGCGATTTGGGGCAGTGCTCGAAGGTCTGCGCGGAACTCATCGAACTCGCCAGGTTCTTGCGTCGTCCACAAAAGCTCCATCACAACGATCGGACACGTCGCAATCTCGTCGGCGAGGAGCCGGGTCGAGAAGTCGTCGTCGGTGTCTGCGGACTTTTCCCGGTTCGTCCAGGCGCTCGTGTCTGCGAGCTCCACCGCTAGGTGGTGGCCTTCGCCTTGGTCGAGACGGGGGCGCTGTCAGCAGTCCGAGGCGTTCGCAGCGCTGCAAGCTCCTCCTCTGAAACGGTGATTCTGCGGCGAGCGAGCCGTTGCAAACGCGCCTGGCGCACAACCGCCTCGAGGGAGCGATGAATCGTCTCGGTTGTCCCACCCGTTTTGAGCACCCTTTTCGCCTCGGCAACAAGATCAAGATCGAGATTGAGGGACGTACGCTTCTTCATACTCGAATTGTATGCCTGAAAGGGTCTAAGTCAAGCATACGATTCGAATTGGCTTGTACGCCTAGGCGATAGCAGGTGCGGTGACGAAGCGGAGCTCAGGCACCTGGTCGAGCTCTCCGACGTCACGCGCCAGCTCCAGGAACGTCAGCAGCCCAGCGCGTTCGCGCGGGCCGAAGCTGTAGCGAAGCTTTTCGAAGTAGCGGGCGAGGAAGCCGGCCGGGTAGCCGTAGCGCTTGCTCGACTCGTGCGCGAGCCGCTCGGGCTCGGCGCGCGCGAGCCGGACCGAGGCGACGAGCGCCTCCTCCAGCTCGGACAACCCGGGCAGCGGCTCGTCGGGCGCGGCCCAGACGGCGAAGACCATCGGCAGGCCGGTTCGCTCGAGCCAGAGGCGGCCGAGGTCGTGGTGCGGGGTCGGATCCTCGAACGCCGACTTGAGAGCCGCGTCGCCGATCAGCAAGGTCGCCTCGGCCTCCTCGCCGAGCGGGACGTGCTCGGCCTCGGGCAGTAGCACCTTCGTCAGCACGACCGAGGTCGCGCTCTCAGGCGTGACCGCAACCGTGCGGATGTGCTCGAGCGGCGTCCGTGAGACGAGCTGGATCGAGTCGACCGCTCCTTCAGAGCCGACGCAAAGGCGCGGCAGGATCCGCAGCCGATCAGCGTTGCGGGCGTACTCGATCGACGAGATCGGCGCCAGGTCGCACTCGCCGGCGAGCAGCGCGCGGTTGAGGTCGGTCGGGACGCCGACGAGCTCCTCCACCTCGGCGTCGAGCCGGTAGAAGACCGGCGCCATGTTCACGTAGCCGATGCGCCCCAGCCGGATCACGTGCGCCTCTCGACGACGGCGTAGGTCATCGCCTCGAGCTCGTCGCTGTGAACCTCGCCGTTCAGGCACACGCGGGCCCGCTCGGCGTACTCGAGCGCGACCGTGCGCGAACGGTCGAGCGCGCCGGTGGCCGCGACCCGGACGAGTGCGCCGTCGAGCGAGCCTCCCGCGAGCGCGCGGTGGACGACAGGATCCTCCCGTGCGGCGAGCAGCAGGGGCAGCGTCGGCGTTCCCTCGCGTAGATCCGTGCCGGCGATCTTGCCGGTGTCGATCGTCTCGCCGGTGCAGTCCAGAATGTCGTCGGCGATCTGGAAGGCGATTCCGAGCGCCAGGCCGAACTCGGCCAGCTCGCGTGCCTCGTCCCTGTTCAAACCGGCGCCGAGCAGGCAGGCGGCCTCGAAGAGCTTGCCGGTCTTGAGCGCGCAGCGCTCGAGGTAGCTCTCGACGGACGTTTCCGGATCGTGCGTCTGGGCGCGCTGGAGCGCCTCGCCCCGCGCGAGCGAGAGGCATGCCGAGGCGAGCGTCGAGACGGCGCGCTTGTCGCCGGTCGCGGCGAGCTCGGCGAACGCACGGGCGAACAGATAGTCGCCCGCCGCACGTGCCGGGCCCGGCCCGAAGCGCGCCCAGGCCGAGGCCCGGCCGCGGCGGTAGCCCGCGCGGTCGATCAGGTCGTCGTGAACGAGCGTCGCCATGTGCACGAGCTCGACGGCGGCGCCGGCGACGTAGGGCGGCTCGCGGTTGGGCGTCGCGGCGAGGAAGACGAGCAGGGGCCGCAGCCGCTTGCCGCCGGCCGCGAGCGCCTCTGCCCCGACCGTCGCCGCCAGCCCCGGATGGCAGCTGACCGCGTCGAGCAGCCGTTGCTCGATCTCCTCCAGGTACTCATCGAGCCCTTCGGTCTCGTGGATCGTCGTCAGCGCCCTCATGCTGCAACTCCAGTGTGCAGTGCGACGATCCCCCCGCCGAAGAGGCGGTAGTGCACCTGATCGAATCCCGCGGTCTGCATCAGCTCGGCGAGCTCCTTCGCTCCGGGAAACCGGCGGACGCTCGCCGGCAGATACGTGTACGCCGAACCGCCCGGCAGCAGTTTCCCGGCAAGCGGGACGAGACCGTCGAACCAGAGCTTGTAGAACGGCCGCAGCAGTCCGCGCGGCCGGGTGATCTCGAGGATGCCGACGCGCCCGCCGGGCCGGAGGACGCGCCGCAGCTCGCGCAGGCCGCCTTCCAGATCTTCGAGGTTGCGGACGCCGAACCCCACCGTAGCGGCGTCGAACGAGCCGTCCTCGAAGGGCAGCGCGAGCGCGTCGCCCTGAACCCACTCGACCTGGTCGGACTTCGCCCGCGCCCGTTCCAGCATCCGTTCGGAGAAGTCGAGGCCTATGACCTTGCCGCCCGCTCGCTGCGCCGCGATCGCGAGATCTCCGGTCCCGCAGCAGGCGTCGAGCACGCGGTCGCCCGGCGAGACGACCGCGCGAGCAGTCTCCGCCCGCCAACGCCGGTCGAGCCCGGCCGTCATCGCGCGGTTCATGACGTCGTAGACCGGCGCGATCCGGTCGAACATCCTCCGAACGGCGTCCGGCTCGAGCCTGCCGGTCTCGACGGTCATTCTCGGTCTTGCCCCCAGCGGGCGGTCTCATGCTCGATGCCGAGTTGGTCGAGGCACCGAGAGACGACGAAGTCGACGAGCTGGTCGACCGTCTCCGCTCCGTGGTAGAAGCCGGGCGCCAGGAAGAGGATCGTGGCGCCGGCCTGTTTGAGCTCGAGCATGTTCCGCAGATGGATCTGCGAGAGCGGCGTCTCACGCGGGCAGACGATCAGCCGGCGCTCCTCCTTCAGCGCAACCGAGGCGGCGCGATGGATCAGATTCGACATCGCGCCCGAGGCGATCGTCCCGAGCGTGCCCATCGAGCACGGACAGATCACGTAGGCGTCGACCTTCGCGGAGCCGCTCGCGTACGGCGATTTCCAGTCGCGCTCGGAGTAGACGGTGATGCCGTCCGCATCGCCGATCAGCCGCTGCGCAATTTCGTCCTGCGGCAGCGAGACGTCGCGGTAGAGCTCGGTCGCGAGCACCTCGTAACCCGCGCGCGAGATGCAGAGACCGACCTCGCAGTCCGACGCGGCCAGCGCCTGGACGAGGCGTGCCGCATACGGGGCGCCGGAGGCGCCCGTTATGCCGAGGAAGACGCGCAAGGCTCTATTTTGGCCCTTTGGAGGCCTCGAGGAAAATCGCGAGCTTGCGCAGGTTTGCCTCACCGAAGTCCGCGAAGGACGGCATCGGCGAGCCCTTGTTCACACAGCTTGGGCATTTGAGGTGCGCGATCTGGAAGGCGATGCCCTTGTTCTTCGACCCTTCCGCACTCAGGTCCGGCGCGCCGAGCTGGGAGCCGCCGGCGCCGTTGTAGGTGTGGCAGTTGAGGCAGCCGGAGGTAGCGAACAGCTTGGCGCCGGGGACCGCCTGCGGCGGCAGATTCTCCGCCTTCACCCAGTTCGGAACGTCCGCCAGGAGCTCCGCCCCAAGCGGCTCCTTCGCAGTGGCGCCCTTGTAGGTGAGAACGCCCATCGAGAGCGCAACCAGCACCGCTCCCACGATCGCGATCGGACGCCTCAGCAGCCGGCGCTCGCGCCGCACGTCGATGAACGGGATCACCAGGAGCAGAATCAGCAAGATCGTCGGAATCCCGACCGTCCCGAGGATGACCGAGTTCGGCCATTTGAAGATCCGCAGCAGGTAGAAGAGAAAGTAGAAGTACCAGTCCGGCCGCGGGACGAAGCTCGTGGTGCCCGGGTCGGCCTTCGCCGCCAAGGACGGGCCGAGCAGCGACGTGTAGTGCCAGATGAAGGCGAGCCCGGCGATCACGCTCACGACGACGAGGCTCATCACGGTGTCGTGGAACATGGCGTAGGGGTAGAACGGCTTCCCCTCACGCTTGACGTCCTCTTTGTACCGCTGGTAGGCGCTACGGCGTTCTTCCAGGCGGCGAGAGGCCATCAGTGGCTCCTCCGATGACGTTCTCCCGTTCCTCGGTCGCGAGTTGCAAGCGAGGGTAGGACGCAGGGAGCGTCAATATCCGTAGATATTTGCGCGACTGAGGACACCCCCTCGCGCCGCATATCGCGGGCGAGGGACGCTCTAAATGTTGCCGGAGGAGCCACTAATCAGGCCTCTTGGTAACGCCGCGAGGAGCCGGGTTGACGAGCCCGCTGCCCGGTACCGGCGGCGCTTCCTCGCGCTCACGCCCGGCCGCTTCCTTCGACCACGGCGGCGAGGACACGCCGAGCCGCACGATGAGGTAGAGGTGCAGGCCGATCAGGCCGAGGATCGCACCCGGAAGCAGGAGCATGTGGATCGAGTAGAAGCGGGCGAGCGTCTCGGGTCCGATCTCGGAGCCGCCGCGCAAGAAGCTCGCCAGGTACGGCCCCAGAAACGGCGCCGTGCCGTTGATGTTGATGCCGACAACGGTCGCCCAGTATGCGGTCTGATCGTACGGCAGCAGGTAGCCGGAGAACCCCTCGAGCAACGCGAGCGGCACCAACAGCGCACCGACGATCCAGTTCAGCTCGCGCGGATACTTGTAGGCGCCGAACAGGAAGACGCGCGCCATGTGGAAGAAGATCAGGATGATGAAGACGCTCGCGCCCCAGCGGTGCATGCCGCGGACGAGCCAACCAAGCGTGACGTCGTTTGTGATGTGCTGGACGGACTGGTAGGCCGAGTTCGGGTCCGGCTTGTAGTACATCGCCAGGATCACGCCGGTTCCGAGCTGGACGAGGAAAGCCGTCAGCGTCGCCGAGCCGAGCGTGTGCCACCAGCCGCTGTCGCGGGGGACCTTCCGGAAGAGAAAGTAACGAAGACCGCCGATGAGGCCGGAGCGTTCTTCCACCCAGTCGATCGGATACTGGGCCGCGGCCAGCATCTGGTCCTTGCGGTCTCGCTTGCGTGGCATCAGGTCGGCGGCTGCAACGGGTAGAACCACTGCTCCGGGCCGTCGACGTGCTGGCCCGGGCCTGTCTCCCTGTACTTGTGGATCCTCGCCGACGCGGCGGCGCCGTCCACATGGCTGACGCTGTAGGTCTTGCCGAGCGCGAGGTTGCCGTTGCGGATGTAGAACTCATAGCGGTCGAGGGCGCGAACGGGCGGGCCGGCCGTCCGGTTGCCCTCCTGGTCGTATTGGCCGCCGTGGCACGGGCAGCCGAAGCCGCCGGCAGGCAGGGTCGGAATCAGGCTGACATCGCCGGTCTTCGTTCTCTGCTCGACCTTTTGCTTGTCGAAGATCGGCCCGTTCGGCTGCACCGGGCACCCAAGGTGGGCGCAGCGGTTCGAGAGTACGGTGAAGCTGGGCACGTTGTCGGTGAACCCGTTGTTCCGGATGTAGGCCGTGCGGCGCGAGATCTCGCCTTCGGAGGGATCGCGCAGGAAGGTCGTGACCACGAACTGGCCCTCCTTGAAGTTCGTGATCGGCCCCAGGTCGATCTCGTCGTGGTGCGGGTGCTGAAACACCGGAGCGATCGAGAAGCCGACGATCGGGACGGTGACGATGCCCGCGATTACCGTGCCCAGGCCGAGCGTGGCGCCTTCGAGGAAGACGCTGCGCGGGAAGCGCTCGCCCGGCTCCGGCGCGGCCATCCCCGCTTCGCCCGTGGCTGCCGGTGGAGCGGGGGCGCCTTCGGTGGTGGACTCGGGACCGCCCGCGGCGGGCACGGGGACGACGTCGGGGTGGCGGCGGTAGTCACTCGTCGCGTCGCGCACCCAGAGGAAGCCGAAGACGACGGTGAGGACGACGCCGACCGCAGCGGCGGCCCAGCTTACGATCAGCCCGACGAGGATGCAGACGATCCCGATCGCGAAGCCGATCGGCCACAGGCTCGGCGGCGGAAGGTGCGGTTTGCCTTGGCCCTGCTGGGGCTCCACCCTAGAGCGCCTCCCTTTTCCCGCTCACCTGGTCGGATTCAATCGGGTCGCCACCGCCTCCGTCAACGACGTAACAGATGCCGCAACGCTCTATCCACGAAAAGTGCTTCGCACTTGCCGATCGCGTCCGCGTTTGTTCACGCCCTTCGCATGGCTCGGGAGAGATTAAGGGTTCGAAGGCGTTTTCGTGCGCCGTTCTGACCCGTTTCAGAACCGATGCCGTATTCCTCCCAGCGGCTGTCGACCAGCGCACGGATTTCTTCGGCCATCTCGATCTCCTCCGGCCACGGCCTCGTGCCCTCGTCGGTGCCTTTCGCCGTCGCGTCGATGCCGAGTTTGCCGCCGAAGAATTGGTGCGTCGGCGCATGGTCGAGGTGGTCGAGCGGGCCCTCGGAGATCAGGACGTCGCGGCCCGGGTCGACGTTGGCGCCGACGTAGAAGAAGACCTCTTCGTAGTCGTGCACGTTCACGTGCTCGTCCACGACGACGACCGCCTTCGTCAGGCTCAGCATCCCGAGTCCCCAGATCGCGTGCATGACCTTCTTGGCGTGGCCGGGAAAGGCCTTTCGGATCGAAACGATGCAGCAGTTGTGAAACGCACCCGCGACCGGGAGGTCGTAGTCGACGATCTCGGGGACGGTCATCTTCACGGCGGGGAGGAAGATGCGCTCGGTCGCCTTGCCGAGCCAGGCGTCCTCGGCCGGCGGCTTGCCGACGACGATCGACGGATAGATCGCGTTCTCGCGCATGGTCACCGCGGTGACGTGGAAGACCGGGAACGGCTCGGCCGCGGTGTAGAAACCCGTGTGGTCGCCGAACGGGCCCTCGGCGGTCAGCTCGTCCTTGTCGATGTAACCCTCGAGCACGATCTCGGCGTTCGCGGGCACGTCGAGGTCGACCGTCTTCCCCTTGAGGAGCTGGACCGGTTCGCCGCGCAGGAACCCGGCGAGCATGAACTCGTCGATGTGCTTGGGCAGCGGCGCACTGGCCGAGTAGGTCGTGACCGGATCGAGCCCGAGCGCGACGGCAACCTCGATCCGCCCGTCGGTGGCGAGGTAGTCGGCGCGCCCGTCCTTGTGGATCTGCCAGTGCATCGCGGTCGTGGCGCGGTCGAGCACCTGCATTCGGTACATGCCGACGTTGCGCGTGCCGGTGCGCGGGTCCTTGGTAATCACGGCGGGGAGCGTGATGAACGGCGCGGCGTCGCCCGGCCAACAGGTCTGTATGGGCAGCGCGCCGAGATCGACGTCGTCGCCGGTGACAACGATCTCCTGCGCCGGGCCGCGCCGAGCTGTCTGCGGCAGCGAGTCCGCGATCGACTTCAGCTTCTTCAGCCCGCGCACCTTGTCGACGAGCCCCTGCGGCGGCTGCATCTCGAGTACGTCCTCGAGCTTCGCGGCGACGTCGTCGAGGCGCTCGACGCCGAACGCCAGGCACATCCGCCGCTCGGTGCCGAACTGGTTGATCAGCAGCGGGTGGCTGGAGCCCTTGGGGTGCTCGAACAGCAGCGCCGGACCTCCGGCCTTGACGGTGCGGTCGGTGATCTCCGTCATCTCGAGGTGCGGATCGACCTCCGCGGCGACGCGGACGAGCTCGCCTTCGCGCTCGAGCAGCGCGATCCACGCACGTAGGTCCGCCGGCGGCGCCATACCCCGTCAGTCTAGGGAGAGCGCATATTCGACAGCTTCGTCCAGCGACATCGCCCGCCCGTCTGCCCTCCCGCGCTCGAACTCCGGTCCCGCAACGGCGAAAACGTAACCGGCGTACTCCTCGCGTTCGTTCTCCCACTGCCCGATGGGTGCGCGCTCTGCCTCGCCCTCGACAGCTCCCCAGAGCGTTCCCGCCTGCTCCGCTTGCCCTCTTGCGGCCGCGACCCAGGCGAAAAGCGTCAGGCCATAGGCGAGGCCCTGCCGGTCGTGGATCGTGCGTGCGATGACCAGGCTGTCGCGGATACGTGGCAACGCGTCTTCCGGCCCTCCCAGCCTGAGGGCGAAGTCCGCAGCGATCTGGAGCGCGTTCTTCTGCCACCAATCCCAGTTGATCTCCTTCGCGCGGGCTGCGCAGCGGTCGAGCAACTCGATTGACTCCTCTGACCGACCCTCAGCGAAAGCGAGTTCTCCGAGGAGCAGCAGCGCGCCCGCTTCGTGGTACGCGTCGCGATCCAACGAGAGACTCTGCTCGAGGAGCGAGTGGGCTCGCTCGTTGTCGCCCGCCCGTTGAGCTTCGACCGCCAGACGTTGGAGCATGTCCGCGATGCCCCAGTCGTGGCCGAGGTGTCGATACTGCGAGAGAGCCTGTTCGATGTATCGCGTGCCCGTTTCGAAGTTGCCGACGATATAGGTGACGCCGCCCAGGCAACGGGTGGCGCGTACGCGCAACTCAGGCGGTACCTTGGTGCCGCGCTCGAGCAGTTCCGTGAGCAAACGGGTGCCTTCGGCAGGGCTCGTGGTGACCCAGTACTGCTCCAGAGCGACGGCCAGTCGCATGGCGAGTTCGGTTTCATCGGCTCCCACCAACCAGTCGAGCGCCGCGCGAATGTTCGCTTGCTCGGGCACGACGATCTCGTAGCGCACGCCTCGGCCCGCCGCGTTTGCTTCCACGCTCAGGTCGGCTGACTCGGCGAGGGCGACGAATGCCTCTGCATGGCGACGTCTGATCGCCTCGGCCTCGCGCGAGGCGTCGAGCCGCTCGACGGCGAACTCGCGGATGGTCTCCAACATCCAGAAGCGGTCGCCTTCGCGCACGCGGACGAGGCTCTTGTCGACGAGCGACTGGAGCGCGTCGATGTCGGCATCGCACACCTGCTCCGCGGCCTGGATTGTGCAACCGCCGCGGAAGACCGCAAGCCGGGCGAAAAGCCGCTGCTCGTCGGCGTCGAGCAGGTCGTGCGACCA
>Ga0137403_10009305_pt1 | contig 10928 bp, 9 predicted proteins | sample CZOMad2_1_16fung_FD_122057 | JGI IMG/M metagenome (GOLD analysis project Ga0137403, IMG submission 122057) | Vadose zone soil fungal communities from Angelo Coast Range Reserve, California, USA - CZOMad2_1_16fungal (Hybrid Assembly) | ecosystem: Environmental > Terrestrial > Soil > Vadose zone...
CCGTGCTCCTGGAGATCGCCCAGGGCGTGGGCCTGCCGGTCGACGCCGCCCGTGAAGTGCTCGAGAAGAGGACCTTCAAGGCCGCCGTGGACGCGGACTGGAAGCTCTCGCGCCAGTACGGGGTCACGGGGGTGCCGACCTTCGTGGTCGGCCGTCACGGGGTCGTGGGCGCGCAGCCCTACGAGGCGCTGGAGCAGCTCGTGAACAAGGCCAAGGCCGAGGGCGACACCGAGTAGCTAGCGTTCTTGCCGGGGCAGCCCGAGCGCGACCAGGATGCCCAGGGCATCGCTGCCGGCGGCGATCATGACCGCCGCGCCATAGCCCTGGGTCAGGTCGAAGAGCCGACCGGCGATGATCGGCAGGACGATGGCGGCGGCGGACCACGCGATGTAGATGCGGCTCGCCACGCGGCCATAGAGCGCGCGCCGCCAGTAGGCGGCGATGGCCGCGGCGGTGACCCCCGAGACCAGGCCGTATCCGAGCCCCACCAGGCCCAGCGCCAGAACGGACATGCCGGCGCCGGGCCAGAGGGTCACCGCGACACCTCCGGCGAGGGCAACGGCATGAGCACCCGCGGCCACGCGGGGAATCGCGAGCCAGTCCGCCATCCAGCCCCCGACCAGCCGCGCGGCGGCGACGGTGGCGGTGATGAGCGTGGTGCCGTACACGGCGAGGGCCGCCGTGCCCCCATAGGCCGTGATGATGCCGGCCGCCTGGCTCAGCACCATCAGCCCCGCGGATGCCGCCAGGAAGAAGATGAGCCAGAGCCGCCAGAACACGGGCCGGCGCCGCTCGTCCTCACTCATGCGGACGCCGGCGGACGCCGTCGCAAGAGTGACGCCGGATTGCGCGGTCAGCCACGCGCTGGTGAGTCCCAGGAGCGCGAGAACGCCCGCGAACCAGCCGAGCGTAGCGCGCACGCCGATGGCCGGGATCGCCCACCCGAAAACGGGCGCGGCGATCATGGCCCCGGCGGGCAGCAGACTGACGAGGTAGCCATTGACCAGGCCGCGGCGCGAGATCGCGGCGAGGTTCACGATCTGCTGGAAGAGAATGTAGGCGGCGCCCACGCTGGCGCCGAAGCATAGGCCGTAGCCCAGGGCGAGCTGGCGGAGGCCCCCCGCCGTGGCGACCAGCGCGATGCCGAGCGCGCTCAGCCCCGCGCACGCCAGCGCCAGCACGGGCGCCGGCACGCGCCCGAACCCGAGCGGCACCAGGTTCATGCCGGCCGCGAACGCCGCCGCCGCCAGCGCGAAGACGAAGGCGAGATCCGCCCGGCTCAGGCCGAGCAGCGACTCCAGGGGCTTGAGAAAGACGCTGAACGCGTAGATCGAGCCAAGGGGAGCGTTCAGCGCGGTGGCGGCCGCCATCGCCCGCCACGCGCTGGGCTCTCTCAGCCCGGAATGCATGCGGTGACCGTGATCTCCACCAGGAGCTCCGGAAAGTTCAGCGCCGCGACGGTCACCGTGGTCCGCGCGGGCTTTCCGGTGGGAAAATACTTCGCGTACTCCTCGTTGTAGGCGGCCACGTCTTCGCGCCGGGTCAGGTACGTCGTCGCCGTCAGGACATTCTCGAGCGCGGTGCCGGCGGCGGCCAGGATCACCTTGATGCGCTCCAGCGTGTAGCGCGTCTGCTCCCGGACATCCTTGCCGACCTCGCCGGTCACCGGATGGCGGCCAGTCTGGCCGGACACGAAGACGAGGTTGCCGAACTTCGTGGCCAAGGACAGGTTGGGATTCGGCCGCCCGATCTCGACACTGACGATTTCCTTCTTGGGCATCAGCCGAGGCCCACCGTCTCGCGGAAGCGGCGCAGCGTCTTCACGTGATCGTCCGGGCTCGCCAGGCCCATGCCGGCGGTCGAAACGCAGAGATGTGTGATCCCACGCATGGCGCGCCAGGCTTCGAGCTCCTTGCCCCAATCCGCGGGCGGAACCTGAGACAGCGTCATGCGCCCCTCTATCCCGAAGGCCTTCGGGTCACGACCGGCCTCGCGAATCATGCCGTGTAGCCGATCCACCGTCGCCTGACTCGGTGCCCCGGGCCGGAAATGAGGCATCCAGCCATCGGCGATGCGCGCCATGCGCTTCTGCACGGGCTCGCTCTCCCCACCCATCCACACGGGAATGGGCCGCTGCACCGGGAGGGGGTTGAGCCCGGCGTCCGAGATCTGGTGGTGCGCTCCCTTGAAGGTGACCAGCTCTCGCGTCCAGAGCGCGCGCATCACCTCTACCTGCTCCTCCACTCGCCGGCCGCGCGTCGTGAAGTCTTCCCCGAGCGCCTCGAACTCCACCGGGTTCCAGCCCACGCCCACCCCGAGTCGCAGCCGCCCGCCCGAGAGCACGTCCACCGCCGCCGCCTGCTTGGCGACCAGCGCCGTTTGGCGCTGCGGCAGGATGATGATCCCGGTCACCAGCTCCACGCGCCGCGTGGCGGCGGCCAGGAACCCGAAGAGCACGAAGGGCTCGTGGAAGCCGTGGCGATAGGTATACGGCCCCTTCCAGCCGCCGGGGCGCTCGGGATTGGCGCCCAGCACGTGGTCGAAGACCAGGATATGGGTGAATCCCATGTCCTCGACGGCCTGGGCATAGGCCTTGATGGCGGCGGGATCGTTGCCGATCTCGGTTTGCGGGAGCACGACGCCGATCTTCATGGAGCTCTCCTCGTGGGCGGATTACACACTGCCCGGGACGATGCCGGGCGCCAGGGACTCGATATGGGCGCAGATCTCACGCGGTCGCGCCAGCCACACCCGGTCGCGGTGCGCCACGATATGCTGCAGCGCCCGCCGCAGCCGGCGAATGCGATAAGGCCGGCCGATGACGAATGGGTGCAGCGAGATTGGACAGACCAGCGGCTGGCGCACTGACTGCGCCAGCATCTCGTCGAACTGGTCCACGATCATGTCGGCGAACTCGTCGGCGGTGTAGCGGTACCAGACGATGCCCCGCGTGTCGTTCACCTCGATAGGATAGGGCATGGCGAGGATGCGGCCCTTGCGCGTGCGGAGCCAGATGGGCTGGTCGTCCATGGTCCAGTCCATCACGTAGCGGTAGCCGGCCTCCTGCAGGAGATCCACCGTGACGGCGCTGTTCGACAGCCAGGGGCTCATCCAGCCGACGGGCGGCGCCCCCTCGTGGCGGGCGATGGTGGCGGTGACGCCTTCGATCAGCGCGCGCTCCTCGGCCTCCGCCAGATGTCCCTGCTCGTCGGAGTTCGTCACCCCGTGGCCGAGGATCTCGTCACCGCGGGCGCGCAGCCGCGAAAGCACGTCCGGCGCCATCTCGTAGATCGCGGTATTGATCTGGGCCTCCGCCGGCAGCCCCAGCTCGTCGAGCAGCTCGAACAGGCGCCAGATCCCCACGCGATTGCCGTAGTCGCGCCAGCTATAGATGCTGTGGCTCTGCGCCTGATCGGGCGGCGCGATGGCCGCGCCCTTGCCCACGCCGAAGCCGAAAGCCTCGATATTGAGCGCCACGTAGACGGCCAGCCGGCGCCCCCCCGGCCAGTGATAGTCCGGCCGCGTCGTGATGCTCGAGTAGTCGTAGCGCCCGTGCGCCGGCAGCATGTGTGGATTCTACAGCTTCCCCTTGCCGAGCGGACGCCGATGGCCGTAGCATCACGACAGCCGATGGAGCAGGCCTTCCCGATCGTCCGACTCCCCGAGGCGGGGACGCGCTCCCCCGTCCTCGTCAGCGTGCCGCACTACGGCACCCAGCCCCTGCCCCATATCACCCCGGACGACTACGGCGAGCCCTGGTTCGAGACCTTCGCCTATGGGTTCGCCGACACCTTCGTGGGCGACCTCTACGGGGACCTCCACGAGGAGGGCGCCACCGTGCTCGCCACCCCGTTCTCGCGCATGTTCGTGGACGTCAACCGCCGGCGCGATGACTTCGAGCACACGGACGGCGAGGTGCACTCGCGCCGGGGCGTGGTGCGCACCCATACCATGCGCGACGTGGCCATCTTCTCGCGGCCGCTGGGGCTCGCCGAGCTCGAGGCGCGCCTCCAGGCCCTCTACGATCCCTATTACGCGACCCTGGACGGCCTCCTCGGCGGCCTCCGCGACACCTATGGCTATGCCCTCCTCCTCGACGGCCATACCGGCAGCCCGCGCCGGATGAAGCACCACGAGGTGATCATCGGCAACCGTCACGAGGCCACCTGCGCGCCGGAGCTCACCGCCGCGATGAGCGCGATCTTCACGCGTAACGGCTTCGACGTGCACGAGAACGTGGCCGGCTATACCGGCGGCAATATCGTGGCCACCTTCGGTCAGCCGCAGGCGCGGCGCGTCCACGCCCTCCAGCTCGAGATCAATGCGGCGCTCCTCATGACCACCAGCCGCGACGAGTTCATCGCTCACGTCTCGCGCGGGGGCATTCCCGAGAAGGCGGACGAGAACATCGCCCGTCTCCGTCAGTGCCTCGGGGAGGCCGTGGCCGCGCTTCCCGGCGTGCTGGCGTCGCTCCACCAATCCGATCATGGCGCGCATTGATCTGGTCGACGTGTGCAAGACGCTGCGGGATGCCGGCGGGCCCCCCGCGCCGGGCGGGCGCGGCGCGACGTTTTCCATCCACGACCTGAGCCTGCGCATTCCCGACGGCAAGACCATGGTCGTGCTGGGCCCGAGCGGTTGCGGCAAGACCACGCTGCTGAAGATCATCGCCGGGCTGATCCCTCCCGACTCGGGTCACGTCCGGTACGACGATGTGGACGTGAAGGAGGTTCCCCCCGGCGACCGGCGCATCGGCATGGTCTTTCAGAGCTACGCGCTCTATCCGCACGTGACGTCCCGGACCAACGTCCTCTCGTATTTCATGTTCCGGAAGAAGACGCCGGCGCTGGATGCGGTGAAGCGGGCGAAGTACCAGCGGACCAGCGAGCTCATGGGCGTCGAGCTCGAGCATCTCCTCGACCGGAAGCCGCCCACGCTGTCCGGCGGCGAGAAGCAGCGAGTGGCGCTGGGCCGCTGCATCACCCGGGACGCCGCCCTCTTCCTCGTGGACGAGCCCTTCGCCAGTCTCGACCAGGCGCTGCGGGAGAAGTATCGCGTCAACCTGAAGATCCTCCTGCGCCAGTTCGAGGTCACCACGGTGTACGTGACTCACGATCATCATGAGGCATTGATTCTCGCGGATCAGATCGCGGTGATGGGCCGCGGGCGGATCGAGCAGGTCGGCACCCCCATGGAGATCTACGACACGCCGGAGAACCTCTTCGTGGCCGGGTTCCTGAACCTGCACGCCGGAACGCCGCCGCTCAGCCTCGTGCCGGCCCGGTGCCTGCCGGCGGGCGCTCCGCTCGGCGACGCATGGGTGGGGGTGCGCCCCGAGGACGTGGACATCTCGAAGGCAAGCCGCGATGGAGGAGTGCGGGGGCGCGTCACCGAGGTCGTTCGCTTCCCCGCGGGGAACTCCACGCACGTCACCATCCGGGTCGCCGAGCACGAGGTCCACGCGCTCCTGTCGAGCGGGGAGTCCCCGCCCGTCGGGGAGGAAGCCTGGCTCACCTTCAGGCGCTATCACCTGTTCGAGCGGGAGTCGGGACGGCGCCTCCAGAGCCATGCGTCCGGCGCGTGAGCCCGTGAACCGCCGCCGCTCGTCACTGGTCCTCGGACTTGTGACCGGCCTGATAGCTGCACTGGCGCCGCCGCCCGCGCTCGCCGCGGACGGGCAGATCGTCATCGCCGTCAACATCTCGCTGGCCCCAACCTGGTTCGATCCGGCCGAGACGCCCGGCGTCATCACCCCCTTCCAGCTGCTGTACGCGCTCCACGACGCGCTCGTGAAACCGATGCCGGGCCATGCCTTCACGCCCAGCCTGGCCGAGTCGTGGACCGCGTCGAAGGATGGGCTCAGCTACGAGTTCGTCCTTCGCAAGGGCGTTCGCTTTCACAACGGCGATGCCGTCACCGCCGAGGACGTGAAGTTCTCCTTCGAACGCTACAAGGGGGCGGCCGCCGGCGCCCTGAAGGCGCGCGTCGCCGCGGTGGAAGTCGTCGATCCGTCCCGGGTGCGGTTCCGGCTCAAGCAGCCGTGGCCCGACTTCATGACCTTCTACGCGACGCCCGCCACGGGCGCCGCCTGGATCGTCCCCAAGGGCTACACGGAGCGCGTGGGCGAGGAGGCGTTCAAGAAGGCGCCGGTGGGGGCGGGGCCGTACCGCTTCGTGTCCTACACGCCGGGCATCGAGCTCGTGGTCGATGCCTTCGACGGCTACTGGCGGAAGACGCCCGCCGTGAAGCGCCTCGTGTTCAAGTCGGTGCCCGAGGAGACGACGCGCCTGGCCATGCTCAAGCGCGGTGAGGCCGACGTGGCGCAATCGCTCCGCGGCCCGCACGGGGAGGAGGCGAGGCGGACCCCGGGCCTCACCCTCAAGGTCACCTACCCGACTTTCACGGAGTGGCTGGTGTTCACCCAGCAGTGGGATCCGAAATCGCCGTGGGCGGACCGTCGCGTGCGCCTCGCGGCCAACCTCGCCATCGACCGCCAGGCGCTGAGCGACGCGGAGTACCTCGGGTTCGGGAAGCCGGCGCCGAGCATCATCCCCCGCGACTACGACTTCTACTGGTCCCCACCCGAGTACCCGTACGACCCGGGGCGGGCGAAGCAGCTCCTGGCCGAGGCCGGCTACCCGAAGGGCTTCGACGCCGGCGAGGTCGCGACCGACGTGGTCTTCGCCCCGGAGGCCGAGGCGGTCATCAACGGGCTCGGGGCCATCGGCATCCGGGCCAGGCTGCGTCCGATGGAGCGGGCCGCCTTCTACAAGGCGGACCAGGACAAGCAGTTCAAGCACCTGATCCGCGTGGGCAGCGGCACGGCCGGGAACGCGGCGACGCGGATCGAGGCGTTCGTGCTCTCGAGCGGGATCCGCTCGTACGGCGGCTACCCGGACATCGACGCGCTCTTCCGGGACCAGGCCGCCGAGCCCGACCGCAAGCGCCGCGAGACGCTGCTCCACCGGATCCAGCAGCTCATGCACGAGCGCGCGATGTTCGCGCCCATCGTGGAGCCGCCGCTCCTCACCGGCATCGGGTCGCGGCTCGCCGAGGCGCCCTCGATTCCCGGGCACCCGTACCTCTCGCCCTACGAGGACCTCCGGCTCAAGTAGCGCGGCTCGCGATCGCCGCGGCGATCTCGCGCCCCCGCGCGGCCCCCCGCTCCGCGAACTCCCGGCAGAGCCCCGCGTAGCGCGCGGGATCGAGCAGCGCCTCCATCTGCGACGGGGTGAGCCCGGCGCTCACGTGCGGATCGAGCGCCAGCATCTCGCGAAACGGGCGGCCCTCGGTCACCGACCCCTGCGCGGCTTCATAGACCGCGTCGTGCGCGCGCTGCCGGCCGATCTGCTTGCCCAGCTCGAGCATGAGCGCCTCGGCCATGATGAGACCGCCCGAGAGGTCGAGGTTCTCCCGCATCCGGTCCGGGAAGACCTGCAGGCCGTCGAAGAGCGCCATCATCCGCTGCAGCATGTCGCCGGTCAGCTCGCAGGCCTGCACGATCGCCCGGCTCATCATGATGCTGGTGGTGCGATCGGCCTCGTGCTCGGTCTGCATGGCCTCGAGCGCCAGCGGGGCGAGCGCTCGGATCTGAGCCGCCGCGGCGATGATGTCCTGCGAGAGCTTGGGATTGCGCTTCTGCGGCATCGTGCTGCTGCCCACCGTGCCGGCCGGCACCGGCTCCTCCACCTCGCCGAACTCCTGCTTCATCAGGGTATAGATCTCGCGGCCGATCTTGCTCGAGGTAGCCGCGAGCATGCCCAGCAGCAGCACGTACTCGGCCTGGTGGTCGCCGATGGTCCGCGCGGGCAAGGGCATCGGCCGCATGCCGAGGTGCGCGGCCATCCGCTCCTGCGTCGCCAGGCCGAGCTCGCCCAGCGAGGCGAGCGTGCCCGCGCCGCCGCCCAGCATGGCCACGAACACGCGGTCCTCGCAGCCCTGCAGCCGCTCGACGTGACGGCCGAGCTCGTCGATCCACACCGCGACCTTGAAGCCAAAGGTGGCGGGCACCGCGTGCTGGCCATGGGTGCGCCCGGGCAGCAGCACGTCCTTGGTGCGCTCGGCCAGGTCGGCCAGCGTGGTCAGGATGGCCGCGAGCTGGCGCAGGAAGATCTCGTGCGCGCGGCGCACCTGGAGGAGCTGGCCGGTCTGGGTGACGTTCTGGGTGGTCGCGCCCCAGTGCACGTAGCCGCCCGCGTCGCCCTCGCACGCGCGATCGAGCTCCCACACCAGCGGCACCAGCGGGTGGCCGGTGCGGGCCAGCCCCTCGCGCACCGCCGCGAGGTCCAGATACGACAGGTGGGCCTTGCGCACGATCTCGCGGGCGGCGGCCTCCGGGATGATCCCCAGCTCCGCCTGGGCCCGCGCGAGCGCGGCCTCCACGTCCAGCCACGATTGAAAGCGCGCCGGCTCGGTGAAGAGGGCGCGGATGCCGGGATCGTCGATCCGAAGTGAGGTCGGCTCCTCGAGCATGGCGCTTCTGTCGCACGGCGGGTCACGCCTTGTCAATCTGGGGTCAGGTCTTACATTCCGACATTCCCGGCGCTATGATCCCGGGCCATGGGAAAGCTCGACGGCAAAGTCGCGCTGATCAGCGGCGGGGCGCGAGGACAGGGCGCGGCGGAGGCTGAGACCTTCGCCCGGGAAGGCGCCAAGGTCGTCTTCGGCGACATCCGGGACGACGAGGGGAAGAAGGTCGAGGCGGCCATCCGCGCGGCCGGCCACGCCGCCGTCTACCTGCATCTGGACGTCACGAGCGAGGCGGACTGGCAGAAGGCGGTCCAGACCGCGATCGATCGATTCGGCAGGCTCGACGTCCTGATCAACAACGCGGCCATCGTCATCCCGCGCGTGCCGATCGAGGAGCGCACCGTCGCCGAGTGGGATCAGGTGATGGCGGTGAACGCCAAGGGCGTGTTCCTCGGCACCAAGTACGCGATCCCGGCCATGCGCCGGGCCGGCGGCGGCTCGATCGTGAACATCTCCTCGATCGCCGGCATCGGCCAGTCGCTCCACCAGGAGCCGGCCTACGCGGCGAGCAAGGGCGCCATCCGGATCTTCACCAAGGTGACGGCGAGCCAGCACGCCAAGGACAAGATCCGCTGCAACTCGGTGCACCCGGGCCCGGTGGACACCGAGATGTTCCACAGCTCGTTCCGCGACAAGGACGCCATGGCGCGGCGCCTGCAGCGGATCCCGCTCGGCCGGATGGGCACGGTAGCCGAGATCGTGAGCGCGGTGCTCTACCTGGCCTCCGACGACTCCTCCTACATGACCGGCAGCGAGGTCCTCATCGACGGCGGGGCGCTGGCCCAGTAACCTCATACGTGCGGCCACTCCCGATTGAGCGGTTAAGGTAGACCGCGACCGCGTCAGGCCCGCCCTCCGGACAGATGCTGAGAAGGGTGCTTCGAGGAATACTCGATCGCTACGGGTGGTATTGTCAGAACCAATTTCGTCAACAACCAAATGAGACCCGGGAATAAGAAGCGCAAGACCGCTCCTCCTGACGAACTCTTCGAGCGAGGACCCCTACGCGTCGCTCGGTTCGGCAAGAACGTTGTCCTCCAGTCGAACTGGCCAGAAGGCGTCTTTGCTGAGATGCAGAGGCAGGCTGTCGAAGATCTACCGACAGTTGTTCGCACGATCGATGCACTGGTCCACGAAATCGCTAGCCTGGTCAGCTTGCTGCCGCCTGAGCAGCTTCTGTTACGAGCGTGGTGGGAACTAGCCCACCGCCACCTAACAATACGCGCCGAAGCCGACCTTAGTTGGGAGGATGGAGTCGCAGTTCGTATGGTCGACTACATTCAAAGCGTTGTAGCCGCTGTTCCGCCCGCTCTGAGTCCCCAACTAGAGACTACAGAAGCAGATTGGCAAACGCTTCGCACGAAGGTCGATGAACTCTTCCGGAAGGTCAATCTCGACTACCAGATCTGCTTGAGTGCGAAGCACAAGGCCGATGATGCTGATCTTGATCCCCACTTTGAGGAGTTCCGCTTTAAAGCACAGGGCTATTGGTGCAATGTCAGAGGCAGCCGATACCAGATTCACTACCCGCCCTATCTCTCAGATGTGTTCCTGCCCCACTCTGCCGTACTTGACGAACTGTTCGGGCTAACCGGTGAACAGTTCATCGCAGAAATCACCAAGCTCTGGCACACCCTCACATTTGGGCTCAGAGACACCATTGAACAGTTCGATCGCTTCCAAACGGACACCTTGAATGCGATCCGGGCCAAGCTCGTCACGCAGGCATCTCCGTTACAGTCCGATCCGCCGGCACTTCTGGCCGAGGCCATACGCGAGAACGCGTGGGAACACCGCCAAACAGATCTTCTCGGCAGACTGTTTGGAACCGATCTCTTCGATGTCCAGAAGGTTACACGCTTGCCGCAAAGTCTCGTCGACCAACTAGCGTGGCGACCCGGAGAAGACAAGGACTTCTTCGCCGAGGGAGACTTCTCGGGTTGGCCGCTCCGAACCTGGCCAACCTCCAAGCGTCCGTTCATACAACTGAACGGCCGCTACTACTGCTTTGACCTATATAGCCTCTTCGACAATCTGTATCGCGTAATGCAGCGCCTCATCATGAGGCTCAAGCCTGAATACCAGGAAACATGGAACAGAACGCAACAGAGTCTCTCCGAAGAGCTGCCATTCAAGTATCTGCGTAGACTCCTTCCTGGCGCGTCGGAGTATCGAAATGTGTATTACCGCGGGGAGACTGACTCCGGACACGCCGGATGGTGTGAAGCCGACGGACTCTTTGTCTACGATGATCACCTCTTCATCATTGAATCTCGAGGCGGGGCTTTCACCCATACCTCACCGGCGACAGATTTCTCAGCCTATGTGGCTTCACTAAGAAATCTCGTGCTGAAACCGTCCACGCAGGGCAGGCGGTTCCTTGACTACTTGAATGCAGG
>Ga0137403_10009306_pt1 | contig 10927 bp, 8 predicted proteins | sample CZOMad2_1_16fung_FD_122057 | JGI IMG/M metagenome (GOLD analysis project Ga0137403, IMG submission 122057) | Vadose zone soil fungal communities from Angelo Coast Range Reserve, California, USA - CZOMad2_1_16fungal (Hybrid Assembly) | ecosystem: Environmental > Terrestrial > Soil > Vadose zone...
GCGGCGATGGGCGCGGCGCGGGCGGCGAGCTGGGCGCGCACGGCCTGCACCTGCTCGGGCAGCGCCTTGGGCCAGGCCGGCTTCTTCGCCGCCGCCTTGGCCGCGACGGGCGCCACGTCCATCTCCTCCTGCGCCGGCTTGGCGGCGGCGCGCGGCGCCTGGAACTCCGGCCGCAGCCAGCGGATGAGGCCGCGCCGCTCTTCCGCCGCGCGCTCCTTGTTGAGGGCGACGAGGCGCTCGAGGATTTCCTCGTCGCTCAGCGTCGGCGGCCAGCCATAGGCGGCGAACACGGCAGCGTCGAGATCATCGTGAATCTGCTTGAGGACGGAGACAAGGCCCTTCTCGTGGATGTCCCTCTCCTTCGCCGTCAGTGGCGCGCCCGACTTCAGCTTTTCCAGTATGTTGTACATGCCGGTCATCGTGAGGTCCGGATGCAGCACCTGCCGCTCCTTGCGGTGCTTGTCGAGTTGCTCACCGAGATCGCGGATGCGCCGCGTCTGCTCGTCGGTGCAGGCGGGGAATGGGAAGGGCTCGAAACACATCACGTTGCGATAGCGAGGGTCATTTCCCACACCCATTCGCCCCCCTGCAGAAAGTGCCCAGACGGTATGCAGTTGGCTTGACAGCACTGCCAAAGCAAACATGTCGTCGTATGCGAACGCGAATAGTGTGTGGTCGGCTATCACTGCGCTCGGAACGAACACAAAGAACCGATGCTTCGAAGTCTCGGGGGTGATGATGTATCGCGAACAGCCATCAAGGGCTTCCCGCATTGCAGATCGCGGTTCTCCAAATATCCACCACTTTTCGCGATAACTGGCCCTGTTATTGTGTTGTCGCTCAGGCCACACGCGATCGCGCAGCCACTGATACAAGCTTGGATACCGATCACGCGCTTCGTTCTCCGTCATGCCGTACAGGTCAATGACAAAACGTCTTTCAGCGCCGCGCGCGAGATCTCTTCCAATCAGATACGGCCTAACAACGCTTGGCAGTGCGTGAGGGCGAAAACCTAGATTTGTGACCTGCTCGGAAGTCAGACGGAATCCTTCACCGACGAGCGTCACGCCCATGAATGACAAGCCACGATTTGAACGCAGTCGCGTCGCACCGACAAGATCAGCCCCAACGGTGAGATCCGCGTGGATTAGGCCACCAAGACGAGACGTTCGTACGACGACCGCATCGTCGGAGCTGGGGATTTCTTCAATCACTAACTCCACGACGCCCGATACATTTCCCGCAGCACAAACCGTCATAGCAACGCGAACATCCGCACCCTCTACAGCATCTACCCAAGGGTGATCGGGAACAGCATAGACGAGACTAATCGGCAGCTTTGCTCGAAGATACTTGTCGACGAGCTGCCTATTGAACGCTTGAGATATGCTATTGGTCGTGATCAGGCCGAGTTGCCTAACTTCTCTCGACTGTACTCGCTTGCCTGATTTCTCCCACCAATACATCACAAAATCGCTTGTTTCCGGCACGTCGGGGTATGCCGCCCTCAGGCCTTCGACATATCCGTCCCCGAGCACAAGCCGCATCCGCTTGTTTCCAATGAAGGGCGGATTGCCCGTGATGAATTCGGCTGGCGGCCACCCAGCAGGCCGTGGGTTGATGTAGCGCTCGACCTCAGTGCGTGCACTCTCTTCTGGTACATCCTCGCCAGTCACCGGATGCTTCTTGGTCGTGCGCCCATCCCAACGCGTCACCGGCTTGCCGTGGTCGTCGCGCACCAATTCGATGCGATCCCACGCGAGGACAGCGTCACGATTCTCGATGTTGTGGAAGTTCTTCAGCACGGGCTGGGTGGGCATGGCGCGGCCGCGGGTGCGGAAGTGCCATTGCAGGTAGCCGATCCAGAGGACCAGCTCGGCGATGACGGCGGCGCGCGGGTTGACCTCGATGCCGAGGAACAGGTGGGGATCGACGGTGTGGCGGTCGAGCTCAAGCAGATATTGGGCCTCACCGAGCTCGCGCAGCAGATCGAGGACCTCGCCTTCGAGGCGCTTCATGTGCTCCATGGTGACGTAAAGGAAATTGCCGGAGCCGCAGGCGGGATCGAGCACGCGGGTTTCGCAGAGCTTTTGGTGGAAGGTCTTCACCTCGGCGATGGCGGCGGCTGTCTCGCCCTTTACCGCGAGCGTCACGGCGGCGGCTTTCACGTCGGCCCAGTCGGCACGCAGCGGCTCGATCACCGTCGGCATGACCAGGCGCTCAACATAGGCGCGCGGCGTGTAGTGGGCGCCGAGCTTGTGGCGCTCCTGCGGATCGAGGGCGCGCTCAAGCAGCGTGCCGAAAATAGCGGGCTCGACGTCTTTCCAATCCGCCTTGGCGGCCTCGATGAGGAGGGCGAGCTGCTCCACCGTCACCGGCAGGGCATCGACATCCTGGAACAGGCCGCCATTGAAGCGCAGGAGATCGTCGCGCAGCACGGGCGAGAAGCCGCCCTTGTTCATGGTGTCCCACAGGGATTTCGCCAGCGGCGCGAACTTGGCCGGCGCGTCCTTCAGGTCTTGCAGCAGCTCGCTGAAGCCGTTCTTGCGGAGCAGGCCGACATCCTCCGCGAACATCGTGAAGAGGCAGCGCATGAGGAAGGTGGCAACTGATTTGGGTGCATGGCCGGCGGCCTCCAGCGACTTGGCGAGGCGGCCGAGGCGATCGGCGATCCCGCGGGTGACACGGGCGCTGAGCCGCGCGGGATCTAGCGAGAGTGGATCGGTCCACACCGCGCGGAGGCGTTCGCGCACGTCCTCGCGGGCGAGATCGGCGAGCGGGATGCGGAACGAGCTGGCGTCGGGGAACTGGGTGTAGGCCTTGCCGATGCGCGCGAAATCGGCATAGAGCTCGATGCAGTGGCCGACATCGACGACGATGAGCAGGGGCGGCCACCCTTCCTCTGCCGGCAGGGCCTTGGCATAGGCTTCGGCCTGGCCGCGGGCGCGCACCATCGCGTCGTCCCAGGCGGCGGTGCCACGGACAGCCGTGCCCTTCTTCTGCTTCTTCGCCGGGCCGCCGAAGAGGGCAAGCTGTTCGGCGCGCTCCTGGTCGCTGCCCTGCTTGGCTTCGAGGATGAAGCAGCCGCGCTTGTAGAGGTCGATGCGGCCGGCGCTGGTGGAGCCGTCGGCATAGGTGAACGCCACCGATTTTTCGAAGACATAAGCGTTTTCCGACTCGTTCGCGCGCGTCGGGTCAGGATGCGGGACGGCGAGGAGATCGCAAAGTTCCGTCAAAAACGACTGGAAATTGGCGCGCTCGGCGGCGCTGGATTTCTGCCAGCGTTCGATGAAGGCGGCGGCAAGGTCCGTCTTGCTGTCGGCCGAGTGCCCCACGCGATCGGTTGTCCCGTCCGTTATGCCGTTAGACGCCCCATGGGACTCTAGGCCATCGGCGGGCGGCGCGCATCATCGAAGTCCGGTCGCGGTCGGCAACGAGCGCAGGCACAGTCGTTGGTTTGGATCGCGTTCGCGCCAAGCAGATTCGTTGGCGCGCTGCCGCGCGCGGCCCCTCCCCTTTGCCCCTCCCGCAAGGGGAGGGGAATATTTTCTTGATGTTCGTCCGGAGCCTACTTCCGCCCCGGATGCGGCTCCCAGAACGAGACCTGCGCGAGCCGCGTGAGGCCGTCGGAGCGGAGCAGGAGCTGGAGGCGGCGGCCGGTGGCGGGGTGCTCGGCCATGAGGCCGGCCTCGATGTCGAACAGGGGATCGGAGGGGTCGGTGCGGCGCTGCACGGTGAAGCCGGCGGCGGTGAGGCGCGCCGCCCACGCCGTCACCAAGGCCTGGCCGTCGCCGCTGACCGCGAGGTCAAGCGCGCCGCCGCCGCCCTGGGTCGGGGTGTTGTCGAAGACGCCGCCGCTGACGATCGCGGCCTCCGGCGGCAGCAGGATCCAGGCGGGATAGGGGGCGTGCGGGCCGAAGACGGCGTGGCGCGCGGTGCCGTCGGCCTCCGTCATCTGCACGTCCACCTTGTCCAGGAACATGCCCGCGACCAGCCGGCCGGCCGGGCCGCCGAACACGCCGAGGATGCCGAGGGCGGCGAGGAGCGAGAGCAGATGGCGCACGGGCGGGCGGACTCCCGGATGGGGCGGGGGTTCCGAGTCTGCGGGGGAAGGATTGAATGGGGGTTAACGGGGCCGCGTGGCTTGATATTCCCCTCCCCTTGCGGGAGGGGATAAAGGGGAGGGGCTGCGCGCGGCAGCGCGCCAGAGATCGAGCCGATCGAGGGCGGCGACCTTCGATATCCAGGGAGGATTCATGCGCGCCTGCCGGCGCGAGACCCCTCCCCTTCATCCCCTCCCGCAAGGGGAGGGGAATATTGTTCTTCGTCTGTCGGTCGGGCGCGGCAAAGAGAAAGGGGCCTCGCGGGAGGCCCCTTTTGCGTTCCATCGCCGTCACGGGCGCCTACTCCGGCACGGCCTGGCCGGAGCCGCCGAACTCGGCGGGGAAGTCCTTCAGCTTGGGCAGGCCGTCCTTCATGCGCAGCACCGTCTCGGCATAGTTGACGTGGACGCCGGGCTTGAAGGCGACGCTCGGGAGCGTGGCGGCGTAGACGTCGGTCAGGCCGAGGGTCGGGTGGCCGGTCATGAGATGGCCGCCGCATTTCGTGCAGAACTGGCGGTCGCTCATTTCCGTCTTCTTGAAGTGGCCGATGAACTGCGCGCCCTTCGTGACCTTCACGGTCTCGGGCGGCCACAGGGTGAAGGCATTCACCGGCCCCGCCGACCAGGAGCGGCAGGAGCTGCAATGGCAGTAGCCCATCGCCGCCGGCGCGCCCGTCACCTCGATCTCCACGGCACCGCAGAAGCAGGTTCCTTTGTGTTTGTCTGGCATGTCATTCCTCCAATCATGTCTGTCGTATCGTCCCTCCTTTATGCGGAGGGGGCTTCGTCGTCGATCGTGGCCGTACCGGGCTTCGCAGCATCCGAACTCTCACCCACTCCGTGTCATTCCCGCGAAAGCGGGAATCCAGGGCAGCGGACACGTCGCAGGCCCTGGACCCCCGCTTTCGCGGGGGTGACAACGACGGGAAGCGACGATGACTCACATTCGGGAAGCCCGGTACCAGGACTGAATTCGTTTCATCCCGTCATGACGGATGGCCTCCCTTCTGTTGCACGGGAACCGGAATCTCGATGCTGTGCAGCGCCGTCTCGAAGGCCGCGAGGACCGGGGCCTTCTGCGCCAGCGCCCAGCCGACGAAGGTGCCGCCTTCGAGCGTGCTGAGCAGCAGCAACGCCACCTGGTCGGACACGATGCCCGGGCGCAGCGCGCCGGCCGCCAGGCCCTCGTCGAGCACGCCGCCCAGCCAGTCGAGATGGATCTGGAAGAAATCCTGCACCTGCGGACGCATGCTCTCCGGCAGGGCGGCGCGCTCGGCCGACAGGGCGCCGCAGAGCGGCAACATGCCCTTCTCGAAGCCGTCGAGGAACAGGAGCGCATAGGCCCGCAGGCGGTCGCCGGGGCCGGCATGCTGCTGCTTGATGCGCGCGAGCGTGGCCACGAAGCGCTCGATATATTCGCGGACCAGGACGACGATCAGCTCCTCCTTGGTCGGGAAGTAGTAGTGCACGCTGGCCTTCGTGATCGCCACGCGCTCGGACAGATCGGCGTAGCTGAAGGCCGAATAGCCGCGGGTGCGGACGAGGAATTCGGCTTCCCTGAGGATGATGCTGCGGGTGTCGGGGCTCATCGGGGCAATCTACCAACTAGTAGGTAAAGTTGTCAACCCGCCGGCCGAAGCGCGGCGCGCGACCGGTTTTCAGCCGGCAACGGCGCTGGCATAGTGCGGCGCATGGACGACAAGCATCCGCACGACGGCGCCACCTATACGATCCTCCGCAACGATGACGGGAGCTTCGGTGTCGAGGTGAAGATACCGGGCGCCAACCCGATCATCATCTCGGGCCTCGAGGGCGAGGCCGGGGCGGAAAAATGGATCGCCCGTCACAAGGAGACCGTGGCCAAGGGCAAGCCGCGGCGGGCCTTCACGCGGCCGAAGCGCTGACCGGCTTGCCGGCGCGCGCCCGTCAGTCGAACTCGGGCAAGGCCGGCAGGTTGGCGAGGTTGCGGGCGTAGCGGGCGGCATCGAATTCGCGCTCGCTCTGCATGACCTCGTTCAGCTCGAACATCAGGACGGCGCCGATCAGGGCGACCGCCTCGTCGCGCTCCTGGCCGGCGGCGACGAGGCGCGCCAGCGCGGCGGCGACCGCCGGCGGATCGTTGGCGCGCAGCTGGTTCTCGACCGCCTCGGTCAGCGACTGGGCGACGCGGTCGAACTCCTCGTCGCTTTCGGAGCCGTCGAGGAAGGGGCCGAGGTCGCCGTCTTCGCCGGCGGCGGCGAGTTCGTCGGCCAGCTCCGCTTCGGCCCGGGCCAGGGCCTTTGCCATTTCCGGATCGTCAGCCGGATCGTCGAAGGCGCCGTCCGCCTCGGCGTCGGCGAGCAGGCCCGCCAGCTCGGGATCGTCGGACGTCGCCCCGGCCAAGGACGCCGGGCGCGCACGGTTCTTGCCTTTGCGGCGGTGCTTCGATTTCGGCATCGGGCGGCTCTCCCCGCAGGACCGAGTCACAGGCCCTCACCCTAACCCTCTCCCGCGCCGCGGGCGAGGGGACTTCCACAGCGCGAAGGCGGCGACGAGGGCGATGGCGGCGAGCAAGGCGAGCAGGCGCGGCACGCGCGGCTCCGGCGGTTGGCCGGGGGAGTCTCGCTTGGGGATGGTTGCACTATCGTAAACGGGGGTGGAAGGGTTTTGCACGCGACCGTAGGGGCGACCGGCAGAGCCTGCCCCGGACTTGATCCGGGGTCGCCCGTCTCGGCCCCGCCGCGGGCGACCTGCCGGTCGCCCCTACGAGAAATTTCCGTCGCCGTCAGTTCGCGACGGTGAGGTCGGCCTTCATGCCGTGCATGAAATGGCCGGGCTGGAGATCGAGGGTCAGAGTGCCGCCCTTGCCGGGATCGAGATCGGCGACCTCGCCGAGATCCCGGGTGTTCGCCTCGATCACCTTCTCGTCCTTGGCGTCGTAGGGGAGCGGCTGGCCGGCGCTGTCGGTGCGGAGCACCAGCATCTCGTGGATCTGGTCCTGCGACCGGTTGGTCACCTCGAAGGTGACCTTGCCCGGCTGCAGCCGGGTGCGATCAACCTGCAGGGTCATGTGCTCGACGTCGCTGTCGGCGAGCACGACCTTCACGGTCTGCGGCGCGCCGGCGGCGCTACATCTGCGGGAAGCTGCGGGTGATCGGCTGGAAGTCCGGCACCGGCCACTGGTGGTCGGCGTCGGCGGGCGGCGGCCCCACGGGCGCGGCGGCGGCGGCGCTGTCCTCGACGGTAAGGCCGGAGAGGCCGGCATAGCCGCGGGCGGTCATGCCGGCGGCGACCAGGGAGGCCGCCCCGCCGGGCGTGCCGACGGCGACGACGCCTTGGGTGACGGCGACCGCGCTGTCGTCGCGGGTGACGTCGATCGTGAAGACGGTGCCCTTCACGACGGCAGTGAGGTAGGGCGTGTCGACCTCGAAGTGCGGATCGGGACGGTGGTCGATCTCGAAGACGGCCTGGCCGAGCCATTGCACGAGGCGGGTCATGGCGTCGTCCTCGGCGCCCGCCGGCAGCTCGAGATAGCTCTGGCCCAGCAGGTGCACGCGATCCTCGCCGCGCTTCAGCAGGACCTCGGCGGCCGGGCCGGTGCGGATTTCGCTGGCAGCGGCGACGACGGCGCCGGACATCAGGGGCAGCCAGTTGCCGCGGTCATGGCGGATCTCGGCGGGACCCCGGCTTTCGACCACGATCCAGGGCGACGCTATGGTGGCCACGTCCTGGGCGCGGGCGGCGGCGGTCAGCCCCAGCCACAACGCCAGCAGCAGGAGCGCGAACAGCGCGGAGGCCGACGCGCGGCGGCGGCGAGGCGACGAATTCCGATGTGACGGCACGACCATACTCCATGCCGGCTTCTGCCGGCACTACGCATCCCCGCGGCGGGCAGAGTAACGGAGTGTCGTTAAGACAACATGAGGAGGGAGCGTTAAGACCGCCCCTACTTCGCCGCCCCCACGACGGTGGCGTAGGCGACGAGGGCGTCGGGCTGGGCCTGCAGGGCCTGGGCGAACTTCGGCAGGAACTGGGCCAGCTCGGACCATTTGGAGACGGGGGCGTCGAACAGCGGGCGGCGCGTCGACAGCACGATGACCAGGTTGGTGCCGTAGGGCGGCCGGAAGCCGTAGCGCGCGATCTCCTGGGGCATCTTGCCGATGACGATCTGCTGGCCGGCGATGACGTGATTGTCGGGCCGCAGATCGTTCGGCAGCAGATGGGCGACGATCTTCTCCTGGCCATCGACGTAGTCGACATAGAGGTAGCCGTCATAGGCGGAGGGCGCGGTCACGCTCACCAGCAGGCTGTCGCCGTCGCGATAGACGCCGTTGGCGCCGCCGACGGCGAGCCCGGGCGCCGCCGCATCGTTGGCCGCCAGCACGGCTGGCGCCGGCACCGCATCGAGCACCTGGCAGAGCGGCGGCGGCATCACCGCGATGCGCGGCGTCACCGGACCGGCGCCGGGGAGGGCCGCCAGGCGCGCCACCGCCGCCTTCGCATCGGCGTCGGCGCCGACATAGCCGCTGACGGCGATGGCCGCCGGGGCGGCGACGGCCGCCCGCAGGCGCGCGCAGCCGAAGCCGGCGAGCGCGGCGTTGGCGTCGGCGGTCAGGCGCGCGAGGTCCGCGCCGGCGGCCTGCGGCTGGGCGGCGACCGGCGCCGCGGGGGCGGCCGAGCTGGAGGTGCTGGCGGCCGGCGCGCGCGGTCGGGCCGGCAGCAGCTGAGTCATCACCAGATAGGCGATGGCGCCGATGGCGAGCAGGACGACGAAGCCGAGCGCCGCCACCAGCAGCCAGGCCGGGCGCGCTCCCGCCGCCGGCGATGTGGCGCGCCCGGAGCGGGCGGTTCCGGCGCGGGCGGTTCCGGCGCGGGCGGTCCCCGAGCGGGTCGTCGGCGTCGAGCGCGCCGCCGCGGGCTTGTTCGCCATCGCCGCGCTGCCGGCGCCCGGCAGCATGACCTCGTAGACCACGACCCGCCGGTTGATGTTCTTCAGGATCTGCTCGCCGAGCGGGCGGAAGCTGACCTCGACGCGGCCATAGACCTGCTCATGGGTGCTCTCGGAGATGAGGACGCCGCCGGGCTCGGCCAGGTTCTCGATGCGGGCGGCGACGTTGACGTTGTCGCCGAGCAGGTCGGCGCGGTTGGCCATGACCTCGCCGTAGTTGATGCCGATGCGGAACTGCAGCCGCTCGGCCGGCGCCAGCCCGGCGTTGCGCTGGCGCAGCGCGGTCTGCACCTCGACCGCGCAGCGCACCGCCGCCTCCGCCTTCGGGAACTCGGCGATGACGCTGTCGCCGGCGGTGTTGGCGATGCGGCCGCCATGCTGCAGGATGCGCGCATCCATGACGCTGCGGGCGGCATCGAGGCGCTTCAGCGTGCGCTCCTCGTCGGCGCCCATGAGCGCGCTGTAGCCGGCCACGTCGGCTGCCAGGATGGCCGAACGGCGGCGCCGGATGAGAAGCTGGGTGATCTGCGTCGTGGTCTGCTTGGGATCCATCCCGCCCGCCCTAGTGGTTCGATCGCAACGAATGGTTCCCATTCGTTACGTGAATCGAGCCACCAGCCTGTTGATCTGGTGGGCTGATTCACCTTACGCTTGGGAACCAAGCGTCAGGATCAGACCACCAGACGGCCGCCCCCGCGCGGCGATGTTTCACCGCGCCCGCCGTCCTGGCCATTGTGACGATTAAGGGGCGCTATTCAAGCCAATGCGGTCGCCGCCGGGAAAACAGCGGCGACGTCGGGTAGTCCGGCCCGCCGCAGCCCGTCCTCGAAGCGCCGCCGCAGATCACCGGCCGGGAAAGGCGGGGCCGCCATGATCTCGGCCAGCGAGGCGTGCGGGCACTGCGCCAGCAGAGTCGCGGCCGCCGCGCGGGCGCGCTCCGGCTGCCCGAGCTGGGCGTGGGCGGCGGCCAGGATGCGGTAGGCGAAGGGCAGGCCCGGGCGTTCGACGCGCGCGCGTTCGGCCCAGGCGATCGCCTCGTCGTAACGCGCGGCCACGAAGTGCGCGAGGGCGATGCCGGCGAAGCGATTGAAGTTCAGCGGATCGAACGGGCTCAGGCGGGCGGCGCGCTCGAAGTGCGCGAGCGCCGTTTCGGGCTCGCCGCGATAGGCATGCAGGTAGCCGCTGCGGATCCAGGTCCAGGCCGAGTTGGGATCGAGCGCCAGGGCCTTGGCGATGTGGGCGGACGCCGACTCGAAGTCGCCGGCCAGCAGCATCTCGGTGGCGCCGACCATGGTGAGGACGCCGGGATCGTCGCTGTCCAGCCGCAGCGCCGCCCGCGCCAGCCGCAGGCCTTCGACGCGGAGTTGCTGCGGCGATCTCGTCCAGGTGTTGACCACCTGCCAGGCGTGGCACCAGCCCGCCAGGGCATGGGCGCGCGCATAGCCGGGATCGAGCCGCACCGCTTCCATGGCCAGGCGCAACGCCTCCGCGCTCGCGTCCGGGGTCAGCGCCAGCATGTGCGGCAAGGTCCGCATCACGTAGTCGTAGGCCTCCAGGCTGTCCGGCCGCTTGCGGCGCACGCGCTCGATCTCGGCCGAGCGGATGGTGGGCTCGAGCGCGCCGACGATGCGCTCGGTGATGCGGTCCTCGAGATCGAAGACATCCTCGCGCCGGCCCTCGTAGCGGTCGGCCCAGATGCAGGCGGCGGTCGCCGCCTCGACGAGCTGGGCGGCGAGGCGAATGCGGTCACCGGAAATCCGCACGCTGCCCTGCAGGAGATAGTACACGCCGAGCTCGCGCCCAACCTGCGGCGGCGAGATCGCCTGCCCGCGATAGCGCAGGGTCGAGCTGCGGGCGATGACGAAGAACGAGCGCGCCCGCGCCAGCGCGGCCGTGAT
>Ga0137403_10009307_pt1 | contig 10927 bp, 9 predicted proteins | sample CZOMad2_1_16fung_FD_122057 | JGI IMG/M metagenome (GOLD analysis project Ga0137403, IMG submission 122057) | Vadose zone soil fungal communities from Angelo Coast Range Reserve, California, USA - CZOMad2_1_16fungal (Hybrid Assembly) | ecosystem: Environmental > Terrestrial > Soil > Vadose zone...
CAAGCATCGCGGGTGCGTCGTCTGGAGATCTGCCGAGCCGGGGTCACTTCCTCGGAAAATGGGCGTTGGGCACCGGCAACGGCGACGATTTTTACGTCACACTGGAAGCCAGCGGCGACGCTACGAAAGACATTGGATCGGTCCATCATGGGACCTGGACGGTCGTGAACGGCGAGGCACACATTACCTGGGATGAAGGCTCGTATGACGCCATTCGCAGGGTGGGAAGCAAGTGGGAGAAATTCTGGTATCCGGATGCCAGCTTCTCCGGCAAGCCGAATAATGTAACGGGCGCCGAGCACATTGAGAGCAAGCCGATTTAATTCGCGCGCCCGCTCCGTGCTTGCCATTCAGTAGTGTTACGTTTACCGTGGAGCTTCGTGTGTAGACCCACCGAGGAGCTCTGTTTGAAAATTCGCGTTGCCTTTCTGCCCGTTGCTTTCCTGTTTTTTTCGCTCGCCGCCCAAGCCCAGATCGATCCTGCCACCCGGCAGCTTTCGCACGATATCTTTCAGCAGCTCATCGAGATCAATAGCACCGATTCCGTTGGCAGCGTAACGGCGGCTGCGGAAGCCATGCAGAAACGATTCCTGGATGCTGGCTTTTCTCCGAAAGACCTTTATCTGGGTGGGCCCAACGACCGCAAGAAAAACCTTGTGGTACGCCTGCACGGCGCGGGCAAGCACAAGCCCGTGCTACTGATTGGGCATCTCGATGTAGTCGAGGCGCGTCGCGAAGACTGGACGACGGATCCGTTCCAATTCGTTGAGAAAGACGGGTTCTACTACGGGCGCGGCACGCAGGATATGAAGGGCGGGGATGCGGTCATGATCATGACGCTCATTCGCATGAAGAAGGAGGGCTTTCAGCCGGACCGCGATATCATTCTTGCGCTCACAGCCGATGAGGAGGGTGGCAAGTCAAATGGCGTCGATTGGCTGATTAAGAATCATCGCGATCTGGTCGATGCCGAATTCGTACGGAATCACGATGGCGGCGGCGTGGAGACCAATCAAGGCAAGCCCACGATGGTCTCTGTGGACGCGACTGAGAAGCTCTATGCCGACTATCGGTTGCTGGTCACCAATCCCGGGGGCCACAGTTCCCTACCTCGACCGGATAACGCGATTTACCATCTGGCGGAAGGGCTGACGAAGCTGGCGCACTATCAGTTTGCGTTTGAACTCAACGCCGTAACGCGAGCGTATTACGAACGCATGTCGAAAGTGGTGGGCGGGCAGCGGGCGGAGGATATGAAAGCCATCCTGAAAACGCCACCGGATCAGGCTGTCATTGCACGACTATCGGAAGACCCGCAGGATAACTCCACGCTTCACACTACCTGCGTGGCAACGCGGCTCGACGCTGGGCATGCCAACAACGCCCTGCCGCAGCGGGCGCAAGCGACGGTCAATTGCCGCATCGTCCCCGGGCATGACGCTGAAGAGATTCGGCAGGAACTGGTGCGCGTGTTTGCTGACCCGAAGATTGATGTGAAATATATTGGTGCGATTGGCGAGGTGACCGATCGCGGCTCCGAGCGGCAGGCTTATGCTCCGCCTGAACTGCGTCCAGAGGTTTTTGAGACGCTCGATAAGATTGCCGCCACCATGTGGCCGGGAGCACCGGTGATTCCGACAATGGCGACGGGCGCATCGGACGGCGTTTATACCAATGCTGCAGGGATGCCGACGTATGGAGTCTCGGGGCTGGCGCTTGATCGCGATGACGTCCGCGCGCATGGAAAAGACGAACGTCTCGGCGTGGAATCGTTTTACGCGGGCGTGGACTTCTATTACCGGTTCCTGAAGGCGATTACGTCAACACCGTAAATTCGGAAGTAAGTTCAGTCGTACAATTCAAAAAATCCGTTCGTGTCCAGCACGCCGAAGAGCATCGTCTGCAGCTTGAACGTGCTCTGCCTTGACGAGAACGTAATCGGTATCGAACGTGGAAATGGCGAAGATTCCAATTCCTTCCGCCGCCAACGGATTCAGAATTGCCGCGAGGACCCCGGTCATTTCGAATGGAAACGGGCCCTGCAATCGAATCGCCGCCCAATCCAAGTCCGCTTGAACTCCAGGCGGTACTCGCTTTCCCTCGCATACGATTGACAGCTCATTCGTCGTTCGTGTGATGGAAAAGAATCCTGGCTCCGTAGCCCACGCTGGGATCGCCGAATCTGACGCCAACCGGCACACGGCAAACCTGCCTTCGAGCACGGAATACTGTAGCCGATGAGTGCCCAGACTAATCCTCGATCGCTTTCCGTAAAGCCGCACGAGCGAGCAGGCGGGTGGAATCAAGAACAGGGAGCGGCGAGACTTCGGGCGGCACGAGCAGAGGAATCTCGGTGCAGGCCAACGCTACGGCATCGCAGCCCTCGTCTTTCAAGCGGCGAATCACTTCTGTGAAGTAGGCCAGGGATTGCGGCAAGAACTTTCCGTAAACCAGTTCGTCGAAGATGATTTGATTGATGCGCTCCCGTTCGGCTGGTCCTGGAATGCCATACAAAAGTCCCGCAGCCTGGAGCCGCTCGGGATAGACCGGGCCCTCCATCAGGTACTTGGTGCCGAGAACGCCGATGCGGTGATATCCACGGCGTTGGGCTTCGGCCGCAACTTCCTGAGCGATGTGCAACCAGGGTCGCGGCGAACGGCGTGCGACCAGATCCAGCCCCTGATGAATCGTGTTATCGGGACAAATGAGAAAATCGGCGCCAGCTCGGGCGAGTCTCTCCGCCGAGGACATCATCAGTTCCGCAACACCGGCCCAATCATCCCGGTTGATGAATTTCATGTATTCGGCGAGCGCGTGATTGTGCAGGGAAACTTCCGGATGGTTATGCGGGCCCATGCGCTCGGCGCCTTCCAAGCAAATGGTGCGATAACACAGTGCCGCGCCCTCTGCGCTGCAAGCTACGATCCCGATGTGCTGCGCCATGGAGTTATCGGACCGTCGCCGCCTTCGCGTCGAAGAAGTCCAGCATTTTCACTTTGGCTTCCGCATCCAAGAACGATGCTTCGAAGGAATTGCGTGCCAGCTCGCGCAATTGTTCTTCGGTGAAGCCGAAGGATTTCTGTGCGATGGCATACTCCCGGCTCAATGAGGTGTGGAACATGGCTGGGTCATCCGTATTGAGCGTCAGCATCAGACCCTGATCGAAATAGTGCCGTACGGGATGGTCTTCCAGCCGCGGACACGCGCCGGTCAGCACATTGCTGGTGATGCAGATCTCCACGGGAATCTGGCGCTGGGATAGCTCCTCAAGCAGTTCGACGTCCTGTGCGGCGGTCAGGCCGTGGCCAATGCGTTCTGCGCCGAAGTTCAGTGCGCCCCAAATCGATTCCGGTGGAGTCGTTTCCCCGCCGTGCGCTGTGCGATGCAACCCGTGATCCGCGGCAAAAGCAAAAACTTCGCGAAACAATTCCGGCGCGCCACGAGCCTCATCGCCGCCGATGCCGAAAGCAATTACGTTTCTGTCCCGATATTGCACGGCTAGCTCGGCGACGCGCTTGGCCGGCTCGGCGCCAAACTGGCGCACCGCATCGAAGATCCATAGCAACGAGACGCCGAAATCGCGCGCGCCATGTTCCCTTCCACGCTCCATGCCCTCAAAGAGCGCAGCAAAATCCTGCCCGCGCCACAGGCACACGCCGACAGAGACGAAGACTTCCGCGTGCAGAATATTCTCCGAGTGCAACCGCTCCATCAAACGGTAGGTGACAAGTTCAAAATCCTCAGCCGTTCGCAGGTGTTCCGTGACGCTTTTGAAAGCCATCAGGAATCCCTGGAAGTCCGGATATTGGTAGAGAGCCTCGCAGGACGCGAGATCTGCATCGGGCATCCCATGGCGCAAACGCAACTCCAGCAGGGTTGCTGGCTCGATCGCGCCCTCCAGATGCAAGTGCAGCTCCGCCTTGGGAAGGGTTCGGAGAAAAGCATTTGGGATGGGCGGGTTCACAGTCCGATCTTACCGGAGTGAAGCCCTATCGCGCTCTACTTCATGCCGGCAAATTCGCTGCGGTGGCGGCTATAGAAGTAGTAAATGGTCAGGCCGATAAAGAGCCAGACGAAAAAGCGCAGCCAGGTGAGAATCGGCAGGCCTGACATGAGCAGGACGCAGAAGACGACACTGAGAATCGGCGCGAGCATTCCGCCCGGTGCACGAAACCCTCGACGCCTTTCCGGCTCTCGGACCCGCAGAATCATCACGCCAACCGAAACCAGAACGAAGGCGAAAAGCGTTCCGATATTCGAGAGATCCGCCAGGGTGCCGATGTCCAGCACTCCCGCCGGCACTCCAACGACAAACCCTGCGATCCACGTCGCCGTCGCCGGAGTCCGAAACCTCGGATGCACTTTGCCGAATAGTTTCGGCATCAAACCATCGCGCGACATCGCAAACCAGACTCGCGCCTGGCCTAGCTGAAACACCAGCAGTGAAGAAATCATCCCCATCATTGCGCCAAATAGCACGGCTAAACGAACCCAGTTCAGCGTGCTTGACCCGTTCGCAATCGAGAGTTTCTTCAAACTGTTGACCACAGGCGCGGCGTCGTCCATCAAGCTTTGCCAGGGCACAATCCCGGTGAGAACTACCGCCACCGACAGATACAACACCGTGCAGACCACCAGCGTTGCAATGATTCCGATGGGCAGGTCGCGCTGGGGGTTCTTAGCCTCTTCCGCCGCAGTAGAAACTGAATCGAATCCGATGTAGGTGAAGAAAATAATCGAACCACCAGTGAGAATCCCTGACCAGCCATTCGGAGCGAACGGATGCCAGTGACCTGGGTTCACGTAGTGCGCGCCAGCGATTACGAACGCGAGGATGGCGGCGATCTTGAGGATCACCATGGTGTTGTTCGCCTTCGCCGATTCGCGAATGCCGCGCACAAGCACTACAGTCAGTAGCATCACCACCAGAAATGCGGGGAAGTTGAAGCCGAAGTGCCATCCCGTTCCGTAGAGAACATCACCCTTGAGGTCGGTTAGTCCGCCTGGCAGGTACGCGGGAGAAATCCAGCGCAATGCCGGATGCAAGCCGAACCAGTCGAACATGCCCACCAGATGAGCGGCAAAGCCCACGCTCACCGCCATGTTGCTGACTGCGTATTCCAAAATCAGATCCCAACCGATAATCCAGGCGATCAGTTCGCCCATAGTTGCGTAGGTATAGGTATAGGCGCTGCCGGCGATCGGAATCATCGACGCCAGTTCCGCATAGCATAGCGCGGTAAACGCGCACACCAGCGCCACCAGCACCAGCGATATCGCCAGTCCGGGCCCAGCACCGGGCCGTCCCAGAGTCGCTGTGTGGTGAATGAGGTAATCGAGGAGGGGAGCGTTCAGGATGGAAGAGGTGTCGAACTTCTGTCCAGCAATGGCCGTGCCGATAACGGTAAAGATCCCGGAGCCAATGACCGCTCCGATGCCAAGAGCAGTTAAAGAAACCGGACCGAGGGTTTTCTTGAGTTGGCGATCCGGCTCCTCGCAATCCGTAATCAGTTTGTCGATGGATTTACAGGCAAAAAGTTGGTTGCCCAGAGGAGCGCCCCTTCAAGTCGAAATGAAATTCGTCACAACGAACCCGCCAAACCTACCACGCCAAACGAATCCCCGCCACGTTGAGCGACAATGTTTGCTGTGCAACGTGGCGGGGTGATTCTTAGCGCTTCGAAGCACCGCGAGCCAGCTTCTTGGTCTTTGGCTTCTTACTTCCGCGCGGATAGTCGCGCGGTTTTAGCGGCTTCTCGGTCTTGGCCTTCTTGCGCGCCGTGCGCTTGGCCTTTTTGCGTTCGTCTTTTTCCAGCTTCTTTGTATTCGCCATGAATCCTCTCGTGGTGCTGCAGATGGTAGTTTGTAAAATAATAGTGCCGCTACGACCGTTCCAGCTGAGCATACTTCTCAACCAGCTTTTTCAAACCGAAGCCCTGAAATTGTACCGTAATCTTGGCATCGCTACCCTCGCCCTCACGGCGGTAGACGATTCCTTCGCCATATTTCGGATGGCGAACGTGCTGGCCGGGCTTGAAGGATGTCCTCGCCACCGGCTCTGGTTCGGTCATCTTGGGGACGCTGAACTTCTTCCCGCGTGACGCGAAAAATTCGGCGATGTTGCCGATGGAATTGTGGGCGGGGCCGGTGTAGCTGCCTTTCTTCTTGCCGCTGTCGCAGGCGGATTCGGAGGAATCCGCGCTCTGGTCTTCATCTTCATACGAATAGTGCGACGACTCCGATTCGTATCTCGCGGCGCTCCGAGTGCTGCGAGCCGAAGTCGTTTGCGACCTAGGTCCGCCAATGTCTTCGATCAATCCTGCCGGAACTTCTTCGAGAAACCGCGACGGGACGCTGGCTTCCGGCATGTCCGTGCCCCAGCGACGGCGGTAGCGCGCTCGCGTGAGCACAAGCGTGTCCATGGCACGCGTCATGCCCACATAACACAGGCGGCGCTCCTCCTCAATATCATCGGGAGCAAGCAGAGTTCGCGAGTGTGGGAACAAACCCTCTTCTAGCCCGCATAGAAAAACAAGAGGAAACTCCAACCCCTTCGCGGCGTGCAGTGTCATCAGAGTAATCGCCGAGCGTTCGTCATACTGGTCGGCATCCGCGACTAACGCGGCGTGATCCAGAAATTGGTCCAGAGTTTCGCCGCGGTCTTTCGCATCGAGAGCGGCGTTGACGAGTTCGCGGAGGTTGTCGATGCGGCTTTGCGATTCGGGGGAATCTTCGCCCTCCAGTTGTTTGATGTATCCGGTGCGGTCAATCAGAAACTTGAGGAGCTCCGCAGCGCCAACGGCCGGAATTATAGCGTCAGGGCTATCAGCGCCAGAGAGTTCCGGCTCCGAAGCATTGGCCGCGATGTCTCCCGCCGCCGGGAAATGGTGGCCGTCATTGTCACTGCCGAAATCGAACGCCATCGGATCAAACGCGGCGGCTTCGTCTTCCGCTGGGTCTTCGCCTTCCTCGTCCGAGGAGGGCTCTACCGTCATCTCCATGCGCTCAACGTAGTTTCCTTGTAGCATCGCGCGCGCGTCCTCGATTAATTCTTGAAAGCCCTTCAACGCAGCCAGCGCTCGAGGAGGCAGCAACTCCCGCCGGACCGCTTCCCGCGCCGCACTCCACATGGAAAGTCCCGTTCCCAGCGCCAGCCGCTCCAGGGTTTCCAGCGTCGTCTTGCCAATCCCACGCGCGGGCGTGTTAATCACCCGCAGCAGCGAAATCGTATCGTCCGGATTCTGAATCACTTTCAAGTAGGAGATCATGTCCTTGATCTCCATACGCTCGTAGAAAGACAGCCCACCCACCACGTGATACTTCAACTGATAACGCCGCAGCGCCTCTTCAAAGAGCCGCGACTGGGAATTCAGCCGGTAGAGCACGGCAGCACGCGCATCGCCCTCGTGCCCTGCTTCCCGCATGTATTTCGCCAGCCTGTCAGCCACAAACAGGGCCTCGTTCTCTGCGTCGGGCGCTTCATAGAACGCAATCTTTGCCCCGCCCTGCCGAGCGGTCCACAAGTTCTTCCCCTTGCGGCGAATGTTGTTCGCGACGACGGCCGACGCCGCCTCCAGAATGTTTTGCGTGGAGCGGTAGTTCTGCTCGAGGCGGATAATCTTGGCATTAGGAAAATCTTGTTCAAATTCCAGAATGTTACGAATATCCGCCCCGCGCCAGGAATAAATCGACTGGTCCTCATCTCCGACGGCGCACACGTTCTGATGGCTTTGTCCCAGCAATCGCATCAACTCATACTGGGGGCGGTTCGTATCTTGATATTCATCCACCAGCACATAACGGAAGCGCCGGTTGTAGTAATCGCGGACCTCGGCCACGGACTTCAGCAAGCGCACGGTTTCGAGTAACAGATCGTCGAAGTCAAGGGCATTCGCCTTCAGTAACTCCTTGCGGTAAATCTCATAAACATGCGCAATGCGTTCCGTCTTCGGGTCGTTGGAGTTGAGATAAACCTCCTGCGGATCGAGCATGTGATTTTTCGCCCAGGAAATTCTCCCCAGTACGTTGCGCGGCGTGAGCTGCTTGTCATCCAGCCCGAGCCGCCGCATTGCCGCTTTCACCAGGGATTGCTGATCATTCTCGTCATAAATTACAAAGCTCTTGCTATGCCCAATCGGTATGCCGGCCGCCGAGGTGATCCGCAAGTGCTCAATATCCCGCCGCAAGACACGCACGCAAAACGAGTGAAAAGTCGCCAGGACGGGCTTCGCAATCGACATCCCGCCGGTAAGCTTCGCCACGCGTTCGCCCATCTCCGCCGCGGCTTTGTTGGTAAAGGTGACAGCCAGAATCGACTCCGGCATCACGCCCATGGCGTCGATCAAGTGAGCAATCCGGTACGTAATGACGCGCGTCTTTCCGCTCCCAGCCCCAGCCAGGATCAGCACCGGGCCCTCGGCGGTTTCCACCGCCTCCCGCTGCTGCGGATTGAGTTTTTCAAGGAGAGACACGTGCGCACTCATCTGTACTAATTCTAAATGCAAAGACGCCCGGCGAGACTTGCAGAGATATTCGTTGAGGGTGCTTCTTCGGCCTCGTTCACCCTCTGTCTGGACGGCTTGAACGATACACATAAATGTGAGATTCTTACACATCGAAGAATACTACCCATGAGAACGAATATTGAAATGGACGACCAACTGGTGAAGCAAGCCATGCGCAGCAGTGGGGCGCCCACCAAGAAAGCTGTCGTGGAAGCGGGTTTAAGGCTCCTCGTCCAGACTCACTCCCAGGCCTCGATCCGTAAGCTTCGGGGCAAGGTGAAGTGGGAAGGCAATTTAGACGAATCCCGCTTGGGCAGGGTGAAAGAAGTTCGAGCGCCGAAGTAGTCTCAGCCCATGACCATCGTGGACACGACCGTCTGGATCGACTACCTGGCCGGAACGGCCAATCCCCATACTGAGTGGCTCGATCGGGAATTGAATCAGCAACGTCTCGGGCTGACAGATCTTATCTTGTGCGAAGTACTCCAAGGTATTCGCGGAGACTCCACTTTTGCGCGGATTCGCCGTGATCTATCGCGATTTGAAGTCTTCGATACCGGAGGTGAGGCAGTGGCAGTTGCCTCCGCGCAGAATTACCGTTTTCTCAGAGCGCGCGGCCACACTGTTCGCAAAACCATCGACTGCCTCATCGCTACTTTTTGCATCTCCGGCGGACACGCGCTGCTCCACCGCGATCGCGATTTCGACCTCTTCGAAAAACACCTCGGCCTTCGAGTTGTTCATCCGTAGCTACAGAAATCATCCCATCAACAATCCACCGTTCACGTTGAGCACATGCCCGGTGATGTAACCCGCCTCGTCCGAAGCCAGAAATGCAACCGCATGCGCCACCTCCTCGGGTGTTCCCGTGCGGCCGAGAGGAATCATCTTGAGAGCGCCCTCTTTGAACTCGCCGCTCAACACCTCGGTCATTGCCGTATCGATGAACCCCGGAGCAACCGCGTTGCAGGTAATGCTCCGGGACGCCAATTCGCGCGCAATCGCCATGGTTAGCCCGATCAGTCCAGCCTTCGAAGCGGCGTAATTCGCTTGCCCTGCTTGGCCCATCTGCCCAAACACGCTGGCGATATTGATGATTCGCCCCCAACGCTGCTTGAGCATGGAACTGGTCACCTGCTGCGTGCACAGATAAGCCGACGTGAGGTTCGTCTGAATCACTGCATCCCAGTCCGCGCGCTTCATTCGCATGACCAGTTGGTCGCGCGTGATACCGGCATTGTTGACCAGGATGTCGATCTTGCCGAACTGCGCGATGACGCCTTTGAAGACAGCCTTGATCTGTTCTTCATCTGCAACGTCGAGCGCAAAGGCCGCCGCTTGCCCGCCAGCCGCGGTGATTTCGCTCACCACTTCATCTAGCTTTTCCCGGTTGCGCGCCGCTGCCGCCACCGCCGCTCCCGATTTCGCGAGGCGCAGCGCGCATGCCCGCCCGATCCCTTGCGAAGCGCCTGTCACCAAAGCGACGCGTCCCGACAGAGTCATTCCGAGGCTCCTTAAGATTAACTGCGGAAAGATAGCTGCGGAGGATTATAGCGATGAGACGGCGAGGCTTCGGGCTTTATTCGGTGCCGGACGCCCGCGCGGTTTGCATCGTTGCCGGCATGACCTGATAATCGCGCTGATACACATCCACGATCGTGCGACCGACGATGCTGGCTTTGGCTTCCGAGTGCAGATGCACGGGCAGCGTGAATGCCCCGAAGTCTGCGAAGTCCTGGCTCACACGGATCTTCGACAAAAAGACGGACGGCGATTTTGCCGGGGCTCCCTCGAGATGCACGAGGCTGCCCGTATACGCATCGAGGTACAGGTTGCCCTTGAGCAGTCCAACGCGCCGCCGCCGCGGCTTCAACTGAAATTCATGCAGTGTGCGTCCGCTAACGCTCTGGAGACCTTTGTAGGAAAATTTATAATTCGCCGCCGTGAACGCCATCGACGACGAATCGTCTTTCTGCACGTGCTCCACTTCCGACTGCATGAGGCGCGCAATGACGTTCGCTTTCACAAATGTATCGCCCGTGAAGTGCAGCGCGGTGAAGAGCAGTGACTTCGGCGCGGAATACTGCCGCGTCACTTCGTACTCGCCCTGCTGTTTACTCTCGGGAAGCTCTGCGTGAATCACGCTGGTCGACGTGTAGGACGTTAGACCCGTCGCTTGCTGCGCCGCGCGCGACTGATAAGTCAGCAAGGCGAGTTCGGGCGACATCACCGGCAGAACTGCCGGCGGCATAAGCCGAGGAGGGAGAGAATCCTCGGACGACAGGATCGAATTCAGGGCCCCGTTCATCGCGGCCATATCGTCGGAGGACAACACCTCCGGCACAAGTGCGGCTGGAGTAGGGGCCTGCCCGAGAACCGACCCGCTTAAGCTCAACATAACAAAGACTAAGACGGCAGAATAA
>Ga0137403_10009308_pt1 | contig 10926 bp, 9 predicted proteins | sample CZOMad2_1_16fung_FD_122057 | JGI IMG/M metagenome (GOLD analysis project Ga0137403, IMG submission 122057) | Vadose zone soil fungal communities from Angelo Coast Range Reserve, California, USA - CZOMad2_1_16fungal (Hybrid Assembly) | ecosystem: Environmental > Terrestrial > Soil > Vadose zone...
CGTTCCCGCGAGGTAGCTGCCGCTCGAGATGACCGCCACCGCCATGCCGCGATGACGGGTGAACCAGAGCGAGGTGTCGGCGATGATCGGCGCGAACGTGGCCGAGCTGGCGACGCCCACCAGCAGGCCCTGGGCCAGGATGAACTGCCAGAGGCCCGTCGCCTGGCTGGCGACCGCGTAGCCGAGCCCCAGCAGGATGGTCCCGCCCGCGACCGGGGCGACGATGCCGAAGCGGTCCGTGAGCCGCCCCATCAGGATGCCGCCGAAGCCGAAGCAGATCATCGTCACGGTGTAGGGCAGCGACGCGGCGGAGCGCGCGACGCCGAACTCCGCCTGGACCGCGGGCAGGGCCACGATCACCGACCACATGCCGACGCCGCCGATGGCCGACAGCAACAGCGCGGCGAAGAGCCGGGTCCAGGCGTAGGCCGACTCCGGCGTTCCACGCGAGGCGGTCTCGGCTCGGCTCCCGACGTCGATGGCGGGCTCGGGCATGATGGGCGACGTCCAGTATCCAGGGTCTGTCGCCGTTTGTACTCATCCAATTCGGTATCGGCAGGGAAAACCATCGGGGTTCGGTACACCGTCGTACAATGCAGCGGATTAGGAGCGCCCTGCGATGACGGGCCCGACGAGTCAGCCGGAGATGACTGCGGACGATGTCTGCGGCTTCCTGGCCCTGATGGACGCCGAGGGCGTTCGCGTTTGGTTGGACGGCGGCTGGGCGGTCGACGCCTGCCTGGGCTCCCAGACGAGACGCCACCGCGACCTCGACATCGTCATCGAGGAGCGCGACGTGCCGACAGCCCTAGCCGCCCTGCATCGCTGCGCGTATGCGTCCGTGCCCCGCGACGACACCCGTGCCTGGAACTTCGTCCTGGGCGATGACACCGGGCACCAGATCGACTTCCACGTGATCGTGCTCGACGCGGATGGACGTGGTGTCTACGGACCGCCGGAGAACGGGCAGTCCTACCCAGCCGAGGCCCTGACGGGAAGCGGCATGGTCAGGGGACGCACCGTGGCCTGTATCACACCTGAGTGGTTGGTCCGGTTCCACACCGGCTACGAGATAGACGCAACCGACCGGGCCGATGTGGCGGCGCTATGCGAGCGCTTCGGCATCTCCGCCCCCCGCGAGTACCTGCGGTCCCGGTAGACCTTACCCAAGCAGGGGTGCCGGCGGCAGCAGGTCCAGCAGGCGCGCGGGCCCGAGCGGCATGCGCGTGACGCGACCGCCCGCGGGCCCGACCGCATCCTCGATCGCGGAGGCGAGGACGGCGGGCACGGGCAGCGCACCGGACTCGCCCACGCCCTTGAGACCGAGCGGGTTGAGCGGCGAGAGCGTCTCGAGATGGTCGATGGCCATGGCCGGCACGTCGGTGGCGGTGGGCAGGAGATAGTCCATGTAACTGCCGGCGAGGAGCTGGCCCGACTCGTCGTAGGTGATCTCCTCGAGCAGCGCGCTGCCGATGCCGAGGGCCACCGCGCCCTGGATCTGGCCCTCGACCACGAGCGGGTTGATGAGCCGGCCAGAGTCGTGGCTGATCCAGTAGCCGAGGATCCGGACGCACGCGGAGAGGGCATCCAGCTCGACCAGCGCCACGTGGGCGCCCGACGAGTAGGTCATGTCGGTGGGCTGGAAGAAGCGCGTGCTCTCGAGCCCGGGCTCCACCCCGAGGGCGGCCGTCGCGGCGCCGGCCAAACGCGCCAGCTCGGCGAAGGTCACGCGGCGCTCGGGGCGCCGGCGGTCGGCGAAGGCCGCGCCCGCCTGCTCGAGATCGGCGGGAGCGCATTCGAGGGCCTTTGCCGCGAGAAGACGGGCCTTGGCGATCACGTCACGCGCGGCAAGGGCCACCGCGCTCCCGCCGACGACCGCGGCGCGGCTCGCGAACGAGCCCGTCCCGTGCTCGACACCCGCGGTGTCGCCCGCGATGACGCTCACGTCCTCCGGCGTGACGCCCAGCTCGTCGGCCGCGATCTGGGCCAGCGTCGTCTCGAGCCCCTGGCCCTGGGTGGTCGCGCCGCTGAACGCGGTGATGCGCCCGGCCGCGTCGACGCGCACGCGCGCGCTCTCGAAGGGGCCGACGCCGGTCAGCTCCACGTAGCAGGCGACGCCCACGCCGACCAGCCGGCCCTGGGCGCGGGCGGCCGCGGCCTCGGCGGCCAGCGCGTCGTAGCGGGCGCTCTCGAGCACCCGGCGCAGCACCGACGGCAGATCGCCGCTGTCGAGCACCACGTGGCCGCTGCCGCGGTAGTTGGGCAGCCCGGTGTCCCACGGCATGTCCTCGGCGCGGACCAGGTTGGCCAGGCGCACCTGGGCGCGATCGCGGCCGGTCTCGCGCGCGACCTGGTCCAGGACCCGCTCGATGACGAAGACGGCCTGCGGCTGCCCGGCGCCGCGGTACGGGGTGACCGGCACGCGGTGGGTATAGCGGCTCTCGAAGCTCGATTCGACCGCGGCGATCCGGTAGGGCCCGGTCAGCATCGAGGCGGTGAGCAGTGGCACCACCAGGCCGCGCGGCGTGTAGGCGCCGGTGTCGTGGACGAAGCGGTCGCGCAGGGCCAGGAGGCGGCCCGTGTCGTCGAAGCCGACCGTCACCTCGTGCTCCTGCTCGCGCTCCTGGGTGGCGGCCAGCATGTGCTCGAGACGGTCCTCGATCCAGCGGACGGGGCGGGCGAGGCGGCGCGCGAGGAACGGGATCAGGACGTCCTCGGGATACACGATGAGCTTGGCGCCGAAGCCCCCACCCACGTCGGGCGCGATCACGCGCACCTGGTGCGGGGCCAGATCGAGCAGGTCGGCGATGAACTGGCGGATCTGGTGCGGCACCTGCGAGGACGCCCACACCGTGAGCTGGCCGAGCGCGGCGTTCCAGTCCGCCACGAGCCCGCGCGTCTCCATCGGCTGGCCCCCGCCGCGCCCGATGCGCAGGCGGAGCCTCGCCACGCGGGGGGCCGCGCGCAGCGCGGCCTCGACGTCGCCGCGGGCGAGGGTGACGCGCCCGGCGACGTTGTCGGGGATGTCGTCGTGGACGGGGGGCGCGCCCGCCGCGAGCGTCTGGGCCGACGGCAGCGGCTCGTACTCGACCTCCAGCAGCTCGCGCGCGTCCTCCGCCGCGTAGCGGCTGTCCGCCACCACCGCGGCCACCGGCTCGCCCACGTACCGGGCGCGGTCGCCCGCGAACAGGGTGAAGTTGTGACCGCGCAGCTCGGCGTGCGGCGGAACCATGGGCAGGGCGCGGGCCGCGGATCCTAGATCGGCGAAGCACACGACGTCCACGACCCCGGGGTGCTCGCGGGCCCGGGCCGCGTCCACGCGCCGGATGCGGGCGTGGGCGTGCGGGCTCCGGAGGAGGGCGGCGTGCAGCATGCCGGGCAGCGCGATGTCCGCCACGTAACGCCCGCGCCCGGTGAGCAGCCGCGGGTCTTCCTTGCGGAGATGCCGGTCGCCGACGAACTTCACACCGACGCGGCCGCCGCCCGCCCGGCCGCCGCGGCGTCCAGGGCGGCCTGCACGATGTGCTGATAGCCGGTGCAGCGGCAGAGGTTGCCGGAGAGCGCCTCGCGGATCTCCGTCTCCGACGGCGCCGGATGCCGCCGCAGGTAGGCGACGAGCGTCATCAGGATGCCCGGCGTGCAGAACCCGCACTGGAGCGCATGGCGGGCCCGGAAGGCTTCCTGCAGCGGGTGTAGGCCCGGCCCGTCGCCGGCGAGGCCTTCGACCGTGTCCACCCGGCAGCCGTCGGCCTGGACGGCGAAGACCAGGCAGGAGCGCGTGGGCTCGCCGTCCACCAGCACGGTGCAGGCCCCGCACGCGCCATGCTCGCAGCCGAGATGCGTCCCGGTGAGGCCCCACTCCTCGCGGAGCACGTCGGCGAGGAGCATGCGCGGGATCACGCGCGCCCGGCGCTCGGCGCCGTTGACGATCACCGCGATGTCGTGCGCGGTGGAGCCGGGGCGGGCCGTCACGCCGCCTCCGCGCGCGCCGCCGCGCCGCCGAGGGCCCGCGCGGCAAGCCCCGCGGCCACGCGCCGCCGGTACTCGGCGGTGGCGTGCAGGTCACCGCGCGCGTCGATCTCCCCGGCGCCGGCCCGCCCCACCTCGCCGAGCCGCGCCGCCAACGGCCGCTCCCCGACCAAGCCGGCGGTGGCCCGCGCCAGGTGGGGCCCGTCGCCCACGCCGAAGATGACGAGCCGCGCGTGTCGGCAGACGCCGGCCGCGTCGAGCCCGAGGACGGCACACGCACCGGCGAGCGCGAAGTCCCCGTGCCGGCGCGCGACCTCGGCGAAGCCGTGCCCGGTGCGCGGCGCGGGCGCTCCCGGAACCTCGATCTCCGCGAGCAGCTCATCGGGCTCGAGCGCGGTGGCCAGGAGGCCGCGGAAGAAGTCCTGGGCCCGGCACGCGCGCTCCGCCCGCGCGCTCCGCAGGTGGAAGACGGCGTCGAGGGCGATCATACACGCGGGCAGCTCGGCGGCCGGATCGGCATGGACCAGGCTCCCGCCCACGGTGCCCCGCGCCCGCGTCTGCAGGTGCCCGATCAGCGGCGCCGCCTCGGCCAGCAGCGGGGCGGCGGCGGCGATGCGCGCGTCGCGCTCGAGGGTATGCTGGCGGACGAGCGCGCCGAGCCGGAGGCCACCTGCTTCCTCCCGCACGCCCCCGAGACCGGCCACCCGGTTCAGGTCCACGACCACGCCGGGCCGCACCAGGCGCATGTTCATCATCGGCACCAGGCTCTGGCCGCCGGCCAGGAGCTTGGCGTCGCCGCCGTGGCGCGCCAGGCGGTCGAGCGCGTCCTCCACGGTGCGCGGGGCGAAGTACTCGAAGGGAGCGGGGCGCACGCGGTCCCGGCTACACCTTCCCGAGCTTCGGGTGATCGAACAGCGGCAGCTTGACGCCCCAGGGCTCCATCCGCGCGCGAATCTTCTTGATGAACTGGGGGACGATGCGCATCTCGTCCTCCGGCGTCGTGCCACCGAGACCGGCGTCGCAGGCCACGCGGTCGGCGTCGATCTCGAGCGGCGTCGCACTGCCGCCCTCGACGGCCAGCCACAGGTTGCGGTAGCCGTTGAACTCGACGTTCTGGATCATCTGGGTCACCGCGCGCTCGATGTTCTGCACCGTCTCGGGCGTGAAGCTCGGGGCCCAGGCGTCCAGGCACTGCCAGCCGAACGCGATGTGGCGCACCTCGTCGCGCAGGATCAGCTCCATGAGCCGCCGCACCGCCGGGTTGGTCGCCTTGTGCACCGTCGCCTTGAACGCGTCGATCAGGATCTCCTCGGCGGCGCAGACCAGACTCGCGAAGATCCCCTCGAGCGAGGTCTCCGGATCGAAGGCCATGCGGCGCACCCCGTGGGTGCCCACCGCGCTCACCGTCGGCGGATTTTGCGGCTGCGGGAAGTAGCCGCCCAGGCGCTCGGCCATGAGCCAGGACGCCTCGGCGTGGCGGCCTTCCTCCTGCGTCCGCATCGTGAAGAAGAAGCGCAGGTCCGGGAGCCGGTTCTCGAGGCAGAAGCGCAGGAGCAGGGCCGGGCTCTCCGAGATGGCGCCGTACTCGCCCCACGTCCGGCGGCTCCAGTGGAGCCGGGCGGCCATGATCTGCTCCTCGGGGTATCGCTCCGGATGCAGCTCCTCCCACGGAATGTCCATCTCCGGATCCCACTCGAGCGTCTTGGCGCGCTGCCACAGCTCCCAGACGTCGGGCATGGCGGGGGCGAGCTCGAGCGGATAGCGGGTCTCGCTGAGGTACGTGCTCATGACGGGTTCCTCCTGGATCGGGGCGATCGGCCGGCTCATGCCCGGCCGAGCTCCGGATGGTTGACGGGAGCGAGCGTGATGGCCCACGTGGCGAGGCGCTCGCGCACCTGGGCAAGGGTGGCACGGACCACCGCCTTCTCCTGGGCGACGGTGGAGGCGCCGAGGCCGTGCTCGGCGGTGAGGGCCTCGGCGGCCAGCAGGGGCTCGCGGGCGCCCGCGGGCAGCAGCCACGTGTTCCGGTACCCGGCGAGGATCACGCGCTCCAGCATATCGCGGACAGCCTCGGCCACCGCGGCACGGCCGGCGGCGTCGAGTCGGGGCAGGCGCTCGCCGAGGAGCGTCCACGCGAACAGCACGTGGCGCTGCTTGTCGCCGGCCACCAACCTCAATATCTGGCGCACCGTCTCGTCCCGGCTGTGCTGGAGGTGGCTCAGGCACAGGTTGAGGTCGAGCTGGTCGTCGAGGCAGCCGAGCGCGGCCACCACCGCCTCCACCGGCAGATCGGGATCGAGAACCATCTGGGCGAAGGGCTGGTTGCTCACCCGCGCGACGGCCTCCGCGGGCGTGGACTCGTAGCCGCCCAGGCGCTTGGCGAAGAGAAAGCATGCCTCGAGATGCTTGGCCTCCTCCGCGGGGCGGAACGACAGGAACAGCTTGGCGTCCATGCCGGCCGCCCCGGACTCGAGGCAGAAGCGGATCAGGAGCGCGGTGTTCTCGCCGAGACCCGGATACATGCCCCAGGCGCGGCGGCTCCACACCAGGCGCGCCGCCTCGCGCACGGAGGGGGCGTAGGCCGCGGGGTCGAATCGGCTCCACGCGATATCCGTCTCGGGGTTCCAGCGGAGCCCCTTGGCCTGGCTGTACAGCTCGCGCAGGGTCGGGTTCTCGGGCGCGAAGCGCAGGGGGAAGCGCCGCTCCAGGAAGCGCTTCTCCTGTGCCTGGTATCCCCGCAGCAGCCGATCGCTCGTCTCTGACATGCCGTCGATGCCTTTCGCGCCGCCTATCCCGCTACCCACCAAGATAGGCGGCCTTGAGTTGGTCGTCCTCGAGAAGATCCGTCGCCAGGCCGGAGAGCACCACGCTGCCGACCTCGAGCACGTAGGCCCGGTCCGCAGACCGGAGCGCCATGCGCGCGTTCTGCTCGACGAGCAGGATCGTCGTGCCCGCCTCCCGGAGGGTCGAGAGGAGCCGCATGATCTCCGCCACGACCAGGGGGGCCAGACCGAGCGACGGCTCGTCGCACAGCAGCAGCCGGGGGCGGGTCATGAGGGCCCGGCCGATGGCGAGCATCTGCTGCTCGCCGCCCGAGAGCGTGCCCGCGAGCTGGTCGCGACGCCCGCGCAGCACCGGGAAGAGACGATACGCCTCCTCCACGCCGGCCTCGAGGCGGCTGCGGAAATCGCGGCCGCGGGGCAGCGCGTAGCCGCCCAGCTCCAGGTTGTCGAGCACCGTGAGGGGGGCGAAGACCCGGCGCCGCTCCGGAACCAGCGCGACCCCCGCCCGGATCATCGCTTCGGGGGCCTGCCCGGTGACATCGCGCCCGTCGAGCGCGACCCGGCCGGCCGCCGGCGCGACCAGCCCGGCGATCGTCCGCAGCAGTGTGGACTTGCCCGCGCCGTTGGCCCCGATCAGGGCCACCAGCTCGCCCGCGCGGATCTCCAGAGAGACGTCTCGCAACGCGTGCACCGGGCCGTAGCGCGCGGACAGCCCGCTCACCTCAAGCAACGGCGGCCACGTCCTCGCCGAGGTAGACGCGGATCACCGCGGGGTCCCGCTGCACCTCGGCGGGCGAGCCCTCGGCGATCTTCTCGCCGTGGTCCAGCACCACCACCCGGTCCGAGACGCCCATCACCAGGCGCATGTCGTGCTCGATGAGGAGGACCGAGATCCCGCCGGCGCGCACCCGCGCGATCAGCCGCATCATCTCGACCTTCTCGAGGGTGTTGAGCCCCGCGGCCGGCTCGTCGAGGAGCAGCAGCGTCGGATCCGCGGCGAGCGCGCGCGCCACCTCGACGAGCTTCTGCTGGCCGAAGGCGAGGTCGGCCGCGGGCACCAGGGCCAGCGCTTCCAGACCCACGATGGCGAGGGCCCGCTCGGCGCGCGCGAGCTCGGCGCGCATCCGCCGCCGGGGGCCGGGCAGGGCGAGGGCCGCGCCGAGGAAGCCGCCCGGGGCGTCGCGCTCGCAGCCGATCATCACGTTCTCGACCACGGTGAGGCTCGGGAAGAGCTGGACGTTCTGGAACGTGCGCGAGAGCCCGAGCCGCGCCAGGCGATGGGCGGGCAGGCCGGTGAGGGCTCGCCCGCGGAACCGCACCACGCCGGCGGTCGGCGCGTAGAAGCCGGTGATCACGTTGAAGAGCGTGGTCTTCCCCGCGCCGTTGGGGCCGATCACCGCCTTGATCTCGCCCTCGGCGACGTCGAACGAGCAGTCGCGGACAGCCCGCACGCCGCCGAACTGCTTGCTGACGCCACGCACCTCGAGGAGCAGCCCGCTGCCGCCGTCGCGGGCCCGGGGGCTCGACGGGGCGAGGGGAGCGGGAGGCGCGGTCGGGGCGGGGGCCGGCGCGTCGCGCTCCGGACTGCGCGCACCGGCCGCCCCGACCCGCGGGCCCTTGCGCGCGAAGAGTCCGGCGATGCCGCGCGGGAGGAACAGGATCACGACGATGAGGGCGAGGCCGTAGAGCGGCACCTCCCAGTCGCCGAACTTGCGCAGGGCCTCGGGCAGGATGGTGAGGAGCACCGCGCCCACCACCGCTCCCCAGTAGAGACCGATCCCGCCGATCGCCACCATCAGGACGAGCACGACCGAGAAGAGAAACGAGTAGATCTCGGGGCTGATGACGGTGATGTAGTGCGCGTACAGGCTCCCCGCCACGGAGGCGTACACCGCGGACAGGACGAAGACGCGGCGCTTCTCCGCCGCGGTGTCCACGCCCATGGCCTCCGCCGCGGCTAGGCTCTCGCCGAGCGCGCGCAGCACGCGGCCGACGCGTGAGTTGACGAGATTGCGCGCGACCCAGAGGGCGGCCCCCGCGAAGACCCACACGAGCAGGTAGTGATGGGTCGAGGTGGTGAAGCGGACAGGACCCAGGTCCCAGGGCAGGATCCCCGCCAGACCGGATGACCCGCCCGTGATCCCGTGGAGCTGGACGAAGGCCAGCTGGAGCACCACCCCGATGCCGAGCGTGGCCATGCCGAGGTAGTACGACGTGAGACGCAGCGTCGGGATGCCGACCACGTACGCCACCGCGCCGGTGACGGCGGCGGCGATCGGCATGCCCAGCCAGGGCGAGAGCCCGTAGCGCACCGAGAGCACCGCCGAGACGTAGGCGCCGAGGCCGTAGAAGCCGGCGTGGCCCAGGGAGACCTGGTTGGCGTAGCCCATCACGAGGTTCAGCCCGACCGCGAGGATGACGTAGAGGCCGGCCAGGACCCCCACGTGGACGAGGTACTGGTTGGGCAGGAGCCACGGCACCACCGCCACCGCCGCCAGGAAGGCCAGGAGCGCCCGGCCGGATACCCGGCCGGGCAGCCGCGCCACCACGTCGACCACGGGTCGATGCAACGGGGAGGCTTAGAGGTCCACCAGGCGGAACTTCCCCTGGCGCCACTCGATGATGACCACGTCGCTCTTGGCGAGCCCCCAGTGCTTCTGCGGCGAGAAGGTGAAGACGCCGCCCACGCCCTTGTACTCGCGGACGTGCTCCTCGAGGCCCGCGCGGATCTTCCCGCGATCGCTGCCGCCCGCGCGGGTGATGGCCTGGGCGACCATGCCGATCCCGTCCCAGGCCTGCCCCCCGTAGACGTCGGTCTCCTCGTTGTAGCGGGCGCGGTAGCGCGTCTTGTAGTCGAGGATGGTGGCCTTGATGGGGTCGGTATCGGGGAGCTGCTCGGCCACCGGGAACTTGAGCGACGTGAGGTAGAGTCCCTCGGCCGCGTCGCCGGCCAGCTGCATGTAGCGGTCGGCCACGAAGCCGAAGCCGTGAACCAGCATCTGCTTGAGGCCGAGCTGCTGGGCGTTCTTCAGGAAGACCACGCCCGCCGGCGTCACCGTCCAGCAGATGATGGCCTTCGCGTTGCTGCCCCGGATGCGGGTGAGCTGGGTGGTCAGGTCGTTGTCGCCGGGACCGAACTCCTCGTAGACCACGTTGATCCCGGCGGCGGGGGCCTGCGCCCGCAGCTGATCCCGCGCGCTGGCTCCAAACGCCCCGGTGTCGTTCAGCATGGCCACGTCCTTGATGCCGCGCTTCTTGAAGAAGTCGAGCAGGCGAGCCACCACCTCGACGTCGTTCACGGTGGACTTGAAGACCCACGCCCGATCCTTCACCGGCTCGACCAGCGCGGTGGCCCCGGAGACGCTCATCAGGGGCACCTCGGCGCGCTGCACGCTCGGCACCAGGGCGAGCCCGATGTCGCTGCGGTTGCCGTCACCGACGATCGCGTCCACCGTGTCCTGCTCGATCAGGCGCTTGGCCGCGAGCACCGCCTTGGTGGACTCGCTGCCCGCGTCGTAGAGCGTGAGCTCGATGCGCCGACCGCCGAGGCCGCCCTTCTTGTTGGCCTCCTCCACGAAGAGCTCGACCGAGCGCTTCATGCGGTCACCCAGGAAGGCGGCGGGGCCGGTGTAGGAGAAGATGCTGCCGATCTTGATGGGGCCGGCCTGCGCCTGGCTCGGACCGGGCCCGAGGAGGCCGGCGGCCAGCGCGCCGCCGAGGGTCGTGGTGAACTGCCGTCGCGTGAGCATGGGGTCTCCGTGCCGCGGCCGGGTCCGGGCGCGGCGATCGAGGTGAACGGTCATACGCGCTCGCTCTGGCCGCGCGCGAACAGACCCCGCGGGCGGACGAAGAGCAGGAGCAGCAGGAGGAGAAAGGCGGCCACGTCCTTGAACTCTGACCCGATGAGCCCGCCGCCAAAGGCCTCGAGGAGGCCCAGGACCAGTCCGCCCGCGATGCCCCCGAAGGTATTGCCGAGGCCGCCCGTCACCGCCGCCGCGAATCCCTTGAGGCCCAGCATCGTGCCGGCGTCGTAGATCGTCAGCGTCACCGGGGTCACGATGAGGCCGCCGATCGCGCCCACCGCCGCGCTGAGGGCGAAGGACAGCATGACGATCCGGCCGACGTCGATGCCCATGAGCCGGGCCGCCTCCCGGTCGCTCGCCACTGCGCGCAT
>Ga0137403_10009309_pt1 | contig 10925 bp, 8 predicted proteins | sample CZOMad2_1_16fung_FD_122057 | JGI IMG/M metagenome (GOLD analysis project Ga0137403, IMG submission 122057) | Vadose zone soil fungal communities from Angelo Coast Range Reserve, California, USA - CZOMad2_1_16fungal (Hybrid Assembly) | ecosystem: Environmental > Terrestrial > Soil > Vadose zone...
TTGGGGAATGGTGTAACGGTAGCACAACAGACTCTGACTCTGTTTGTCTAGGTTCGAATCCTAGTTCCCCAGCCAACTTCCGAAAACCCTATCTCAATCGATTGATGACAAACCCTCCTGGAACGCGGGAGGCGATGCATCGCCCCACAGGCTGATCCAATCAGGGCGGCCACCTTTGCGATCTTGTCTTTGGCTTTTCGGCTTTTTTCTTTCACTCCCTCCACACACGCTGTCATAAAGCAGCACCATGAGCACCGCTCTCCCCGCGCCCTGCGATGCCGATGCCGCCCGGTCGGCGGAGCCCATCGACGGCGCCGTTCGTCCGCGCCTCGTGATCGCGACGACGATATTGGCCTCCAGCCTCGCCTTCATCGACGGTTCGGTGGTGAATGTGGGCCTGCCGGCGATTGGAGCAAGCTTCAGTGCGGGTGCGGGCGATCTACAATGGGTCGTGAACGCTTATCTGCTGCCGCTCAGTGCGCTGCTTCTCTTAGGAGGGGCCGCTGGCGACCGCTACGGCAGGCGTCGGCTGTTGATGACCGGTACCTTGCTTTTCGCGCTCGCCTCGCTCGCCTGTACCGTTTCGCCGAGCCTCCGCTGGCTCTTGGTCGCGCGTTTTGTCCAAGGCATGAGTGCGGCGATGGTGATGCCCAACAGCCTTGCGATTTTGGGCCAGACCTTCTCCGGAGAGGCGAAGGGCCGCGCCATCGGCATCTGGGCTGCGACCGGCGCCGCGGCCGGGGCGTTCGGACCGGTGTTCGGCGGCTGGCTGATCGACATTGGCAGTTGGCGTCTGGCTTTCCTGATCAATCTTCCGATCGCGGCGGCGGCTGTTGTGCTGGCCTATCGCTACGTGCCGGCCGATCGGGAAGGAAACCGCACTCCCCTGGATGGCGTCGGTGCGGCTCTGGTGACGGCGGGGCTCGGGTTGGCCACATGGGCACTCACCGAAAGCTCCTCACGCAGTTGGTCACCCGTTGCATTCGGCACGCTGACTGCGGGAGCTTTGCTGCTGCTCGCCTTCGTGCGCGTGGAAAAAAGGCTCGGCAACAAGGCGATGATGCCGCTCGCGCTGTTCGGATCGCCGGGCTTCGTCGGCCTGACGTTACTGACGCTGTGGCTATACGGCGCGCTCGGCGGGCTGTTCGTGCTGGTGCCTTACGTCCTCATCGTCGCCCATGGCTATTCTGCCGTGCAGGCAGGCGCCGCGCTGTTGCCGCTTCCCCTTATCATCGCGGCGGCGTCTCCGGTCATCGGCGCCTTTGCGGCACGGATCGGCCCACGACGGCCGCTCATCTTCGGGCCTCTCGTCGTCGCGATCGGATTCCTGCTCGCGCTGCGCATCGGAGCCGGCCAGAACTTCTGGACCGACGTGTTGCCGGCGATGGTGATCATCGCGCTCGGAATGGCCTGTGCCGTCGCGCCGCTGACGACCGCGGTGCTGATGTCGGTCGACGCCGAACATACGGGATCGGCATCCGGGCTCAACAGCGCGGTGGCGCGAACGGGCGGGCTCGTCGCTACCGCTCTCCTCGGCTCGGTGCTGGCGGCAACCGGACCGGGGCTCACCACCGCCTTCGGAATCGCCATGGCCGTCTGCGCCGCCGTCTGTCTTGCCGCCTCGGCGAGCGCGCTACTTCTCGACGCGTGATTTATACCGCCGGCGGAACGCTCACCGCCATTTCGTGCGTTCGCGTATGCCGGCAAGCGCGGCGTTCGCGCCGGCAATTACCTCGGACGTGTTGAGCGCCACAAGCTTGCCGCCGCGCTTGAGAATGCGGCCATCGACCACGACCGTATCGACATTTTCCGGACCGGTCGCTTCGAGCACGAGGTGCGACGGGTCGGTCACAACCGCCATGTTGAGCGCATTGGGGCTGATCGCGATCAAATCGGCACGCTTGCCGGGCTTGAGCGACCCGATCACATCTTCCATCCCCATCGAGCGCGCGCCCTCGATGGTGCCGAGCTCGAGCGCCTTGCGCGCCGTCATCTTGAACTCGCTTTCGGCCTTGGCGTTCTCGCAGTCGCGCGCAAGCTTGAGCACGCCGAACAGGTTCGAACTTCCCGTCAGCGCCGAAGTGTCAACGGAGATGCCGAGCGGAATATTCTTGGCGAGCATCTCGGTGATTTGCGGATAGCCGTAGCCGATGCGCAGTTCCGAGCCGGGCGAGCACGAGACGGTTGAGCCCGACTCCTTGATCATGTCGAGTTCCGCGGCGTTCGCCGACAGCGTGTGAATGAGCTGGACATCCTTGCCCATCAGCTTCGCGCCGTATAGCAGCTCAATCTGGTTGACCGCCTTGCGGGCGCTCGCGACATGCACCGTGATCGGGAGCCCGAGCTTGCGGGCATTGTCGAATTCCGGCCGATACACTTCCGGCTTGATCGGCCCGGCGCGGAATTGCCCGCGCCACGCCATGCCAAGACTAATGAGGCCCTCGTTGGACCAGCTCTTCCAATCCCTGGCGAGACTCTCGAGCGGCCCCTGGTCGGCCGCTTGCGTGTCGGGAAAGCCTTGCGGCCAACCGCAGGAATGGCGGGCGCGGATGCCGACCTCAGTGAGCGCGCGGATATCGGCTTCGACATGTGCCGTGCTGCGCACATTGTGACACCAGGAATGCACGAAGGTCATGCCGGAGTTGATCGCCTCCGCGGCCGAGAGCCGCGTGCTGTGAAAAATATCGTCGGCGTTCATCTGCTGGCCGAAACGCGCGACCGTCGGGAAATAGCCCTCCTCCGCTCTGTCGCCGGCAAAGCTGCGGAAGAGCGTATTCCACATATGCCAGTGGGTCTCGACCAAACCCGGCATGACGATCATGCCGGTGCCGTCGATCTTCTGACCGCCGCCCGTCACGTCCTTGCCGACCGCGACGATTTCGCCGTTCCTGACGTGGACCGACCCGCTCGCGATATCGCCAAGCGCACCATCCATCGTCATCACATAGGCATTAGCGATGGTGAACTCGCCGCGCGGCGGTAGCTTCGACGAACCGATGTCGGCGCGCTGCACCTGAGCCATCAAAGGCGATGAGAGTAGCCCGGTTACGCCGGCCGCACTGAAAGCGGCAGCGCCGCGAATGAAATCACGTCGACACAGTTGACACATGTCCCCTCCCGGAACGATCGATGCGTAGCCGATCGCTTGTTATTTTTGCTTACACCCAGGTTTTATCCGAGCGGACGCACGCCGTCCACGCACCTGACGCTCAAAGTCCGACTGAAACGTATGCGGGAAAAGGGACCCGCCCCACTTGGATGCCGGGTCATGCAACGCTCAACCCGTTCGACCTGCATGCGGGAGGCGACCCCGCCGGCCGCAAAGCTTTAGCCGGTCCCAACCGGCGGCGTGCCATGGGTATGAAACGACTCGATCGTTTTCAGCCCCCACGCCTGGCCTTTTTTACGCTCTTCTTCCGTCCAGACGATCGGTTTCCAGTCTGGCGCGAGGATGAGGCGAGCGCCGGCGTTGGCGACTTCGACGCGGTTGCCGCCGGGCTCATAGACGTAGAGGAAAAACGTCTGCTGGATCGCGTGCTTGTGCGGGCCGGTCTCGATATGGACGCCGTTCTCCAGGAAGATGTCGGCGGCGCGCAGGATTTCCTCGCGGCTGTCGAGCGCGTAGGTGACGTGATGAAAGCGGCCGGGCGTATTGGAGTGATCGTGCGAATAGGCGAAGTCGTAACTCTTGTTCGACATCGTCATCCACATCGCGGCTTCGGTGCCGTCGTTGAGCACGATCTGTTCGGTCAGCCGGCAGCCGAGATAGTTTTCAAAAAAGAGGCGGTTGGCTTTGATGTCGACCGCGAGACAATTGAGGTGATCGAGCCGGCGGACGTTGACGCCGCGCGCGGGAAACCGCTGCGCCTGATTTTTCAGGGCGGGCTTGAGTTCGGGCGGCGCCTCGTACCACTCGGTCTCGTAATAGAGTTCGATGATGTGACCGTCCGGATCGCGGCAACGAAACGTCGGCCCCTGCCCCATGTCGCCCTCGATCCAGCCGATGTCGTATCCGGACCCCTTGAGCGCTGCGACGCGGCGCTCGAGCGCTTGCGGGCTTCGCGCCCGCAGCGCCATGTGCTCCATGCCGGAGGTTTTCGAGGCGGTCAGCTTGAGCGAATAGCGCTCATAATCGTCCCAGCCGCGCAGGTAAACCGACTCGCCCTTGCGACCGCTGATCGTCATGCCCATCACGTCGACGAAAAATTTAAGACTCTCGTCGGGTTTCGGCGTGAGCAATTCCATATGGCCGAGATGGGCAAGATCGAAAATCGGCTCGGGGTGCATTCGGTGATCTCTCATTATCTGGAAGATTGCAGGAGCATCTGGACGATTGCAGGAGCGCGCCAAGGCGCGGCTAAGCAGTCCCGCTGCAATACTCGAAATGATGGGCAGGCGGAGTTTATCAGGGCGCGCGCATTCGCGCGACACGTGGCTTTGCCCAACCCTGCATCCGTTGTGCTGAAATGCGATCGGAGTTCAAAACAGCAAAAATCTTATAGCTTGTCTATGGCCTCGAAAGTTCCATCGCGTCGAATCACGGTGAGAAAGACCTGGCTGGGGGCATCGTGCGCATTCGGCCCGAAAGTCAGGGTCGTTCCACTGATGTCAAACCTTCCAACCTCATGGATAATCCTGAGCATGTCCGCGCGTGTCGGATTTGGTCCGGTCTTTTCCAACGCGGAAGCGACGAGGCGTCCCGAGAGGTATCCTTCCAAAGATATGAAGTCCGGCTTTGAATTCGGATCGAGGAATTTTTCGGCGGCCTGGTAATCGACGACGAGTTGTACCGACGTATCCCAGGGAAACGGAACGACCTGAGAGACAACCACTCCCTGGCCATCGGAGCCGAGTTCTTTCGCAAGCGCGTTGGCGCCCACAAATGAGACACTGACGAAGACCGGGTTAAAGCCGCTCTTGCGCGCCAGCTTGATGAACTCCGCGCATGGTCCGTATGTGCCGACCATGACGACCGCTTCCGGTTCGGCGCGTTTGAGCGTGCGCAATGCTGAACCAATCGCTCTGGTATTGCGCTCGAATGTTCCTTCTGCCGTTAATTCCAAGCCGCGTTTTTCCAGCGCGCGCTTGACGCCATCCAGACCGTCGCGCCCGAAGGAATCGTCCTGGTAGAAGATCGCAATGTTCTTCAGGTGAAGATCTTCCGTCAGGTGCTTGATCCATTCCTCGGCCTCGGCCCTGTAGCTCGCGCGAATGTTGACGACGTTCGGCAGGTCCGGCGCACGGAGGAATCCGGCTCCGGTGAACGGGCCGATAACCGGAACCTTTCTGGCTTTCGCAATTGGGGCGGTTGCGGTCGTGGTGGGCGTTCCGACCGCGCCGATCAGCGCGAAGACCTGGTCTTCCTCGATCAATTTGATGGTCTGGGCGACTGAGCGATCGGGATCGTAACCATCATCTCGACTTGTCAACTCGAGCCGGCGGCCGTGAACCCCACCTTTCGCGTTGATCTCGGCAAAGGCCGCGAGAATACCCTCCCGCATACCCTGACCGAGCGCCGAGGAAGGACCGCTGAGCGCGGCCGCCTGGCCGAACAGGATGCGATCGGGGCTCACGCCGATCTCGTCGACCGCGGCATGAAGAGGACTGGCGCCGGCGAGTAAAATCGCAAGGCTCCCGATTATCAGGTGCTGTCCATGCATGATGATGGTCCATCGGATACAGCTGTGATCGGCTGCGATCCGAACATTATCGCCTGCGGCGTAAAGACCTTCTTAACTCCCTCGCATTCTCAATGCCGCATAAATCGTTAACCGCACCCCGTAAACTTGCGGGCCCGGCCTTGAGCTTTGCAAGCTTCTTTTAAGTTTAGCCTCCATAACGCGTTCAAGTTCGAAACCTCTTGAAAAAAAACAACCCGGGCGGGAAATCGAAAGTCGACGATGGGCGATCGAAACAGGCCGCGTGACGTCACAGGGCACCTTTCGAGACGACAAATCGCCGTCTCAAGGCCGAGCCTTCACCTACCAGCTCGCATCGCAGCCGGTCTTGGACTGTTGCTTTCACTGATCGCAGCCGCCGCAGTTGGACGGTGGGAACAGCGCGTGGCCAGGGTTACATTCGAGGGCGCCGCGGCGACCGAACTGATCGTGCTGCAGAACGGGGTGAACGAATATCTCAGTCGGCTGGTTACGTTGCGCACGCTGTTCGAATCCGCAAACGAGGAAGTCAGCCGCAGCGAGTTCGAGGTTTTCAGTGGCCACCTGTTTGAAAGTCATACGGGTGCCATTCGACTGGGATGGGTGCCGAGGGTCAGACGGAAAGAGCGCGCCGAACTCGAGGCTGCCGCCATCGCCGATGGCGTCCCAGGTTATCAGATCAAATCACTTGCCAATCCGGAGACCGGCTTTTCCCCGGCGCCCCCGAACGATGAATATTATCCAATCTTCTTTTCCACCGAACCGAAGACCTCGATGGTTTATGGACTGGACTATTCAACCAATCCGGCGCGATCGGCCACGCTGCAGCGCGCGCGGGACAATGACGCGGTTACGGCGGTGCCCACCAAGCTGTTTTTCGATCAGAAAGGCGGCACACACGGCGTGCTGGTCGCCGTGCCGGTATATGTGAAGGGAACATCGCGTACGACGGTTGCCGACCGGCGCCGTAATCTAAATGGTTACGTCATCGGGATATTCGATCTGGCGGAACTGTTGCATTCAATCCGGACGGCGACGGCTGCATCTTCCGATATCGCCATTGATGTTTACCCGCCCGATTTGGGTCGAAGCGCCGGGCCGGAGCATCGCTCCATTCCCGATTACTCATCGGCGTCTAAAATATCGCAGTCTCCGAACGCCTTCTCGGAGGACACGCCGTGGTCAGGCGCCCTCAAGATCGGCGATGCCAACTGGAGTGTGGAAGCCTCACCAACGCCCGCCAGTCAACTGAACCCGAGATACGATCGCGCCCTGACCATGCTGGCAGCCGGACTGATCATCACCTTATTCGTGGTCATCTATCTCGAACTTGCCAGCCGTAACTCCCGCGAACTTGAACTGGCAAACCAGCGCGTGCTGGAGCTTGCCCGAATCGACACCCTGACAGAGCTTCCGAACCGAGCCGTATTTCTCTATCAGCTGGAAGCCTCCGCCAATGCACCCGATCGCCCCCGCGGCGATACGTTTTCAGTCGTCATGCTCGATCTCGACCGTTTCAAAAGCGTCAATGATTCCCTCGGCCACGCCGCCGGCGATGCCTTGCTTCGGGAAGCCGCGGCCCGTTTACGATCGACGTTGCGCGACGGCGACATCCTGGCACGATTGGGCGGGGATGAATTCGCTATCATTCAGGCCGGCTGTGCCGATCAGAGAATGGGTTCTATCAATCTCGCGTCGCAGATTTGCCAACGCATGGCTGAGCCGTTTCAATTGCCCGGCCATCATGTGGAGGTCGGCGTCAGCATCGGCATCGCGATGTCGCCCGAGCACGGCGGCGATCCACAAGAGTTGCTGAAGAAAGCAGACCTTGCGCTATACCGCTCCAAGTCGGCGGGTCGAAGCTGCTTCACGCTGTACGACGATGCGATGTCGCTGGAACTCGATGCCCGAAACACGCTGGAAAGCGACCTGCGTGAAGCCATCGGGCAGGAACAAATGGAACTCCATTATCAGCCGGTCATCGATGTCAAAACCGGTGACCGTCGCGGCCTGGAAGCTTTGGTTCGTTGGCGTCATCCGAACAGGGGCCTTATTCCGCCGGATCAGTTCATCCCGTTGGCCGAGGAGACCGGCCTGATCGTTCCGCTCGGCGAATGGGTGCTGAAGCGCGCATGCAGGGATGCGATGACCTGGCCGGCCGACGTGAGGGTGGCCGTAAATTTATCAGCGGTCCAGTTCAAGCAAGCCGAATTGTTCGACGTGATCATGTCGGTGCTTTCGGAGACCGGCTTGCCGCCGGAGCGGCTCGAACTAGAGATCACCGAATCCGTTTTGCTGGAGCGCGGCACAGAAAATTATGCATTCATGCAAAAATTGAAGAAAGTCGGCGTTTCCTTCGCGCTTGATGACTTCGGCACGGGGCATTCCTCGCTCAGTTGCCTGACAGCGTTCCCGTTCGACAAGATAAAGATCGACAAGTCGTTCGTCGGCAACCTCGTGGAAAGTTACAAAGCCACGGCGATCATCTCATCGATCGCCACCCTCGCGCACGGGCTGGATATATCCGTTACTGCCGAAGGCGTGGAGACGCGCGAACAATTCGAAATGCTACGGACGCTGGGGGTGAACTTTGCCCAAGGCTATTTGCTCGGACGTCCGGTGCCAAAGGACGAACTCGAAACCCAGTTTCGAGCTGGCCGTTTGCGCGAGGACGCCGCGTAGAGCCTATTCCGTTCCGATTGAATCGGAACGGAGGCTCTACTTCTTTGTTTTGACGCGTTTTCTTAACGCGAACAGGAATCCACTTCGCTCGAAAACGCTCCGCTCGGACTTCGGGCGTTTGCGCGTTTGCTCACCACCGCACGAATTGCAGCGTCCTTGTCACATCGTCGAACAATTCATCGACCTCGAACGCGCGCGGGATCAGTCCCTGCTGCGCGGTATAGTCGATGATCATCTTCAACGACCGGCGCATGTGATCGACCGGAATGCGCGGCCGCACGTCCTTCGCGGCCTCCGATAGCAGCCGATGCACTTCGCACACGGCATCCGGATTGTCGTTGGACAATTGCTGATTCACCACCACCATATGGTTGATCGGCAGCACAGCATGTCTGGCGAACCATGACTCTTCTTCCGCCACGGTGTCCGGAAACAGAGGCTTGAGGCCCGGACGCTCGACTTTTTCTCCCAAAGCCGCATCGAGTTCGCCATCGCTCGAGACCCCAAGCGCCGCACGCGTATGACTGCGCGTCGCAGCGCCGTGCTCGCCGATGCCCGCGAAGCGCGCACAGACTGGCGTTTGCTGGCTCGAATCGACACGACAACACTGGTCGAAGTTCAGCTTCACACCGGGCGCACACACCAGATTCGCGTGCACTTTTCGACGCTGCATCATCCGGTCATGGGTGACGCGCTCTACGGCGCGGCTCCGCGCTGGCAAGTGGGAAAAGTCACGCTGCCCCCGCTGGGACGGAATTTCCTCCACGCCGCAAAACTTGGATTCACGCATCCGCGCACGGGCGCCTGGATTGACCTGCGGGCCCCGCTGCCACAGCCGCTGTATGCCTTCCTGCAGGAACTGGCCGCCGCTTCCGGCCATGATCCACATCGAATTGACGCTGCACTCGCCAACTACCTATAATCGATCCACATGCGACCCTACAGGATCTCCTCTTTGTTGTTGGCGGCGCTTGTTTTCGTAGCCGCCACAGATCGAGCGCAGCAATCCACGCCCGGTTCCGGCGCCCAGCAACCAGGCCCTCCTCCCTCTGAAAATTCGGCGCAGAATCAAGGAAAGATCACCCAGACCGTCAATCTCGTGGACGTGCTGTTCACCGTGCTGAACCGTCGCAATAAACTTGTCCCAGACCTCGAAAAAAGCGACTTCAAGATTTCCGACGACAAGACCCCGCAAACCATCCGCTATTTCAGCAGGCAGACCGACTTGCCCCTGCGCATCGGCTTGCTGATGGATACTTCCAACAGCATCCGAGACCGTCTGAAATTCGAGCAGGACGCCGCCACCTCCTTCCTGTTTTCCGTCCTTCGCCACAATAAAGACCAAGCCTTCGTCATGACCTTTGACGACGAGCCCAGCGTGCTGCAAGCCTTCACCGACGACGCCGGGCGCCTCCGCGACGAGATCGTCAAGACCCGCGCGGGTGGCGGCACCGCAGTGTACGATGCAATCTACACGGCGTGTGACAAGGAGCTGAGCCATCCTCCCCGGCCACCCGGCGATCAACCCGATGTAGTGCGCCGCGTGATGATCGTCATCAGCGACGGCGACGACAATCTTTCGAATCACACGCGGGCCGAGGCCATCGAAATGGCCCAGCGCTACAGCGTCGTCATTTACACGATCAGCACCAGCACGCAGTGGATCCAACTCTCGCAAACCGACCCGCTAAAAGCAGCCGACCGCAAGACGCATCTCACCGAAGGCGACAAGATCCTCGCCGACCTGGCGGAAGAAACCGGCGGCCGCGCATTTTTCCCCTATCACGTCGACGACCTCGATCAGTCGTTCCAGGATATTGGCGACGAGTTGCGCAACCAGTATTCGATCGCCTACATTCCCACGAATTCGATCCTGGACGGCAAGTATCACCGCATCCGCATCGAAACCCCGGATCACAAGGGCTACCAGGTCCGAGCCCGCCGCGGCTATTTCGCGAAGGCCAACGCGAACACCTCCCCAAGCGCCAGTCCGACCGGTCAATAAGCATTGTTCCGTTAAAGGTCTTGTGCCGTGGCACGGCGAGGAAGAGGGGTAGCGAAGCGGTTTTTCTACTGCATCTCGACGCGGGAGCCTTGGCGTCGGAGCTTTGAACACCCGAGCGCTACTTTTCTGTGTCCCGCAGCAGCACCGCATCGGAAGCCTCAAGGAAAAAAACCTGCGTCGGCAGCACTTTGCGAAGTTTGTTCAGCAACTGCGGGAACTGGTCCAGCCGCTGCCCCTCACGCACATCGACTACGAGGGCGGCGCGCAGAATCTCCGTGGACTGGCGTACCAGGTCTGCGAACGCCGGCAGCAGGTCCAACGGCAGGTTGTCGACTGAGTAGTAGCCGAGATCCTCAAACGCCTTAAGCGCTGAGGCCTTGCCCGAGCCGGAGAGCCCGGTGATGATGACAAGCTCGCGCGGCAGGCCATCATGCGGCGCATGTGTAGTGTCGTGCTTCGTCTTCCGAGCCGGACGCGGGCTCGCTGGGGGTGCGGCTTTGCGCGGCATGGCCACATGCTAAAGCATTCCCCTTTACCAGGAGGTTTCGCATTGCAACAGTTTCAGTGGATCAATTCGTAAA
>Ga0137403_10009310_pt1 | contig 10925 bp, 8 predicted proteins | sample CZOMad2_1_16fung_FD_122057 | JGI IMG/M metagenome (GOLD analysis project Ga0137403, IMG submission 122057) | Vadose zone soil fungal communities from Angelo Coast Range Reserve, California, USA - CZOMad2_1_16fungal (Hybrid Assembly) | ecosystem: Environmental > Terrestrial > Soil > Vadose zone...
TGCATTACGCTCTATTTGAGAGCGACAACGCGGAAGGCTTCAAGCTGCTTGATCAGTTGATCGCCTGGAGCCGCGCCGAAAATCTGCACGTAATCCTTGATTTGCACGCCGCACCGGGCGGACAGACGGGCGCGAACATCGATGACGGCACCGGATATCCCTGGCTATACCAGAGTCCTCAAGAGCAGGAGCACCTGATCGCCATCTGGCGCCGGCTGGCAACGCACTATCGCGATGAGCCCGCCGTGCTCGGTTATGACCTCTTGAATGAGCCGATCCCCCATTTTCCCAGGCTTAGGCCCTTGAATGATTTTCTGGAACCGCTCTACAAGAAGTTGTCGCCCGAGATACGAAAGGTTGACGCTCACCACATTCTCTTTCTCGGTGGCGCGCAGTGGGACACCAATTTTTCGGTCTTTGGCAAACCTTTCGATCCCAACGTTGCCTACACCTTTCACAAATATTGGACGGCCCCGGATGAAAGCGTGCTGCGCCAATACCTCGACTTTCGCGAACAGTATGATGTGCCCATCTGGATGGGCGAGTCCGGCGAGAATACCGATGATTGGATCGCGCAATTTGTGAACACGCTTGAAAAAGACAACATCGGCTGGGCTTTCTGGCCCTATAAAAAAATGGAAAAGTCGTCCGCGGTCGTCAGCATAATCCCGCCCGCCGATTGGCCGGCGATCGTTGAGTTCGCAAAGCTTCCGCGCGGCACCGCCAAGGTGGAAGAACGCCTGAAAGCCCGGCCGGAACAGGAGACGATCACTCGCGCTTTCGCGGAGTTGCTCGAAAGTATCCGTCTGCAAAAATGCCGCGTGAATGCCGGTTACTTAAAAGCGCTCGGACTAAAGTCCGATACCGCGCCGGTTGGTGCGACGGGATCGGCGAACTGAAAGTTGTCAGGGGCAGCCCGATTTATCGCACGCGAACAGCGGAACTGCCGATGATCGCGCCACAAATATGAAGAGTGAGAAGGACTGAATGTGCCATGTTCCATCTCCTCGCTGAATACTCGATCAGCGCCCCTGAATCGGAGGCGCGTTCAGTTTTCGCAGCATCACCACCGCATTCCGGTTCTTCGGGTTCAGCTGCAGCGACTTCTGATAGTTCGCGACGGCCTGCGCCTTGTCGCCGTCATCCATATAACCCTCCGCGAGGCTGTCATAGGTGTTGCCTGACTTCGGAAAGGCTTCCACGTTTATCTGGAAAATGCGGATGGCTTCTTTGAATTTATTCGCTCGAATCAGCCGGTAGCCCAGATTGTTCAGTTCGTTCTCGTCGAAGTTGTAGCTCGCGGGCGCCGCGGCCTTCAAATCGCTATATTGTTTCGCTGCTGCGTCGATCCCGCTGGACGCGATGGTTGCCGAAAGAGTTTGCGCAATGGACTTGCGGGGATCCATGGCCGCTCTGACGTTCGGGACCCACGACGCCATGGTGACGAGCGCAATCCCCGCCCCCATCGCGAGCGTCAACACAAACAGAACCCCAGCCGTAGCCATGCGCCGCAGCGCGCCCGGACGGTCCTGCGCCCACAGATACAATTCAAGGACGCCGAGGGGCAGAAGATACTGAGCGAATGACCAGAAGGTGACCAGGGGGCCGCTGAACGTCGTCGAATCGAAACCGATCGGGCCCAGCAGAACCAGCGTCAGGGCGAATCCCAGCCGGATGAACCAGGAGGCGCTCGCTACGAGGAACAGGCGGAGAGCCCAGCGGCGATGAATGGTGAAATCCCTTGCAATCGCAAAACGGAGTGCCATCACTGCGCAAAAGATGATCAGGACGGCGCCAAGCACGGAAACCACATGTTGCGTCGTGTCACCAACAAGCCTTCTGACCAACACTGTCAAATAAATACCGGTAATCGCCTGCGTGAAAGCGGCCAGCACAAAGAGGCGCCCATTCCAGCGATGAAAAACCGGGAAGCGGTTCCGAATGCCAGGAATCAGTTGCAGCGCTCCGGCAATACTGATCACTGTGGCGAACAAAATGTGTCCAACCAGCGCGGTGTTGCTCATCGTTGCGCCGGTTTCGTACCCGTGCGCAAGGATTTTATTCCACGCCTGGATATTCCCACGCAGAGCCGTAAGTCCATAAAATGTCGCCACAGAAATCGCGAACGCAAATTGCCCTGCAAGCGCCACCACAAACCAGAATCGCCCAGCCGCTCGCAGCGATTTATCTGCAACCGAACTCAACTCCAACCGAGGAGTCCATACCGCTGTACTCATGTTCGTTCCTCCTTGCGCGCGGAAAGGAATCCTGTTCCCTAGAAAATCAGATTGGCTCCCGATACCGCCGCAGCCGCACCGCTGCGGCAAGAAATACCGCGGCGAACGCCAGCCCGATCCACAGCCCCGGACTGCTCAGAAATCTCCCCGGAGTAATTTGCGCCAACGGAATAAAGTGCGGATCGACAGGCGCTCCACTCGGCGTCCGAAACGAAAAAGCGTTCCCGGAGCCACCCGTTATGAGGTACAGCAGCAGAGCGGCAAAATGGTGGGTGTTGAATGCAAACTTCTCAACTGCGCAGATCGCCAGCGGGGGCAACACCGCCCATAAAAACGCCGCGCGCCGCCCCCACCCGGAAATCAGCAGAAGCCACGCGAAGAGCGGCGCTTGCCCCAGCGCCAGCACAATCACTCCGTAGATCAGCACTAGCTCCATCTGGAACAACGGCAACTGCCTCCATAACGTCACGGGATTGATACCGCTCAGCAGCAGAACTGCGGTGCTGATCAGCACCATCACCAGGTGCGTCACAACGGCAATCACAACCACAAGCACCGGCAAAACCACAAGCGGGATGCTCGCCTTCGAAAGCACGGTTGTGACGTCGGAAACTGGCAACGATTTCCAGAACAGGATGCTGCGATCGCGCCGCTCGCCATAAAGCGCGTCGAGCGAGTAGAACACCCCGACCACGAACGCCGTCATCAGGAGCAGCCAGCCAGTGTGGCCGTACGGCATGACCTCCATCAGGAACTGCTCCCCCGGGTCCATCCCTGCCATTCGATGAACGCTGTGCGGCAGCCAAAACAAGCCCATGAAAAATCCCAGCATTGCCACGCCGGCCGCCGCGAGCGGCGCAATATAGATGGAACGGTTCTCCCACAATTCGCGCCGCACGGACCACAAGAACGGCTGGGTAGCGGACATGGCCGCGGGTGCGATCGCTTGCACGTCAAGCGAAGATTCGGGCATGGCATTTGACGGAGTAGTCATCGAGCCGCTCCTTGCGTGGCGCCGCTTTGCGTGCCCATCACTGCCACAAACAAATCCGCGATACTCGGAGTGCGCGCGTCGCCAAGCCCGGCCAGTTGCTGGCGTTCCACGCCATCGAAAAGCAGGATGCTGCGGCCAAGCGTCTGCCGCTCATGAATCGGCTTCAGTGCCCGCGCCGCTGCTACCTTCTCGGGAAGCACCATTAATTCCGCATACCGCGTCTCGATTTCTTCCATGGTGCAATTCAGCACGATCCGGCCACGGCTGATGAACATCAGATCGGTCAGCACGTCCTGGATCTCCTCCACCTGATGGGTGGTCACCACTATCGTGCGGCTGCGGTCGAAGTAGTCGTTCAGCAGCGAATCGTAAAATTGCTTGCGATACAGAATGTCCAGCCCCAGTGTCGGCTCGTCCAGCACCAGCAGTCTCGCGTCAATGGCCATCACCAGCGCAAGGTGCAGTTGCGCCACCATGCCCTTCGACAATTCCCTCACCTTGCTGCTGTGCTTGATCGTGGTCTTCGCCAAAAAACCTTCCGCCTTCGCGCGATCGAATCGCGGATGCACGCCCGCCACGTAGTCGAGCGCTTGCGAAACCCGAATCCAGCGCGGCAGCACGGCAACATCCGCGATGAAGCAAACATCGCGCATCAGCAGGTCGCGCTCGATCCACGGGTCGCGTCCCAGCACCCTTAGCTCTCCCTGATACGGCGTCAGCCCAAGAATCGCGTTTAGCGCGGTCGTCTTCCCCGCGCCGTTCGGGCCGATTAGCCCCAGAATGCGGCCCTCTTCGACGCGCAAATCCACGCCGTCCACCGCAACAGTTGTGCCGAAGGCCTTGCGGAGCCCGCGTGCTTCGATGCATGCCATGGGTTAGCGCTCCTTCTTTTCTGAATCCGATGACGGCTGGCCGTTGCCACCATCTCCCAACAATTCTTCCGGTGTCAGCCCGAGCCGCTGAATGGTTGCGTGTACCCGGGGCCATTCTTCTGTTAGAAACTTTTGCCGCTCACCGCGAAGCAGCAGGTTGCGAGCCCCGGCATTGATGAACATGCCGCGGCCTCGCCTGCTCTCCACCAACTGCTCGTCCACCAATTGTTGATAGCCCTTCAGAACGGTGAGCGGATTCACTCGATACTCTGCCGCGACGTTCCGCACCGACGGCAGCGGATCGCCTTCCTTCAGCACACCATCGAGAATCATCGCCACCACGCGGTCGCGAAGCTGGCGGTAAATTGGTTGGCTGTTGTTCCACTCGCGGTCCATCATCAGTTCCCGATAATCCTGATGAGAACGTCGCAAGCAATCGACTGAGCCACCCAACACGCTCTCTCGCATTCGAAGCGCAGCGCCGTAGCAACAACCTCGAAAATGTAAATCAGCATCATGGTGTTGTAGTTAACTACAACACTAAAGCAATTGCAAGCTTTTTCTTGCTCTTTTTTGGTGGCCCTCACGCTCGCAGTTATATCACTGAAAACAAATGCCTTGCAGGTTGTGGATCTCGCCGGACTTACGCATCGACCCTCCGTTCTCCCGCCTGGTCCCTCCTGCGAACCCCATCCCGTTTTATCTCGCGGGTTCGGCAGCTTGAATCTTCCAATTGCCCTCCGTTCCGCGATTTTCCGTGTGAGAACGGACTGGTCGCGGAAATCCCCATCTATTCAATTAGAAAAATTGATAAGTGGACATTCGCGGAACCGGGCCGGGAACCTCTAAGATAGTGAAGTTCGACTCAACAGAAACAGGGGCACGTCAGCGCGGCGATGGGAGAACCATGAAGTCGGCGTTACAAGTGATGAAGTTCGGAGGGACCTCGGTCGGCGACGCCGCGTGCATCGCGCGTGCCGCGCAAATCATCACCGAAGCGGCGCGGGCGGGAAAATGTGTCGCCGTCGTTTCGGCCATGAGCGGCGTGACCAACCGCCTGATCGAAGCCGCAAAGACCGCGCAATCGGGCAATGCTCAAGCCGCACTCGCCATCCTCGATGAACTCGCCGCGAAGCACCAGGGCACGCTCGAGAGCGTTGTGAAAAACCAGGCCGAGCGCGCCAACGTCTGCGAAAAAATGAAACAAGTCTTCGCCGAAGGCCGGCGCTTCTGCGAAGGCACCGCCTTATTGCGCGAGCTTTCTCCACGCACTCTCGACACTATCTCCAGCCTTGGCGAGCGCCTCTCCGCTCCACTCGTCGCGGCGGCAGTGAAGGAACGCGGGTTGGCCGGCGAGTCGGTCGAAGCAAGCGAACTGATCGTCACCGACGACTTCCATGGCGGCGCAGACCCCCTCATGAAAGAAACCCGCATGAGATCGCAGGCGCGAATTTTTCCGCTGCTGGAGAAGGGCATCGTTCCGGTTGTCACCGGATTCATCGGTTCGACGGAAGACGGTGAATTAACCACCCTGGGCCGCGGCGGCTCCGATTATTCCGCCACGATTCTCGGCGCGGCGCTCGACGCCGAAGAGGTAATCATCTGGACCGACGTCGACGGCGTGCTGACCGCCGATCCCCGCCTGATCAACGAAGCGCGCACAATCCCGAGCATTTCGTATCGCGAAGCCGCGGAGCTGGCCTTTTTTGGCGCGAAAGTGCTGCACCCGAAAACTTTGAAACCTGTGGTCGATTCGGCGATTCCCGTCTGGATTCGCAACAGCTTTGCGCCCGAAAAACGAGGCACAAAAATCACCCCGAAGGGCGGCGCCAACACCGGCGTGAAGGCGCTGACCGCCATTCGCGACGTCACCCTGATCAGCCTCGGCGGTCCCGGCATCGTGGGCCTCACCGACGTCGTTGGACGTACCTTTTCCACCATCGCGGAAGTCCGCGCCAACGTGCTGATGATTTCTCAATCCTCCTCGCAAAACGATATCTGCTTCGGCGTTTCCTCCGCCGACGCCTCGCGTACTATCGAGGCCCTGCGCAAGGAATTCGCCGAGGACCTCAAACACGAAAAAGTGGAACATATCAACGTGGATCCCAACATCGCGATTGTCGCCGTGGTGGGAGAAAACATGCGCGGCACCCCGGGCGTCGCCGGCCGCACCTTTCAGGCCATGGGCAAGGAAAACGTAAACATCATTGCCATCGCGCAGGGCTCCAGCGAAAGCAATATTTCTTTTGTCATCGAGGAAAGCGCGGTGAAAAAAGCTCTGCTCGCTGCTCACCGGGAATTCGGCCTTCACCTGCCCACGAACGGAAATTAGCCCGCCAATTCTTTGGCCTTTGCCTCCGCCTGCTTGCGGTGATAACGCTCCAGCCCCAGCCACGAAAGCTGCAGCGCCCCGTTGAAAACGTAGTGGGAAAGCTCCGTGGGCGAGAGAAACTCCGCAGCCTCCGCGGCCACCGCGCGAGCGAAGGCACGTATTGCCTCGCTTTGCTCCTGCTCGCGGGAAAGAATCTCCGCTGACAGCGAGCCCCAATGATGCAGCCGCTCCCGATAGGCGTTCAGATGTCTCTCCGGCTGATCCGAATACCCAAAGTGAGTCAGGAACAATCGCCGGGGACGTAGCTGCGCGATAGTCTCCAGCGAAGCGGTCCACAACTCCAGGGAAATATCCGGCGGCGGCGTGGCCGGAAGAATGAACCGATTGCCTTCGATGCAGATTCCCGCCGTGTCTCCCACGTAAGCCACACGCTCGGCAGGATCGAAATAGGTGACATGGTGCGAAGCGTGTCCCGGCGTGTAAAACACGCGAAGTTCCCGCGGTCCAAGAGACAGTGTCTCGCCTCCTTGCAGAATCCGTAGATTGCTTTCCGGGACCGGAAGAAATTCTCCAAACAGTTTCTGCATCTCCTGCCCGTACAGCCGTCCGGCACTGTCCAGCAGTTTTGCGGGATCGATCATGTGCGCCGCACCGCGAGTGTGAACGTAAACCTGAAGCGCCGGATTTTCCTGGACCAGGGCGCCGGTGGCGCCGGCATGATCCAGGTGTATGTGAGTCAGCAGGATGGCATTCAGGTCCGCGACGCGAAGGCGGTGTCCGGCAAGTTGCTCCCGAAGATTTGCCAGTGTGGAGCCTGGGCCGGGGTCAATCAGAGCGGCAAAACTATCGGAGCGAAGGAGCGCGGAGGCAATGGATCGTGCTTGCCCGGTCCAGTTCAGGTCAAGCAGGGCTGAGGCAACCATAGAGAATTAAAGTGTAACTCAAGACGCGCGGCGTCAGGCCATCAACCCGAAGCTCCGAATCGCTGCGGCTTCCGTTTTATTTTAGGAAATGCTTGCAGAATGATGAAGTTATAGAATATGCTTCCAGCCGCAGCAACGAGTTTCATTTCGCAACTGCTTCCATTGTTAGCAAGATTGGTATAAAACCGCCCCCATTTTGGAGAAGCAAGTGGTTTGCTGCGTATTGTCCTGCGTCGCCATCGCGCGTCTAAGCTGAACTCGATGAAGGGCGACGCCAGTAGCTCGCAGTATTTCTAGTTACGATAATGGAGGATACAATGCGCAAATGGTGTGCAATCGTGGCAATGGGCGCTCTTTTCGCCCTGCCTCTCTGTGCGCAACAGAAGGACGCTGGCAAAGCAACCAGCAATAAAACTGCCGAGTCCGCAAATGCGGTCCCCGCCGGTGATTTCAGTATCGCTCCCGCTTCGCCGAGCCTCTTCGCGATGCCCGCGCCCGCGGCCAAACCCGCGGACGTTTTTTCGGACTGGTCCAACAATCCCTGGAACCGGCACGCCTGGGGTCAGTTGACGCCGAGATTCGAAGTGGCAGGCATGTTCAGCTACGTCAACTTCTGCCCGTGTGCCTTCAGGAATTTCAACGAATTGGGTGCGACCGGTTCGTTTGCCTATAACGTCAGCCGCTGGCTGGGTATCGTCGGCGAAGTCGGTGGCTACCGCTTCGACCGGCAGGTCTTTATCCTCGACCCCACCACCAACACCGCATCACTGGCCACCATCAGCGGGAACATGCAGACCTACCTCTTCGGTCCCCGCCTGAACTTGCGGCGCTTTGATCATTTTGTTCCTTTCGGCGAAGTTCTCTTCGGCGCGGCGCACGGCAGCAGCCAGGTTACCGGCGACAAATCCCAGGGCGCATTTGCGCTGGCGGTCGGCGGCGGAGTGGACGTGGTGCTCACCAAGTATCTCGCGTGGCGCTTTGTCCAGGCCGACTACCTGATGACCAATTTTTCAGGGTCCCTGCTCAGTGCCAGCGGCCGTCAGAACAACTTCCGCGTCGGCACAGGCTTGGTCCTGCGGTGGGCCTATCCTCCAGCTCCCGCAAAGCCGAATCATCCGCCGGTGGCGGCCTGCTCCGCGGCGCAACCTTCCGTCAACGAAGGTGCGACAGATCCGGTGGCAATCCACGTGAACGCCACGGATGCCGACAACGACCCTCTTACTTACAGCTATAGCGCGACGGGCGGCACCGTGGATGGCACGGGTCCGGATGTCCGCTGGAACCCCTCGGGCCTGGCTATCGGCAACTACACCGTGAACGTAAAGGTAGACGACGGCCACGGCGGAACCGCGAGCTGTGCCACGGACATCGCAGTTGCCAAGCGGCCCAATCGGCCGCCGGTCATTTCCTGCGCGCCCGAACGCACCCCCATTTTCGCGGGCGACCATGTGAATATCGTTTCGACGGCCAGCGATCCGGACAACGATCCGCTGACCTACAGTTACGCAACCACGGGCGGCCAGATTTCCGGCACCGGCCCCTCCGCGCAGTTTGATTCCACCGGCCTTGTGCCAGGAAGTTACTCCATCACGTGCACGGCCGACGACGGTCACGGCGGCCGCACCCCTGCATCCACTTCGGTGACTGTGCAGGAACATCCGGAAATCAAGCAACTGGAAGCCCGGCTGTCCCTGCATGACATTTATTTCCCGACCGCGCAGCCCACAGCGGCGAAGCCCAATGGCGGACTCCTTCCCAGCCAGATAAAGACGCTCGATGCGCTGGTTAGCGACTACAAGCAGTACCTTCCCTACAAACCGGATGCCCACCTGATCCTGGCGGGGCATGCCGATATTCGCGGCACCAAGGAATACAATTTGAAACTTTCCGAACGCCGGGTGGAGCGTGTGAAGAGTTATCTAGTCGAACACGGCGTCCCTGCGGACCATCTGGAAACCAAAGCTCTTGGTCAGGAACAGAACATGAGTGCGGCCGACGTGAAGGCTCTAGTCGAGCAGGACACCACCCTGAGTGATGCGACTCGCCAAAAGGTCCTTAAGAATCTGCCCACCATTGTGCTGGCCAACAACCGGCGCGTGGACGTATCCCTTAGCACGACGGGCCAACAGGGCGTGCGAGGCCTGCCGTTCAACGCCGAGGATGCCGCGACATTGATTCGCCGCGGTGCCGAGGAAAACAAGAAAGCCGGGAAGCCGGGTGCCAAGCCAGCCCCTAAGACAGCGCCCAAGCCGTAGTTGGGCCGGGCTATAGAAGAAAGCAAACCGAAACAAGAAGAACGGGCGGGCAAACCGCCCGTTCTTTGTTCCCGAGGTGGAATTCTTCCGGGAAAACCTCCCCACGCTTGACAGTGGCAACGGAATCGACCGTCGCTTATATCCGGCCGGCCGGTACGCTTTTCACCGAAAAGGGGTTGCAGGCGGATTGCTGGGGTAATTCGCTGGGCGCAAGAAAAAAAGAGAAGAGCCGCCCCGGAAATTATCCACTCGGTTCTTCCGCGTAAACTACCTCACGGCGAAATTCATAGCGTGGGGCAGGGGGTCGCTTCCGGCGGTGAATTGCAGGCTATACGTGCTGGGCGCGAGTCCCGTAGTGTTGAGGTTGAAGATGTATCCGCCTGCGGGGCCCAATGTAACGTCAAAGCGGAAATTGTCGCCGGGATTTGTGCTTCCCCGCGAGGCTATGCCGTAGGTATGGCCGGACACGCTGGCTAGCTGCGTCGCGTGCAACACCATCCCGGTGGAGGAAACATCCTCGCCGCTAACATTGAGGAGGTAGAGCTTGATCGGGACCGTCGCCCCACTGGTAATCGCTTTCGTCTGGTCGTACAGCGGGTAGGTCCCGTAGGAAACTTTTTGCGTCAGGCTTCCGTTGCTGCCGAAGAAGCCGCTGTCGCCACTGTACGTCGCGGTGATCTGATGCGCGGCAACGGCAAGCGAGGAGGTAGCTAACGCTGCTGATCCGGATGAATTAAGCGAAGCCGTGCCCAGAGTTGTTGTTCCGTCCTGAAAGGTGATGGTTCCCGTGGGCACTCCTGAGCCGGAGGAAGGCCTTACCGTCGCGGTCAAAGTAACGGCTTGTCCCAAAAGTGACGAGTTAGCCGAGGAAGACACTGCAACGGACGTGGCCTGCACTGCCGGAACGGTTACGGTCGCCACGGCGGACTTGGTGTCGTCAGCAACGGAAGTAGCAGTCACGGTCACAGTCCGTGGACTACCAGTGGCAGAGGGGGCGGTGTAAAGACCTTGCGGGGAAATCGAGCCACATCCGCTGCCGGTGCAGCCTGTTCCGGAGACGCTCCAGGTAACGGCGGTGTTGATCGCGTTGGTTGCCCACTACGGGCTGATGCGAACGTCATATGGCGCGGTGCCACGCGGCGCCGGTGGAAATCCCCAGGCGATCGGGCGCGCCGGCTGGTCCTTGCTTCGGATCAAGATGGTGATGTTCGGCCTCGCTGGGGTTTTCGGCGTGCTGTCGGGTCTGGCCCTGATCGGCACGACGACCTCGGGGGATGCCAATATTGGCAATGGCTACACACTACTCTCGATT
>Ga0137403_10009311_pt1 | contig 10924 bp, 8 predicted proteins | sample CZOMad2_1_16fung_FD_122057 | JGI IMG/M metagenome (GOLD analysis project Ga0137403, IMG submission 122057) | Vadose zone soil fungal communities from Angelo Coast Range Reserve, California, USA - CZOMad2_1_16fungal (Hybrid Assembly) | ecosystem: Environmental > Terrestrial > Soil > Vadose zone...
ATCGCGGAGACGCCCATCTTCGCCGAGCGCGAAAAGCCGATGATCGCCATGCCAATGCCGCCGGACTGCGACGACAGTGCCGCGGAGCCCTTGACGTCGTAGGCGGTGCAGAACGTCGCGCAGAGATTTGCAGGGGTATAGTAGAAGCCGTAGATGTTCGGCCCCATCAGGCGAATGCCGTATTTCTGTCCGATCGCCTGGATTTCCTCCTGGCCCTTGATGTTGCCGGTTTCGGCATAGCCCGAGGGAATCAGAATCGCGCCGACGATTTTCTTCTCGCCGCATTCGGTCAGCGCCGCAGCCACGAAGTTTGCCGGAATGGCGAACACGGCAATATCGATCTCGCCGGGCACATCCTTGACCGACTTGTAGACCTTCTTGCCCATGATCTCATCGGCCTTCGGATGGATCGGGTAGATCTCGCCCTTGTAGCCGCCGTTGATGAGGTTCTTCATCACCGAGTTGCCGATCTTGCCGTTCTCGGCAGACGCGCCGATCACCGCAACCGCCTTCGGCTTCATGATCCGGTTCATCTGACGCACGATGTCGTCATGTTTCGGACGCGGACGCGGCGGCTTCGGCTCGAAGTCGACGACGATGCGCACGTCGGCGGCGATCGCGTTGTCCTTGGTCGCGAACACCGGGTTAAGATCCATCTCGGCGATTTCAGGAAAATCGGTGATCAGCCGCGAGACGTTGACGATGATGTCGGCGATGGCATCGCGGTTGGCCGGGTCGCTGCCGCGCACACCCTTGAGCATCTCATGGGCCTGGATGCCGTCCAGCATCGAGAGCGCGTCTTCCTTGGTCGCCGGCGCGAGGCGGAACGTGATGTCCTTGAGAACCTCGACCAGCACGCCGCCGAGGCCGAAGGCCACGAGCTTGCCGAACGATCCGTCGGTGACGGCACCGACGATGACCTCCTGGCCGCCCAGCAGCATCTGCTGGACCTGGATGCCTTCGATCTTGGCGTCGGATTTGTACTTCTTGGCGTTCGCCAGAATGGTCGCATAGTTCTTTTCGACGTCCGCGGCGGTCTTCACGCCCACCATCACACCGCCCGCTTCGGTCTTGTGAAGGATATCCGGGGAGACAATCTTCATCACAACCGGAAAGCCCATGTCGGTCGCGAGCTTCGTCGCCTCAGTAGCGGACTTGGCCACGCCCTCTTTCGGGACCGGGATGCCATAGGCATCGCACACCAGCTTGCCTTCCGGCGCCGTCAGACTTGTGCGTTTGTCCGCCTTGACCAGATCGAGTATTTTGCGGACCGCATCATTGGAATTCGACATTGTCTTCCTCCTGGACGTCTATTTTCTAATTGGTCGGCAGCGCGCGCCGGGCATCAGGACCGTGATTTCCCGCCGCAGGTTCAATCGAGGTTCCCGATGGTCGCAAACGCAGGGCCCGCGCCCGCTGCGGCATCCTCATGCGGCCGCCATTCGGCGTGGTATGGCATTTGGTATGCCAGCGATGATGTTGTCAAGACAGGGTAGCGCCTGGAAGTGCCGAAAACACTGGCAACTTGACATCCTGGTATTTGGTATGCCAAAAATCTATTCGAATTTCTTCTGTTAAGAGAGGTCTCCCGCAGAGGAGATCAATCGTGTCCATACGGAAACCAACCAAGGCGCCGGCTACCATGGCTGAGGCAGAAATCGCGATCGACCGAATTGCGCCGGAGACCAGCTTCAAGAACAAGGCCTACGACGCGCTGAAGGAAGCCATCCTCAAGATGGACATCTATGCGACGCCCGAGCAGGTCATGCTCGACGAGCGCGCGCTGTCGGAGCGGCTCGGCGTCAGCCGGACCCCTATCCGAGAAGCCATCGCGATGCTGGAGCAGGACGGGTTCGTCAAGACCGTGCCGCGCCGTGGCATTATCGTCGTGCGTCGCAGCAAGAGCGAGATCGTCGACATGATCCGGGCCTGGGCGGCGCTCGAGAGCATGGCCGCGCGACTGATCACGACCACGGCGCGCAAGAAAGATATTTCCGCGTTGCGCGACTTTTTCAAGAATTTCGGCAAGGACCGCCTGCCGCAGGATCACGTCGAGGAATATTCCAAGGCCAACATCGCCTTTCACCAGGCGCTGATCTCGCTCAGCGAGTCGCCGGTGCTGGTCGATATGACCAACGATATCCTGCTGCACGTTCGCGGCTACCGGCAGCTGACCATCGGACGCGTCGACCGCACCGCGGTGTCGTTGCCGGAGCATCTGGCCATCATCGAAGCGCTCGAAGAGCGTGACACCGAGCTTGCGGAAAAGCGGGCACGCGATCACACGCTCGGCCTTGCCGCTTATGTCGAAGCGCACGGCCAAGAGCTGTTTTAACCGACGACAGCCTTTTACTTTGGACTTTCAGAAGACGACGCACTCGTCCGCATCAGGAACGATCAGGGAGAAGCGGAATGTCCGCAACGGTACAGAGCATTGATGCAAATAGAGCCGAAGCACAGCAGGACCTGACGGATGGCTTTCATCTCGTCATCGATGCGCTCAAGCTCAACGGCATCAAGACGATCTACGGTGTGCCCGGCATCCCGATCACGGATTTCGGCCGCATGGCACAGGCCGAAGGCATCCGCGTCATCTCGTTCCGGCACGAACAGAACGCCGGCAATGCAGCGGCAATCGCCGGCTTCCTGACGAAAAAACCCGGAATCTGCCTCACGGTGTCGGCGCCGGGCTTTCTCAACGGTCTGACGGCGCTGGCCAATGCCACCACCAACTGCTTCCCGATGATCCTGATCTCGGGCTCGTCGGAGCGTGAGATCGTCGATCTGCAGCAGGGTGATTACGAAGAGATGGACCAACTGGCGATCGCCAAGCCGCTCTGCAAAGCGGCGTTCCGCGTGCTGCATGCCGCCGACATCGGCATCGGCCTGGCGCGCGCGATCCGCGCGGCTGCTTCCGGCCGCCCGGGCGGCGTCTATCTCGATCTGCCGGGCAAACTTTTCTCTCAGGTGATGGACGCATCAGCCGGCGCGAAGTCACTGGTCAAGGTCATCGACCCGGCTCCGGCCCAGATTCCGGCTCCCGCTGCGGTCAAGCGCGCGCTCGATGTCCTCAAGAGCGCCAAGCGCCCCCTGATCATCCTCGGCAAAGGTGCTGCCTACGCGCAGGCCGATGACGCCATCCGCGCCCTGGTCGAGAACAGCGGCATTCCTTTCCTGCCGATGAGCATGGCCAAGGGTCTGCTGCCCGACACTCATCCGCAATGCGCCGGTGCTGCGCGCTCGACGGTGCTGAAGGACGCCGATGTCGTGATGCTGATCGGCGCGCGCCTCAACTGGCTGCTGTCGCACGGCAAGGGCAAGAGCTGGGGCGAGCCCGGATCGAAGAAGTTCATCCAGATCGACATCGAGCCCAAGGAGATGGACTCTAACATCGAGATTGTCGCTCCCGTGGTCGGCGACATCGGCTCCTGCGTAGCCGCGCTTCTTGAAGGCATGGACAGCAAATGGCCGGCCGCGCCGTCGGACTGGACTGGCGCCGTCAGGGCCAAAAAGGACGAGAACATCGCCAAGATGGCGCCGCGGCTGATGAACAATGCTTCGCCGATGGACTACCATGGCGCGCTCGGCGCGCTGCGGACCGTCGTCAGGGAGCGGCCGGATGCCATCCTCGTCAACGAAGGCGCCAACACGCTCGATCTCGCGCGCGGCGTCATCGACATGTATCAGCCGCGCAAGCGGCTGGACGTCGGCACCTGGGGCGTCATGGGCATCGGCATGGGCTTTGCCATCGCAGCAGCGATTGAGACCGGAAAACCGGTGCTCGCGGTCGAAGGCGATAGCGCTTTTGGTTTCTCCGGCATGGAGGTCGAGACCATCTGCCGGTACAACCTGCCGGTCTGCATCGTCATCTTCAACAATGACGGCATCTATCGCGGCACCGACGTTAATCCGACCGGCGGCTCGGACGTAGCACCAACCGTCTTCGTCAAGGGCGCGCGCTACGACAAGATGATGGAAGCGTTCGGCGGCGTCGGCGTCCATGTGACGACGCCCGACGAACTGAAGCGTGCGGTCGATGCCGCCATGGACTCCGGCAAGCCAACCCTCATCAACGCCGCGATCGACCCGGCGGCCGGCAGCGAGAGCGGCCGCATCGGCAACCTCAACCCGCAAAGCAAACTTCGCAAAAAGTGAGACAGTAACCCATCGGCGTCATTCCCCGCGCAGGCGGGGAATCCAGTGCCACCGAAACCATCGTGAGACAAAGACCGTGCCCGACTGAATCGACGGCGATTACCGGATGCCCGCTTCCGCGGGCATGACGACAACAGAATAGATCTGAGGAGAAGATTATGACAAAGGCGCTGAAGGGCGTTCGCATTCTCGATTTCACCCACGTCCAGTCAGGCCCGACCTGCACGCAATTGCTGGCATGGTTCGGCGCCGACGTGATCAAGGTCGAGCGTCCCGGCGTTGGCGATATTACGCGCGGCCAATTGCAGGACGTGCCGAATGTCGACAGCCTGTATTTCACCATGCTCAATCACAACAAGCGCTCGATCACGCTCGACACCAAGAATCCGAAGGGCAAGGAAGTCCTCACCGCCCTGATCAAGAGCTGCGATGTGCTGGTGGAAAATTTCGGCCCCGGCGTGCTCGATCGCATGGGATTTCCGTGGGAGAAGATTCAGGCCATCAATCCGAAAATGATCGTGGCCTCGATCAAGGGCTTCGGCCCCGGCCCCTACGAAGACTGCAAGGTCTATGAGAACGTCGCGCAATGCACCGGCGGTTCGGCTTCGACCACGGGCTTTCGCGACGGACTGCCGCTGGTCACCGGCGCGCAGATCGGCGACAGCGGCACCGGGCTGAATCTGGCGCTCGGTATCGTCACCGCACTTTATCAGCGCACGGTGACCGGCAAGGGTCAGAAGGTCACCGCTTCCATGCAGGATGGCGTGCTCAATCTCGCGCGCGTCAAGCTGCGCGACCAGCAGCGCCTCGCCCACGGTCCGCTCACGGAATACAGCCAGTTCGGCGAAGGAATTCCATTCGGCGACGCGGTGCCGCGCGCCGGCAATGATTCCGGCGGCGGCCAGCCTGGCCGCATCCTGAAATGCAAGGGCTGGGAGACCGATCCCAACGCCTATATCTACTTCATCACCCAGGCGGCGGTGTGGGAGAAGATTTGCGACGTCATCGGCGAGCCCGGTTGGAAGACCCATCCCGACTATGCCAAGCCGCCGGCACGCCTGACGCGCCTCAACGATATCTTTGCGCGCATCGAACTCTGGACCATGACCAAGACCAAGTTCGAGGCGATGGACATCCTCAACAAGGACGACATCCCCTGCGGTCCGATCCTGTCGATGAAGGAGTTGATCGAGGACCAATCGTTGCGGGCCACCGGCACCGTGGTCGAGGTGGATCATCCCGAGCGTGGCAAGTACTTTTCGGTCGGCAACCCCATCAAAATGTCCGACAGTCCGACCGAGGTGACGCGTTCCCCGCTGCTGGGCGAACATACCGACGAAATCCTGCGCCAGGTTCTCGGCTTCACCGATCATCAGGTGGCGGAGATCCACGATTCCGGCGCACTCGACCCCCCGCGGAAGGTGGTTCCAGCGTATGCGAGATTCGAGCATTAGGGACTTTTGGCATCTGGCATGCCTATACCTTTAGACGCTTTCAGCGTACCCCGACGGGGGGCAACACGTTTAATCCTTGTGAGGGCTCGCCAAATCTGCCGATAGAATTCTTCTCGTTGTTCTTGCTACCAATTCTCCCAAACTGGCCCCCGACTCCGGGGGGCTTTTTTTGTCAGGTTCGGGAAAGCGATGTCCGCGCAACAAATGGAATAATCCGGCCCTCCAAATCGGTTCAAAAAAATAATCCCTTGCGTTCTGGTATACTGCATACCAGAATGCGAGATATTAGCGCTCGCCCTTTTCCATCAGAAGCGCGCCTCTGGAGGAATAATGACAGACCTGGTTCATGGAGCGGCTCCGACAGCTGCACGAGTTAGCGACGCATATCGCTGGGCCCAATTGGCCATCGGCGTCGGCGCGATGGTGATGATTGCCAACTACCAGTACGGCTGGACGTTCTTTGTGCCGGACATCCAGAAAAAATTCGGGTGGGATCGCGCCTCGATCCAGTGGGCATTCACCCTGTTCGTGCTGTTCGAAACCTGGCTGGTGCCGATCGAAGGCTGGTTTGTCGATAAATACGGTCCGCGTCTTGTGGTTCTGATCGGCGGCATTCTTTGCGGCATCGGATGGGCGATCAACGCCGAAGCGACAACCCTGAACGGCTTTTATCTCGGCATGATCATCGCGGGCATCGGCGCCGGCGGCGTCTACGGCACCTGCGTCGGCAACGCCTTGAAGTGGTTTCCCGACAAACGTGGTCTTGCAGCCGGCATCACCGCGGCAGGCTTCGGCGCTGGTTCGGCGCTGACGGTCGCGCCAATCCAGGCGATGATCAAGGACTCCGGCTTCCAGAGCACCTTCCTGTATTTCGGCCTCGGCCAGGGACTAATTATTGTGATTCTCGCGTTCTTCCTGTTTCCGCCGAAGACGGGACAGGTCCCAGCAGTAACACAGAACGCCAACGTGATTCAGACCCGCCGCAACTATGGCCCCACGGAAGTCATCCGCCATCCAATTTTCTGGCTGATGTATTTCATGTTCGTGATCGTCGGTGCCGGCGGATTGATGGTCACCGCCAATCTCAAGCCGATCGCGGCCGACTGGAAAATCGACAACGTCCCAGTCACGCTGATGGCGATGACCATGACCGCGGTGACGTTCGCTGCGACCATCGACCGTGTTCTCAACGGTCTGACGCGGCCTTTCTTCGGCTGGATCTCCGACATGATCGGCCGCGAGAATACGATGTTCATCGCTTTCGGCATGGAAGGCGTCGGCATCTACGCGCTTTATCTATGGGGTCACGATCCGATCTGGTTCGTGTTGCTCTCAGGCTTTGTGTTCTTCGCCTGGGGCGAGATCTACTCGCTATTCCCATCCACCTGTACGGACACCTTTGGTTCGAAATTCGCGACAACCAACGCCGGCCTGCTCTACACAGCCAAAGGTACCGCCGCATTGCTGGTGCCCGTCGCGAACTACATGCAGCAGTCCTCCGGAACCTGGGACAACGTGTTCCTGATTGCGGCAGGGGCAAACATTCTTGCCTCCCTGCTCGCGGTCATGGTGCTCAAGCCGTGGCGGAGAACCGTGGTCGCGAAGGCCTCGACGGCTGATCCGAACAGCGAGCACTCGTTCCCATCTCTGTCAAATCCACAAGCCGGCTTTCCGGTACGAAGGAGCACGACATGAACATCCACGAGCACCAAGGCAAGGCCCTGCCAAAGAGTTTCGGCGCGCCGGTTTTCGAAGGTCAGCCAGCGCCGGCAGTCGCATGGCTAGCGCGTCTTGGAAAGACACTGATCGACGCGCTGAAGGGATGAACGCGTCTATGGATGGCGCAGTCTCCTGCAAATCGCTTTGGAGAACGGCATGAAAATCTGCATCTATGGCGCCGGCGCGATCGGCGGTTTTCTCGGCGTGCAACTGGCTTTGGCGGGAGCAGATGTCAGCCTCGTCGCGCGCGGGGCGCATCTCGCCGCGATGCGCGCCAACGGCCTCAAATTATTGATCGGCGATGAAGAGCGCTTAGTCCACCCCCGCTGCACCGACAACCCCGCCGAGCTGGGGCCGCAGGATTTTGTCATCATTTGCCTGAAGGCGCATTCGATCACCGGCGTGATCGAATCAATCCAGCCGCTGCTGGGCCCGCACACGCGGATTGTCACTGCGGTTAATGGGATTCCCTATTGGTACTTTCACAAGCACGGCAACGAGTGCGAGGGATCTACGCTTGAGAGCATCGATCCAGGCGGACGGCAATGGCGCGAATTGGGTCCAGAGCGCGCGATCGGATGCATCGTCTATCCCGCGACGGAGATCGAGGCGCCCGGCATCATCCGCCATGTCTATGGCGACCGCTTTCCGCTCGGTGAAGCCTCCGGAGAAAAAAGCGCAGATGTCGAACGGCTCGCCGCGTTGTTCGTCAAGGCGGGGTTGCAAGCTCCCGTGCTCGAACGGATCCGCGACGAAATCTGGCTTAAGCTCTGGGGCAATGTCTGTTTCAATCCGATCAGCGCGCTGACGCATGCGACGCTGGACAAAATTTGTACTGATCCGGCAACGCGCGCCCTTTCAAAAGCCATGATGCTGGAGACCCAGAGCATCGCGGAGACATTCGGCGTGAAATTCCGCGTCGATGTCGAGCGCCGCATCGAAGGCGCACGCAAGGTCGGCGCGCACAAGACGTCGATGTTGCAGGATCTTGAACGCGGACGACCGATGGAGATCGATCCGCTTGTCACAGTGGTTCAGGAAATGGGGCGTCTCACGCGGATCCCGACGCCAGCGATCGACGCGGTTTTGGCGCTCGTAACACAGCGCGCCAGAATCGCTGGTCTTTATTGAAGGCGACTTTCGACCGAGCGGCAGACTTAATCACCGGAACGGCGGCTTTGTTCACTAATCCTGGAGATGCATATCGTGACTTATTGGGTTCGTTTTCGCCACCAGGACACGACCGGCTTTGGAACGATCTCGCAATCTGAGATTAGCGTTCATGACGGCGAGATGTTTGGAGAATCCTGGACAAATGGCCGGCGCATCGCTTTGTGTGATGTCGAACTCATGGCTCCAAGCGAGCCATCAAAGATCATCGCCCTGTGGAACAATTTTCATGCCCTTGCAGCAAAATTGAATGTCCGGGAACCTGATGAGCCGCTCTACCTTCTGAAGGCACCGACGACGGCCGCCGCGCCGAACGCGGTCGTCAAGCGACCAACGTCCTATGATGGCAAGGTCGTCTACGAAGGCGAACTCGCCATCGTCATCGGGCGCACTTGCAGTGGTATCTCAACCGATCAGGCTGACGGCTTCATCCATGGCTATACCTGCGTCAACGACATAACCGCCGCCGACGTGATCAGCAAGGATGCCACGTTCGCACAATGGGCTCGCGCCAAGGGCTACGATAATTTTTGCCCGTTCGGGCCTGTCATCGCATCCGGCATCGATCCGGCGAGGCTTGTTGTTCGGACGATTCTAAATGGCGAGGAGCGCCAATCGTATCCGATCTCGGACATGATCTTCAGCGCGCAACAGCTTGTCAGCAAGATCTCGCACGACATGACTTTGTTGCCAGGCGATCTGATCTGCTGCGGCACATCACTGGGCGTCGGATCAATGAAGGATCCGGTCAACAAGGTCACCGTCGCGATCGACGGCATCGGCGAATTGACCAACGAATTCAGGCGGTAATCGATCCTCCTTTGGTCCATACGCTGGATCGCGCGATCCTTGCGTGGAACTGCCGTTGTTGTCGCGAGGCGCAGCTTGCTCAATGCTTTCGCTTCCGCGAAGTGACTGTCTTCGCGTAAACGCTGTCGAGGAATTCCCGAACGGTACTAACCGAGCCGGTATTGGCTGTAGAGCTGCAACGGCCTTGTGAAACTCCTTGCCCTTCATCATGTCGAGCACTCGCTGCATCGGCTGGTTTCTAGAAACGCGCGGCGGCAGACAAAGATGGAGCTAATCCCGGCGATCTGCCAGTCGAACAGCCGACCGGACTTGATCTGATTATCAACCTCAAGACCGCCAAAACGCTCGGCATCGACGATGCTGCTCGCGCGCGCTGATCGGGTGACGTCCGCTGTTGGCACCTTTGAGACATGCCGACGGACACCGAAAATGTCCGCTTATCAAAAAGCGGACACAAGGTATGGCTGTCGTTTGGACGCCGCCAACAAACGCGGCGGACGAGGATTGTCCGGCCAAGTTGTCCGGGTGATCACCTCAATTAACTGATGATAGAGTTACCCTTCTATCATCGATCAATCCAAGTCATTGACCAGATGGCATTAGGTAAACAAGCAAAGACCTTGAGCAAGGCGTGCAGATGCCGGCCGGGCACAGCAACCTTCGGATGATGCAGCGGTAAATCGAGCCAGAACGCCGATGCTCAGAGACGAGTGGTACAGCAGATCTGAACCGGACGATCGCGGCTCCTGCATCCGTCTGTTTTAAATCCCTTAGACGGACGTGGAACGCAGCATGCTCCGGATTCACATTTACCTGCCACCGAGCCGCCCGAATTCAGTCTTGAAGATTAGCTTCCATCGTCCCTCCTCCTCTGTAGGAGCCTTGGGTTCGAGAATGTCCAGGACGATGTGGCTCGCCCTTTTTTGTTTGATTGGCCTGGGGCCAGCGATTGCGATCAAGTTTGCTGCGCCGCCAGCTTCTTTGGTCGTCGAGCCCGCACAGGATCAAAGCAAGACAGAGCCGGCGTTTGCACTGAACGAATCGGCAAAGTCCGACAGGCTAGAGCTGCCCAATGCTCGTGCGGAGACTGAGATTATCGTCCCGGCTGCGAAGCCGATGCCTGCGGAAATTCCATCGACCAGTCCCGCGACAGTCAAGAAGGTCGCGGGCCGGCATTGGCAAGACGCCAACGCCAGGACCATCTCGGTCGCGTCACCTCGTCGGTATACTAAAAGCAGAGAATCGAAGAAGAGCGCACGCATATCTCCCTCGAACGCAAGAGCCGAGATCTGGCACTGCCGACAGGACGCCATGGGCAGCCTCTTAAGGTCATTGGATCTTTCCCCAAGATGCGATCTGTAGGCCGGTCTGACTTATTGCTCGGTTTCGGCTCTTGGGATTAGCGTCTCTCCTAAATACCCCGAAATCTCAGGCATGTCGGATCGTGGATCCGGTTCGCAATGAGGTCTTCCAGGGGACCAGCCCTGCGAACGCTTGTCCAGATGGTGGCCGCAGAGCTTGGCATCACCCTAATGCCCTAGACAAGCCGTTCCGTACCCTGGTCCTAGCCTGGCGGCCGACAACCTCGCGCGGCGCCGAATTCAGGATGCTCGGAA
>Ga0137403_10009313_pt1 | contig 10922 bp, 7 predicted proteins | sample CZOMad2_1_16fung_FD_122057 | JGI IMG/M metagenome (GOLD analysis project Ga0137403, IMG submission 122057) | Vadose zone soil fungal communities from Angelo Coast Range Reserve, California, USA - CZOMad2_1_16fungal (Hybrid Assembly) | ecosystem: Environmental > Terrestrial > Soil > Vadose zone...
TCAAAAAAACAATAGAAAACTCAAAAGTTTGGTTTTAAAAAAAGAGCTTTTTTCCAATAATAATAATTATAGTAATAGTAAAGTAATAATATTTTTATAAGTTTTAGCCATAATTAAAAAGCTAAGTTTTTTCATCAAGTTAAAATTAACATATCGAATAATAGAAATATATCTTAATTTTATTTTATATCTATAATAATTTATTATATTAAAAAAACTCTAAATTTAAAAACCATGGCTTTATAAAGCTAAATTAAAAGTGGTTAAAAAAACTTTATATTTCTAAGCAGCTTTGGATAATCCCTTTGGCTTTGGGAAAAAAAAAAGTTTTCTCTAATAAATTTTAATATACTATAGATCCTTTCGTATAATAGGTTAATATTACTATCTTTCGCATAGTCTATGCCAGTTCGATTCTGGTAAGGATCGGGTTTTGTATTTAATTATTCATTATGTAAATTAAAAATATTTAATAAACATATATTCCGTATTATAATATAAGATCTTAATATACTAAAATAAAAATTACTAAAATACTAAAATAGTTTTCAAAGGCTTTCTTAAAAAACTTCGCTTTAGAAACAGGCTAAAACTTCAAAATAGATAGTTTTGTTTTCTTGTTGTTTTCTAAAATAGAAAGGTTTTCTAAAATAGTTACACAAACTAGAGAGCTTTTCTGAAATATTAAAAAAAACTACTGAAAAAAACTACTTAAAAAAACTACTTACATTAAAAAACTTTTTTTCTAAAGTCAACTTGGAAAGTTTTATTAAATTATTTTACTACCAATATCTTTAAATTCAACTTCAACTTTAAATTATAAATTAAACAAATGTCTATCTTCAAATCTTTAAATCTTTAAATCTTCAAATCTTCATGTTTAAAAATCAGGTTTTTTTGTTCTAATGGACGGATGGTTTTTTTTTTGAGTATAAAAAGCTAAATAATATTTTTAAAGTTAAAGTTTTTTTAAATTAAATTTCTTTTTGAAAACTTTTTTTTTTAAATTCAAACTTTTTTTAATAAGAGTATTTGTATTTATTAAGAAAAAAACCATGGTTTTGTAAATTCTTTGTAGTAATAAAAACATCTTTCTAAATTTAAATCTAAAAAACAACACAAAAAAACAAACCAACACTCATCATTTTAAATAAGTTATAGGAATGGTTTACATTGGTAAGTTAAAACGATTGCTAATTGTTGGGTTCACGCCTTTAGGTGTTCGAATCACCTCTATTCCGAATTTTATTTTATTTTTATTATTATATTATTATTTTATAATTATTTTTTTTTATTATTTTTATTTATTATCTTTCAGAAAACCAAATCTTTTTAAAATCATAAACAATGGCTACTGTCCTGTCCAAATCTTTAGGAAGTTTTATTGAAAAAGGAAGTTTTAGAAAACTAGACAGAGTTTTGGAAAGCTTTTTTTAATGAAATTATATTATATTAAATTTCAAAACGATTAAAAAAACTTATTTAAAGAATACTATTATAAAACTCTATATTTTCATCTATACTTTATACTTCTAACTTCTATATAGAGACAATATTCTAATTTACTTATTAAAGCGCTTTCAAAAAAAGATTAGATTTATTAACAAAATTTTATTTTTATTATTTTTATTATTTTTATTTATATTTTAAAACTATTTTTATTATAATTATTATAATTATTATTATTATTTTTATAATTAATATAACTTTATCTTTAATACTTAATACTTAATATTTAAAATTTCATAGTTTTTTAAAAAAAAGATTTCGCCAAGAGTTTTCAAAAAAAGATTTCGCCAAGAGTTTTCAAAGCCAAGAAAAGCTTTCTTCATATTTTATAATACATAAATAGGGTTAAAAATTCAAGGGTTTTTCATATTAATTAAGAAAACAAAACTATTTAAAAAAGTCTTTCTAATTTTAACATGAACATGAATAAGATTAATTAGAAAAAAAGAGCTGAATTGTGTATACTTGCTGATGGGTGTTCTTAATGAATTGGCTTTATTCAACTAATGCTAAAGAAATCGGAACACTTTATCTAATGTTTTCAATATTTGCAGGTATGATTGGAACTGCATTTTCAGTATTGATTAGATTAGAATTATCAGCTCCAGGGGTTCAATTTTTAGCAGGAGATCACCAACTTTTTAACGTAATAATTTCTGCACATGCTCTTATCATGATTTTCTTCATGGTTATTATAGTTAAAACTGACCTTGATATTTTCAAATACAACATTGTAAATTTTTCTAATACTCTAATAAACTTCAAAAATTGAAGAAAACTGCTAGAAAAGGAGTAACTTCTACTATTCCTTCAAAAAAACTAATAATAATTCTAATAATGAAAATCCTCCATTTCCCTCTGAAAAGTATCTTATTGTTGATCCTCATGGCTTTTTTTTGAGAACCGGTTTTCAGGTGGATTAATAGCTAAAGCAGCTACTTTGGCTAAGGGTGTTTATATTTTTGAAACTCCTTCCGGTCATACATATGTAGGTAGCAGTATTAATTTATTTGTAAGGGTAACTTCATATTTCTATAATTCTATTTTAAAATCTGGAACACGAGCTGTACTTGTATATTTTTTTTAAAAAACCATGGATTTTAAGGTGTTGTATTAACTCTTTATGTAATGAATCCTAATTCAAGTATTGAACAAATTTTAATAATGGAACAATACTTTTTAGATCATTATTTTAATCATCCTTTGAAGTTTTTTTGAATACAGATAATATAGCTTCAGGTTCAGGGAAACACTATCCTATGTCTGAAACGGCCAAACAACGTTTACGAAAACAAAGAGGTATTGCATTTTTTATTTATGATATTACCACTGCAAGTTTAGTGGGAATGTTTGATTCTAAAACACATGGCTAAACCTTCTAAAATGCATATGAGTATAGATCACCGTACATTGGATGATTGGTTTTTTTAACTAATGGAACTTTATATTTAGGGAGATTTATAATATCATTAGAGATTATGACAGAACTGCATCATTCTTTTGAACCTTCATTATCGTTAACTGAATTTAAAGATTTAATAAATTACGTCAAAGTTGAATACAGGATAACAAAAAAACTCAACCCGTTAGAAAACAATTTACGGCCTTAAAAAAACTGTTAAAAATCCCTCATCTCCAAAGCTTTGTGCGGTACATATAATAGCATAGGAGAGTTCGCAAGAAAGATTAATGTAGATAGAGGATCTATACGACCCTATATTAATGGAGAAAAACCTGCCGGTTCTTTATATAAAAACGAATGGTTGTTATCTTCTATTAATGAATAGCTATTATTTGAAAAGTTTTGGAATATTAAAGTATATTAGTTTATTTATATGTTTATATGTTTATATTATCCCCCTCTCTTCAGCTTATCATATAATTGGGCTTTGGAAAGGGGTTAAGTTATTGGCATAGCCGGGAAATTTAGAAATATTTTTCTTTCATCCAAATATTTGCTGGAACATCCTAAAGAACTAAGTAATTGTAAAAATAAAATATCTTAGGTTATGATTATAGAATTAGGTTTCTATATGAAATGGGTAATCAGCAGGAAACTTTAACTTTAAAATAGTTCCTCAGAGACTACACTCGGATATCTTAACTATGTATTGTTTTTTTTCTGTTATCAAAAAAAAAAAAAAATAATAGAAAGAAAAAGAAATAGACCGACTCACATTGAAAAATGGAAATCAAACAAGTATGCCAGGGCTTGTAGGTGGATTCGGAAATTACTTATTACCAGTTCAAGTAGGTGCAATCGATATGGCTTTCCCTCGATTAAATAATATCTCTTTCTGATTATTACCCCCTTCACTAATATTACTATTACTTAGTTCATTAGTGGAAAATGGTGATAACTTTTCTAAAACTTTCTTTTTATGAGCGCCTTTATAACCTATATCTTATTAATATCATTATTATAGTTATAATATATTTTATTTTAATTTAATTTAAAAAATAAATCATATATCATATATCTATGATAATTTTCAGGTATAATATTATAACCAATAAAACTATATGCTGGAAATCTTTTTATCTGTATTATTTATATTTATATTTATTTATATATTTATTTATATCTTTATATATATATTTATATTAGATTCATTAATTTTTAATAATAATTCAGATCAGAAAACTTTTTAATTTTAATACATAAAACCCTTTTAAAAAGCTAATCAGCAAGGTAATAATGTTTACCTTCCGAGATTTTACGTTTTAATTTTATTATATTATAAAGTAAAATAAAATCCTAATTATCTTAAGTTTTATTCAATATAATTTATAAGCTTTTTTCTAGTTTTGTAAATAGAAAACTATAAGTTTTTGTAAAGTCAAAAAACTGAACTTTCTAAAGCTGACTTATAAAAGCTTTCTACTAAATATATTATAATTTAAATTTATTTAATCTTTTTTTTAAAAAAACTTGGCTGGTACAGGATGGACAGTTTATCCTCCATTATCAAGTATACAATCTCACTCAGGTGGAGCTGTTGATTTAGCTATCTTCAGTCTTCATCTTGCAGGAGTTTCATCACTATTGGGTAAAATATTAATATTAATATTAGAAAGGCTTTCTAAAACTAAAACTTTCCTTTCTAAATCCCCCAAGATAACAAAATTTTTGGGTTTAAAAAAGGATATTTGGACACTGTTTTTTTTAATTTTATTTTAATTGTGCTCAATCATAATTAGTAACTATAACTATAATTATAACTATTACTATATTATTAATATTGATTAAAATTTACTATATGCTAATAACTGATATTTATTTTTAATTTGTCATGTTTAGCAGGTTAGACTAAATCTGTTTATTTTTTACAATTTTTAGAATTATAAGTCATACATATTTATATTTATATATATATTTATATTTATATTTATATTTATATTTATATTTATATTTATTAAGATAATATTGTTTTATTTACAAAACTAACAACTAACAACTAACAACTAACAACTAACAACTAACAACTAACCTTAGAGACTTTATGTAAAAATAATTTATAAATTATAAGAAAAAGTCCAATTTTATATTTTAACAGTTTATATATTTAAATTTAAAACAAGGAAGCAAAGCCAAGGCTAAAAAAGCCCTGAAAAAAAACGCGGTCTCCAAAGCTGTCCAAAGCTCCTTTAAAAAGCTAAAGATTTGGAAGGGTTTTTTTCCTTCAGAAAGCCGGAGGGTTTTTAAGAAAACTTTTAGAAAGCCGGGCTTTCCAAAGCTCCCTAAAGGAGCCAAGCTTTGGGAGGGCTTTTCTTGGGCTTTAAAAAAACTATGGCGGCAGTTTTCTTTAATAAATCACTGAATTTAATAAATAAATCTAATGATAAAATTAATTAATTCTATATTTTTTTTTAGCTTTATTATTGAGTTTTTTTTACTGGTTTTTAAATATAATAATAAGGCAATAAATTTCATAGTAACTGTTAATAACATGAGAACAAATGGTATGGGAATGCATAAATTACCGTTTAAAAAATAAAATGTATTTAAAAAAGAATGTGTTATTTTAATTATAATAATAATAATATTAATAATATTAAAAAACCACAGAATTAAATTTTAATATACATAATAGCGATATTATCTAACTAATTTATTTTAGAAAGAATAATATAATAATTCCTAAATGTAGAGAATTTTTGTGACTAAACTTATAATACTGAAGTTTTTTGATATTTATAATTATATTTAAGAACTCGCTCCGCTTTAAAGCCAAGCTGTTTTCCAAAGCTTTCCAATAAAACTCCAGAGTTTTGGGATGGCGCTTTTTTCTAAAGTTAAACCAGGATCCTTTAGAAACTGAGGGAATAAAGCTTTCGGATAGCTAGTTTTTTTATACAATACAAAAAATAATTTAAAGTTAAAATTTATATTGTTTAAATTTATCTACAGATTAATACAACAACAAAACTGGCAGGATCCAAAGCTAAAACTCTTGAGCTTTATAAAAAAACCCTTAAGAATTTTAAGACAACTTTCAGTACACAAAATCTTAGAGACTATACGGGATTTTCATTTTAAAAACTTTTTATTATTATTATTTATATTTATATTTGAAAACTATTTATTTTTATCTTTATATTTATATTTGAAAACTATTATTATTTTGATTTGAAATAGTCCTAATCAGTAAAAAAACAACAACTTTTAATTTAATATTGTTAAGTTATTTATTTTTATTTGATTTGTATTTGTATGAAGTATATATGTAACAGCAATTTTGTTATTATTAAGTTTACCTGTTTTAGCCGGTGCAATTACAATGTTACTTACAGATAGAAATTTTTCAACTAGTTTTTATGATGCTGCTGGTGGTGGTGATCCAGTTTTATACCAACATCTATTCTGATTCTTTGGTCAGCTTTAGGATGGCCCTATTTAAGATAAAAAAACTTTTAAATTCGAATTGCGCTATAAGCTGGAAACTTTTAGGTATTATGCACTAACAGAATAGTTTAATTATGATATTTTATTTAATTAATATTAATAAATGTTATAAAAAAACACTTTCAAAGAAGACATATGATCCGTATAGGTAATCAGCTAGTAACTAACAAAACGTATAAATTAAAAATAATACTTAATAGTACTTCATAGACTACACGCGCAACATAAAAACTGAGTTTTTTACTTACAAGAAAACAAAGCTTTTTATTTTTAAAAACTGAAAAATTTTAGGTAAGACAATTAAATAAATGATTAACTAAATTTATTATTGATGATAAGATGATAAGATGATAAGATGATAATACAAAAAAGGCACCTTATTATAGATTTAAATATAATTTCTATTCTTATGAATGGGTTTTTTATACTATCTTATTTATAATATAATAACATTATTTCTAATAGATAATTTATATTAAGTTATTTATAAAAATTATTTATAAAAAATTATTCAATAACAAATTAAAATTAACAATACAAATTTATTTAATGAGTCTGATAAAGAGATTTTATTAAAATTTACCTTAAAAAAAACAACTTAGCTTTGCTTTGATTTACAGTAGAAAATAATAATAATGATGATATAGTCTAAAAAAGATTTCCAAACAAAAAGTAACTTAAAATTTAAATTAATTTGAAAAAACCGCGCTTGGAAACTGATGATGCATCCCGAAGTGGGTCACCAATCTCCTGACATATCTACTTTTATTTTCATTTTAATTATCAATCTTTATTTGGCATACTTTTCCAAAACTTTCAACTAACATGTAAATTATTTCCTAACTTTCTTAATTCCTATTCTCACCTTTTTTTTAGTTTTTTTAATTTCTCTCCGGTCCTCCGTTTTCTGACAAGCTTTGCTTTAGGCAGGATGCTGTCCAAAAAAGCTCTTGTTTTTTAGGAAGTGGCGCGTTTTTTTAAAGCTTTGAAGAGAGCTTTTATTGAAAAGGGAAAAGAAAACTTTGCTTTAGAAAATTCAGGTTTTTTTTGTTCGTTTATTTTTTATAATTATAATAGCAGGAATCCTTTAGTATTTAGTTTTAGTCTTTAGTCCTTTTCTATTTAATTTTGTGGGTTTTGTAAGCTAAGCTTTTCAAAAAAACGCTCCGTTTTCTAAAAAAACGGAGAGGTTTTTTTATAACAATTTAGAGCTTTCAAAGTGATAGTTTTATAATGTTTTATCATAAAATCTAAATCTGATATTAAAAATGTTTTTAAAACGCTTTGTTTTATGGAGTTTTTTTATTCAATAAAGAAAATTACTTTAGTAAAGCTTTGTTTTTGAAAAGTTTTAACAAAACCGGGAGTTTTAGACCGCTTTGGAGAAGTTTTAGTCTTTGGATTATTATTATTAACAACTTTTATGGGGACATTAAGTAAGCAAGTAAGCCAGTAAGCAATGGAATGTTTTTTTCTAAAGTTTATAAAACTTGGATACTTTAGAATTGATAAAGAATAGAAAGACGGGATAAAGGAAATAATTACTTCATAAATAGTATATATTATTAATAAGCTAATATAAAATAATAAATAATTAATAATAAAGCTAAAAAAAAAAGATTTAGAAAACCCAAAAAAAATATAATAGGATATAATACAGTGCTTCGTAATTTTGCTATATGCGAGAATGACTTTCTTAACTTTATAGTTTGTTTTAAATACTACAGTTTTTCTAAATTTTATATTTATTTTATTTATTAAATTTATATAATAGTAAAAAAGTTAAAACAATGAGTATATTCGCAAGTTTTGTAATGGTTTATTTTAAATTATTAAATAGAAAATATTAATGGTTTGTTTTTTTGTAGCAGCTTTTCTTGTAGAAAGTAAAACTATTTTTAACCCCTGGATTTTCTATGTTATATAATAATATTAAATAATATTTATAAGCTTTTTTTCTATAATATATATAATATATAAAAAGATAATAATAAAGCTTGATATAAAACTAACAATTTAAATTTAACTAATTATTACTTCAGAGACTTTACGCAATCGATTTAGTTAAGTATTATCAACAAAAACTTACTTGAACTTGAAAACAAAAAAAGATTTCTTTAAAAAAACTTTTGTTCCTTTAGAAAACATTCACTTTACTTATTGGTTTTGCTAAACCTTTGAAACAGTTAGTTAAAAAAAACTATTACTATTAATTTTATCAAGGTTAAAGGTTAAAGGTTAAAGGTTAAAGGTTAAAGATTTCAGATTCAAGGTTAAAGGTTAAAGGTTAAAGGTAAGAAAATCAGTTTTTTAAGTTTTCGTAACTGAATTTTTTTATGTTAAATCTTAGAGGTTTTTTTAGAAAGCTTTTTTTATTGTTAGTTTTATATACTAAAATCAAAGACAAAGTCCTATTATTAAGTAATGTATAAAAATAGTTAATATTATTTAATTTATTTCATTATAAAAATAATTGATATATTTTAATTATTCCTGGATTCGGAATCGTTAGTCATATTGTGTCAACATTCTCAGGTAAATCTATCTTCGGTTATCTAGGAATGGTTTATGCAATGTTCTCAATTGGAATACTTGGATTCTTAGTATGAAGCCATCATATGTTCAGTGTAGGTCTTGATGTGGACACTCGAGCATATTTTACTGCAGCAACAATGATAATTGCAGTTCCAACAGGAATTAAAATCTTCTCTTGGTTAGCAACATTCTACGGTGGGAGCTTAAGATTCACTACTCCATTAATCTTTACTATTGGATTCATAGCTCTATTTACAATAGGTGGATTAACAGGGGTTATTTTATCTAATGCTAGCCTAGATATTTCATTTCACGATACATACTATGTCGTAGCACACTTCCATTATGTTCTAAGTATGGGAGCTGTTTTTGCATTATTTGCGGCTTTCTACATGTGAACACCAAAAATCCTTGGTAGAACATACAATGAATTCTTAGGTAAAGTACATTTCTGAACATTATTTGTTGGAGTTAATATAACTTTCTTTCCACAACATTTCTTAGGTCTAGCATCTATGCCTCGAAGAATTCCAGATTACCCTGATGCATTTAGTGGATGGAATGCGGTTTCAAGTTTTGGGTCAATAATATCTGTAATAGCAACTATTTTATTTGGTTATATTATTTATGATATTTTTGCTAACCAACCTACATGTTCTAATAATCCTTGAGCAGTTCCTTCTTATTTTACATCTATATCAGAATTTAATAATGAAACGGATACAGCTACAACTTTAGAATGAGCATTATCTAGCCCAGTTCCATTACACGCATTTAAAATGTTACCAGTTCAATCTTAATCGGTAATAGTTTTTAAAAAAGCTTGTTTTTTTTAATTAAAAAAACTTGAGCGTTTTTTTATTGAAGTTTTTTAATCTAACAAAATATATATACAATAACCCCCCCTTTTTAGATAAAAAAAGCTTTCTAAAAAAGTTTTGCTTTCTAACTTATAATATAATAGTTTTTGTTTAATAGTTAAAAAAACTGAATTTTAAGTATATTAGTTTATACATAACTTTTTTTTTATTATTTATTAATTAATTTATTATTTATTTTATATTTTAGTTATAAAAATATATTAACATTAACATTTACATTTACATTTTCTTTTTTATAAAGATACCCTCAATATCTCATTATAAATGTAGTTTTTAAACGGTTTTTTTAATTTTTTTTAATTTAAACAGTTTTTAGCAGTTTATTACCTATATGGTAGAGATAGTTCTTCAATTAAAAATAATATTTATTATTATGTTTTATATAAGAGCCTTAATACAAAAAATTTTCTTAAAATTATAATAATATGCCTCAACTAATTCCATTCTATTTTATTAATCAAATATCATTTTCATTCTTAACATTACTAGCGTTAATTTATGTTTTTTCTAAATATATTTTACCTTTGTTTACATTTCAACAAGTAATTAGAATGTATATCACTAAATTAAATAACAAATAATCTAACCCCTGCAGGTTTATTCTAAATAAGATAAGATAAGATAAGATAAGATTAATAATATATATTAAATAAATAATATAAATAAGTTATATTAAATAAATAAGATAAATAAGATAAATTTAATAAATGAAATAAATTAGCACTGATATTCTAAAATGAAGTTTTCTGAACTTATAATTGAGTCTTGAGTCTTGAGTCTTGAGTCTTGAGTCTTTAGTCTTTAGTATTTAGTCTTTAATAAAAAAAAAGATTTGTTTTCTCCCATTACCTTCCAAAGCCCAAGGGAGGATAGCTTTGAAAAGTTTTTGAGCCCAAGAGTTTTAAAGCCAACAAAAAGTTATTAACTTACTATACCTTCTGTTTTAATTAATTGACAAAACTTGAGTTTTTTTGTTTTTTAAAAAGCTTTCTTGCAAAAAGCCAAACTTATTAGTTATTAGTTATTAGTTATTAGTTATTAGTTATTAGTTATTAGTTATTAGTTATTAGTTATTAGTTATTAGTTATTAG
>Ga0137403_10009314_pt1 | contig 10922 bp, 10 predicted proteins | sample CZOMad2_1_16fung_FD_122057 | JGI IMG/M metagenome (GOLD analysis project Ga0137403, IMG submission 122057) | Vadose zone soil fungal communities from Angelo Coast Range Reserve, California, USA - CZOMad2_1_16fungal (Hybrid Assembly) | ecosystem: Environmental > Terrestrial > Soil > Vadose zone...
TTTCCCTGTTGATCCATGGCCGCACTTCCCATCCAGCGCCAGGTCGCGTCCGGTTGATAAGTGCTCTCCTGAAAGACGGTCACTGGTCCAGCGGTCACATTGCGCAACTCGAACCACCGAACTCCGGCGACCCCACCTGAATTTACGGTGTAGTTCCCCACGAGTGCTTCATGATCACCAAAATTGCGATACGCCAACCGGAACATCAAGCGGTCGCCAATGCCATCCACCTTATTCGTCGTCCCTGACTGCGGTACGCAACTCCGGGTCGTCGCGCAGAGTAAGGAAAAACCGGCCGCCGGCGGACTCGAGAAAAGCGTGAAGGTCGAGTTGGCCGGTGTAGCAAAGTCGACGTGGAAATGAAACACGCGATAAGCACCAGCACTCGGAAATTCTACGAATGATGCCGGAGCGCCAGCCGGCGGAAGAATTGAGCCGTCGAGATCGCTCGGAAGATAGACATCTTCATTGGATCCTCCGGTCACTCCGGTGGTAATGAAAGTCGCCGGAAGTCCGGCCAACATCCTGGCGCGATCAAAAGCGAAAGGCTGGGGGCCCAGGAATGCCGTGCCCGCCGAATTGAATACGTTCATGCTCATGTAGTAGGCATCGGGCCAGACACTGACATGAGGATAATCGAAGAAGTTTGAGCCGAGATGAAAGTCATAGCGATTGTAACTGCCGGTTGCGTCGCTGGTCGTCGACACTGCTATGCACTCATCTGTCGGCACGCTGACGCCGGCGAATTGACTAATGACCCAGCGGTTAGCCAGTTGATCATAGAGCACCACCGGATCTCCATTTCCGTTGTTCTGACAGACTCCGCCAAAACCACCCCATAACGTGGTGATGCCTGCTGGGCCTAACTGCGATGCGCCGGTTGTTTTGTTGAAGACCTGATAGCCTTCGTTGACGATCTGTACGAATTGGGTCGCGCCCACCTCGCCGTCCGTGTCGGGCGGTGCGCAGTTGCAGCCGACACCAGGGAATGGGACGCCGTCAAAATTGAGCAAAGGGCTCGGCATGTTAGGAGCGAACCTGTCCATGAAGGACGCCTGCTGGGTAGCAGCGTCGGGACTGTCTCTATGTTTGAGCGCGGCCGGAACCTTCGGGTTTTCGTTACCCTCTTTCTCCTCTTTCTTGGGCACCTTCTCCTGCTTCATGTCGCGAAGCGGCGGCGAAGTATCGTTGCGAATCGAAGCGCCAACGGTAACCGTGTCTTTCTTATCCTGACCGGAACGATTGGTAATCGAGGGATTTACTGTCACTGCTTTCTCGCCCGGCGAAGCTTTGGATCGTCCCGCCTCAATTACCCGGGGAAGAACTACTATCGACGCTAGTAGTAGAACCGCTGCCAACATAACGATCGATCTCGTGCTTATCTTCATTTCTTTGCCTCCAGATTCGGTTGTATCAACTAAAACGGTTGGAGCAAGCGTAACGTCGGGCGGGGGGGATCCTGTTTTTGGTGACGGGATGATATGCCTAGCCGTTCGTAAACGCAAGAAGAATCTCACCTCTGTTAAGGCTTGCAACCCGGCTGAAATTTAGCTGCGAGGCGCCCGCCAACGGCGAATCATTTGGGGCAACAGCAGCATGCTTTCGAGAATTGATCCGGAAGCAAATCGGCGGGCAAACCCGCGGAAAAGCTGGCCGGCGTCTTCGGTGTAATTAAACCACCACAGGTCGGGAAGGAAGGAAACGCGGTTCACATGAATATGTTGAGAGCGCACGAGCTCAAGTAGACCGGCCCGGCCGTGGGTGCGTCCCAGGCCGCTCTGTTTCATGCCGCCCCAGGGCGTCTGGGCAATCCCGTGCGTGTACAGCACTTCATTAACCATCACTGTGCCCGCGTCGATCTGTCGCGCCAGCTCTTGTCCGCGCGGGATGTTCCTGGTCCAGACGCTCGCCGTCAGACCGAACTGGCTATCATTCGCGAGGCGCACAGCTTCGTTATCATTTTTGAAGGTCATGATCGGAAGCACCGGGCCAAAAGTCTCTTCGCGCATCACGTCCATCTCGTGATTGACGCCGGTCATAACGGTCGGCGGGAAAAACGGGCCGGCCATGTCTCGCAATCGCTCGCCGCCGGTTAAGGCGACCGCGCCATGATCGATTGCCTGATTGACGTGTCGTTCGACAATACGTAGTTGTCGCTCGCTCGACATCGATCCAATGTCAGTGTTCTTCTCTGTGCCCGCGGCCTGATGCAGTCGTTTGGTTTCCTTCACCACTTCAGCGATGAATTGCTCGGCGATGCTTTCATGCACATAGCAACGCTCAACCGACGAACATGATTGGCCGCAATTCGCGAACGCGCCCCACACCGCACCGCGAGCCGCATTGGTGACGTTCGCGTCGTCCAAAACCACCATTGGATCTTTGCCGCCCAGTTCCAGCACCACAGGAATCAGATATTTTGCCGCTGCTTCCGCGACTCGACGGCCCGTAGCGACGCTGCCGGTGAACATGATCTTGTCCACACCTGCGCCAACCAGGGCCGCGCCGGTCGAGCCATCGCCGGTCACAACTTCCAAAACTCCGTCAGGCAAACCGGCACGTGCTAATACTTCTTTGATCTTCAAGCCGGTCAGCGGCGTTAATTCACTGGGCTTGAGCACGGCCGTGTTGCCGGCCATCAAAGCCATGACAACTTCGCCCAGCGGCGTGGCCAACGGAAAGTTCCAGGGTGAAATAATTCCGATGACCCCGATCGGTTTGTAGATTTCATACGACGTGCGCCCCATCGTCCAATATTGGCCGACGCTGATTCGTCGCGGGCCGAGGAGCTTTGCAGTTTTGCGCGCGAAGTGCTGCATCAGATCGAGCACCGGCGTCAGCTCCAGAGAGATTGCCTCGGCTACCGGCTTGCCGGTTTCCATCGAAATAAGAAAAGCGATCTCTTCCAACTCTTTGAGAATGACGTTGCGCGCGGCCATGATCACGCCAGCACGCTCGCTGTACCCTCGCGCGGCCCAGGCAGGTTGCGCCGCGCGGGCGCGGCCGACGGCGCGCGCTACTTCTTCCGGCATCACCAGCGGTGCGCGGCCGATCTCTTCGCCGGTCGCGGGATCGTGACAAATGATTTCAGCGCCGGGTGATTTGGCAGGAATGCTCTGGGCCATCGAATGGATTATCGCTTAGAAGCTCTGTAACGCAAACTGTTAGTTTGCATCATCCGTTCGGCGCAAGCTAACAGCTTGCGTTACAATACGACTCCAATTTCTGACCATCGAGGAGAAGCAAATGCTCAAGTCGCAACTTGTGGAATTCATGCGTCGCATTGATAAGAATTCGGTCGCGATCATACCCGCCGCGCGCGAAGCCGTGCGCTCGCACGACACGAATTATCGCTATCGTCAGAACTCGGATTTCTTTTACCTGACTGGATTCGAAGAGCCCGACGCCATCGCAGTCATCACTCCTTCACAAGAAAAGAAATTCACGCTGTTCGTGCGGCCGCGCGATCTGGAGCAGGAGATTTGGAACGGATATCGGGCGGGCGTCGAAGGCGCCGTTGCGGATTACAGCGCTGACGAAGCGTTCCCGATAAATGAATTCGACGAAAAGTTATCGGGGATTCTCGATGGGCCATCGGTGCTCTACTACGCGTTCGGCCACAGCACGCCTGAGATGGACCAGAAGATCATTCGCCAGCTTACCTCGATGCGCGAAACCAATCGCAAGCCGCTTGAGCCGCCGGCAACCATCGTCGATCCAACTACGATCTTGCATGAAATGCGCGTGCTAAAGAACGCCGAAGAAGTCGAGATCATGCAGCGCGCGGCCGACATTGCTGCCGAAGCCCACGTAGAAGCGATGAAGTCGGTGCGTCCGGGGATGATGGAATACGAAGTCGAAGCGATGCTCGAAGCGTACTTTCGCACGCACGGCGCGTCGGGATCTTCGTACACCTCAATTGTCGGCGCCGGCGGGAACGCGACCGTCTTGCACTACATCAGCAATCAGGACCAGTTGCGCGACGGCGATTTGCTGCTGGTCGATGCGGGGGCGGAATACAAAGGCTACGCGTCGGACATCACGCGCACGTTTCCCATCAATGGAAAGTTCAGTCAGGCCCAACGCGACATCTACGATCTGGTTTTGAAATGCCAAATGTCCTGCATCGATATGGTTTCTCCCGGCGTGCGGCTGGAGGATTTGAAAACTCATTCGATCGAAATTCTGACCGAAGGCATGGTCGAGCTCGGGCTGCTCAAAGGAGATCCGAAAAAGTTGATCGAAGAGAAGAAGTACATGCAGTTCTACATGCACAACCTCGGTCACTATCTGGGAATCGATGTGCACGACGCCGGCCGTTACTACTTCAACGGCGAATCGCGACCTGCCGAGGTGGGCATGGTGATGACGATCGAGCCGGGTCTGTACATCTCGCCCGATACCAGCCGCATTCCTGACGGCTTCAACAAAGAGATCCCCGAAAAATATCTCGGCATCGGCGTGCGCATCGAAGACGACGTGCTGGTGACTGAGAAAGGCGCGCGCGTGCTGACGCACAAAGTGCCGAAGGACAGGGAAGAGATTGAAGCGTTGATGAAGAAGTGAGTCTACAATCGAAACAAACATTCGCCGTGCTCAACCAAATGGTTGCTGACGGCGTCATTGAAAACTATGCCGTCGCGGGGGCGATTGGTGCGATGTTTTACGTCGAACCGTTTTCCACCGAGGACCTTGATGTATTTGTGTTGATGCCAGAAGATCAAGCAGTGCTGGAGATTCCAGGATTGGATTACCTGAAATCTCGCGGCTATACCGAGTGGCGCAAGGAAGGAATTGTAATCGAGGGCTGGCCGGTGCAGTTTATGCCCATTGCTAATCCCCTTGAGCGTGAAGCGTATTTAAATGCGCAAGAGAAGGACGTCGAAGGTACAAATGTCAGAGTCGTCTTACCGGAACATCTGGTAGCAATCATGTTGAAGGTTGGAAGACTGAAAGATTTGGCCCGCGTAGAGATGTTTCTAACCCAGAAGGAAGTTGATATTGATGCTTTAGAGGACATCCTTCAGCGGCACGGGTTGATGGATCGATGGAACCAATTCAGATCAGGTCTTGCGAATGACTAAACCCAATCACAAATCCTTCTCGAGACCGGACGGGATGTACAAAGCTCCGAAACGCGCCGTGGCAGAGAAACTCGCAGTCGCGGAGCGACTTCGCGATTTGCAGAGAGCGCTGGCGCCGGTTCGTGCCGCTAACCGAGCCAAACGCGCCGCGGGCAAGGTCGAGATTCGTTTCAAGACGAAATGAATTCGAGCGGCTTCGCCTCACCAATCAATCGGTGTTTTTGCGCCAACTCGAAATACCGCATTAATCCCTTTCGCATTTCCTCGTTAACCTTGAAGACGATGTTCTCAGTCAGGTACCGCTTAATCTCGTCTGGAAACAAGTCAATTTGGTGCGAATAGCTCGCGATAACTTGATCGAGAGTCGCTAGCCCCTCATCACGCGCCGCAGCAAAATCGATCGCGCGAACTTTTTCAGCGCGGTCTTTTCGCACCATCCACATCGCGAACACAAATCCAAAGCCGGTGAATTCATGCCACAGCGTCGCCAGATCGAAGACGCGAAATTGATCGCGGGGAATTTTCATCGCCGGATCGCCGATGATGAGCGCCGCGTCGGCGGCCGTCAGCATCGATTTGAGATCGGGAGCCGCCTTGATCCATTCCGGCTCGAATCCGAGAAACTCGCGAAAAATGATTTGCACCAATGCGACCGACGTGCGTGACGATTCATCGAGCGCGACCCGCTCGACCTTCTTTAAATTATTCCGCCGCGTGACGAGCACCACGCTGCGGACTGCGCTTTTCGAGCCGACGCAGACGTCAGGAACGAGGAGGACGTCTTGCAGGCGCTGATACTCGATCACCGGAACCAGCGCTGCATCGACCTGGCCGCGCGCCAGCATCTCAGCGCAACGAGCCGGCGCCGTGTCGGTGAAAAGTTCGACCGCGTTGCGCTGAGAGCCATGAAGAAAGCTCCAGATGAGTGGGGCGGTGTTCAAATAGCTCGAAGCGGCAATGCGTGGGCGATTAGTATTCATTGACATGCGTCGTTAAGCCTGGCGGAACAACTGTAATGCAGTCAGCTCCGGGAGCGGTAGCGACCGGGTGATAGCTCCGGCATCTGGATCGTTAAATCAACAGCGACCCCGTCGCTAACGCTCCGGGTACTGACCTCATCGACAACCAGAGACTTTGACCGTCACGCGTTTGAGTTTATATTGTCGAGACTCAATGGAAATCTACGACATCACCGTGCCGATACGATCGGCGATGCCTGTTTACGAAGGCGACCCGGGAGTGAAGATCGATCCCTGGTCGGCGTTCGCAAAAGGCGACTCGTCAAACGTTTCGATGTTGAGTTTCGGCGCGCACACCGGCACGCACGTCGATGCGCCGGCGCACTTCGTCGAGGGAGCACGCCGGATCGATGCCTTGTCGCTCGACGTGTTAATTGGGCCGGCGCGGGTGCTGCGCGTGCCTGATGACGCCAATGAAATTGACCCGGAATTCATCAACCGCTGCGATCTGAGCGGCGTAGAGCGCGTGCTTTTTCACACGCGCAACTCAGCTTTCTGGAACGAAGGATTTCGCAAAGACTTCACGCATCTCTTGCCCGAAGCCGCGCAGTTGCTGGTCGATCGAGGAATCAAGCTGGTGGGAACTGACTATCTTTCAATCGAGAAGTTCCACTCCGGAGATCATCGTACGCATCGTACTTTGCTCGCTAACAATGTAGTCATCGTCGAGGGCTTGAATCTTTCTGAAGTGCCGGAGGGCGATTACGAATTAATCTGTTTGCCGCTCAAGATAGCTGAAGGGGCCGGAGACGGAGCACCCGCGCGGGCCGTTTTGCGAACCCGGTAGCGCAAGATGTTATCTTGCGTCATTCAATGAAATCACCGTCGATCAAACGCGAACCAGATCCGAAATATCGCGAGCGCGTTTACAAAATCGTGCGGCGCATACCGCGCGGGCGAGTGATGACCTACGGACAGATCGCTTACATGCTGGGCCAGGGTTACACGCCGCGCACGGTTGGCTTCGTGATGCACGGCGCGGATGAGAGCAACACACCCTGGCACCGCGTCATTAATTCGCAAGGCAAAGTGTCGACCGGGCGCGTTGTGCTGCCCACCGACAAACAGCAGCGCCTGCTCGAGCGCGAAGGCGTAAAGTTTGACGAACGCGGCTGTTGTGATCTGGAGAAGTTTCTCTGGAAGCCGCGACGCCAAACATCGCGCAAGAGTGAAGACGCTAAGGCTCGCGCGGCACTTTACGGTGGATGAATTGTGTTTCGGAGTTCCGCCTTCAGGCGGCCCGGTTCGAGGCTTTGTCTTTTGCGGCCTGAAGGCGGAACTCCAAACAACAATTTCAACCAGGTGAAACTATGAACATCGACCCCCTTGCTCCGCGCGCGCCATATGATGTCAGTCCGCGTCACTACTCAGTCTCACATCAAATGGCGACTACCGCTTTCGAACTGCCGAACTTTAAGGTGGTGCAGACGCTCGGCGTAGTGCGCGGCATCGTCGTGCGATCGCGAAATGTGTTTGCCACGCTGGGCGCGACGTTCCAACAAGTTGTTGGTGGCAACATCACGATCTGGACCAGGATGTGTGAAGAGACCCGCCGCGATGCGTTCGACATCATGATTCAGCACGCGTCTGAGATTGGCGCGAACGCGATCATTGGCATGCGCTATGACACGACCGAGATTTCCACCGGCGTCACTGAAGTGCTGGCGTATGGCACCGCAGTGATCGTGGAACCAACCGACTCCAGTTATCGCGGATGAGCGAAGCAGAATTAGATCCAGAAAAACTCGAACGTGCTCAGGCCGCGTTCGCCGCCGTTCCTTACGCAAAATTCCTCGGCCTGCTTCTGGGAGAGATACATCAAGGCGAGGTCACTATCCACCTCGATGTTCGCGACGAGCTGAAACAGAACCAGGGCGTGGTCCATGGCGGAGCTATTGCTTCATTGATCGACACCGCCTCGGCCTTCGCCGTGCTAATGCAAATCGATACAAACGAAAGAGTGACCACGACAGATCTTACAATTCATTATTTGCGGCCCATCACCTCGGGCCGCATGACCGCTACAGCGCGAATAGTTCGCGGCGGCCGGCGTCTGTTCGTACTCTCAGTCGAAGTCAGGAATGACAAGAACGTCCTGGTGGCGACCGCCGTGACGACTTACATCAAGGTTGGCTGAAAACCTGGCCAAAACCTCAGCAAATCAGTCGAAATAAACCATGGACAACACCGTTGGCAAAATGCCAGAATAGAAGCGGCCGCCCGGCTCGTGCTTCTCCACTGAGCTCATCTCTTTTCTCTCTGTAATATGCATTCACTCTACGACGTACTTTTGGCCCAACATCCGCGGCAGTTGACGCCGATCCGCTGTGCGTATTCGACCGTGCTGCAGCTTCACCGTTATTTCGAAGATGTGGTGCTTGAAAATAATTTGAGCGCGTTGCTGGTTGAGTCGCTTCCGTTCTCGCCAAAGCGATCCGCGCGCGAGAAGGGTCGCATCCGCGATCTCGCCCGAGGAGGCCGGCACACTTTCTTTTTCGCGCATCCAGCAGACGCTCTGAATGAAATTGTTTCAGGCATCGGCGCCAGTTCGGTTGCCGCGCCGTTGATTCTTTCGCAAGCAGAATCCGGCCAGGCAAACGAGCACTTCATCGTCATCGCCGACGCGCGGTTCTCAGCATTGTTGGCGACGGTTCGCGGCCGGGTAAACGACACGCGCCTGGGCAGCGATGAAGTGATTTGGACCTTCGAACCCGACATAGTTTATTCAGCGCTCGAGTACCTGATGGCGCGCGTAGGCGCCGAACATCCATATCAATCGTCGGAGTTTGGAGCGGCCGTGCGCGCTTCAATGCCCAAGGCTACTTCACTGCAACTCACCGTCAGCGTAACTACCAAGCTGGCGCACTTGCTGCAAGAACAGGCAGGGCGCGAGATTGCGGTCAATCGCATTGCCACTGCGGTTCGAGAGTCACTTGAGTTGGGTGTGATTCTGCAAAAGACGGTTGACGAGGTGGGCGCGGCGCTGAATGTCGCAAGTTGTTCGTTGCGCGTCGAAGGGGCCAACAACGACCAGGCTCTAACATATTCTTATTGCAATGAAAGCGAGCCGCCGACGCCGCCCGAAAAGTTGCGCGCCGAACTCGATCGACATTGCGCGTACCTGGCAGAGCACCAGGAAGTCATCATTCGCGATGATGATTCTGAAGCAAGTCTGGAACAGTTCCCCATCGCCGTAGCGCCGCTGGTATTTCATGAGCGCTTGATGGGCGCCCTGAAGGTAACGTCAAGCGATCAATCACGCGTATGGCAGGAAAACGAAATTCTTCTGCTTCGCACCGTAGCCGATCAAGTCGCAGTCGCCGTAAATCACGCCGGACTCTTCGCCCAGATTCAACAGCAGGCTCTGACCGATGCATTGACGGGTTGCTATAACCGCCGTTCGTTTGAAATGCAGTTGGACAAAGACCTGATGATGTCCAGACGATCGCATCAGCCGCTGTCGTTAATCATGTTGGATCTGGATCGATTTAAGCATTTGAACGATTCGGCCGGTCACGATGCGGGTGACGAAGCCTTGCGCCAATTAGCCGGCTGCTTCCACCAGGAGTTGCGGGGTGTAGACTCGGCGGCTCGATTTGGCGGCGACGAATTTGCGCTGATCCTGCCGCAGGCTTATGCCGATGGCGCATCGATTGTTGCCGAACGCGTCCGCGCGCGCATCGAGCAAATACAGATTCCCGGATTTGGAAACCTAACTGCCTCAATCGGCATTGCGACATTTCCGGTGCACGCGACTTCGCGCGCCGACCTGTTTCGCGCCGCTGATGACGCGCTGTATGCGGCCAAGCGCAGCGGACGCAATCGCGTCTGCGTCGCGGATCGTTCCGTCGACACGCTTGACGATGCCCTCTCTCGTGTATCGCGCAAGAACGACGCGGCCCAACAGGCGAGTGATGATGTCGTTATGTGAGTAACAGTTGACCTTGATTTCTCGTTTTAGCCCGCGCTTTGCCACGCCGATCAATCTCACTTACACTTTAATTTTCGAAAGCTGGCCACTCTCGCTGGTAAGTTGGACGTAAAGTTGTGCTTGGCACAAGAGCACCGGCGGACTTCTGTCTTTATTCATGAACGATCTGGGAAAACTGCTCAGCTATTTTCGTCCTTACCGGGTCTCCCTATTCATCGGCATTGCCTGCATCATCGCGGGAACCGTCTTTAATGTCAGCGTTCCGCTGATCGTCGGCAAGGCCATCGATTCCAAATGGAGCGTGGTTGGCTGGAGGGTGTTGACGATTGCAGCGCTGAAAATCCTGGGCGCGAACGCCATCAGCGGAATATTTCTTTTTCTCCAACGGCGGATCATTACCGGTTTGTCGCGTCACGTCGAATACGACTTGCGCAATGACTTCTACGCCGGCCTGGTGAATCAGCCGTTATCGTTTTTTCAAGAGCATCGGACCGGCGACTTGATGGCGCGCGCCACTAACGATCTCGCGGCCGTTCGCCAACTCGCCGGGCCGCTGATCATGTATAGCCTGCAAACCGTATTCGCGGTCCTCATCATTCTTCCGATCATGTTCTACTTGAATTGGAAGTTGACGTTGTTATTGTTCGTGACGATGCCGCTGGTTTCTCTGACGGTCAAATACTTCGGGCAGCAAGTTCACACTCGCTTTCAGCAGATTCAGGACTTCTTTGCGCAAATTACCGCGCGCGCTCAGGAAAACTTCACCGGCGTGCGAGTCGTAAGGGCCTACGCGCAAGAGCCGGCGGAAATCGCCGCCTTCAATAAGCTGAACTGGGAGTATGCGCAAAAGAATCTGAGCCTGGTGCGCATCGACGCGATGATGCGGCC